>Ga0207952_1000628_pt1 | contig 23757 bp, 34 predicted proteins | sample SubbioR12Aug_8Ca_FD_184831 | JGI IMG/M metagenome (GOLD analysis project Ga0207952, IMG submission 184831) | Serpentinite rock and fluid subsurface biosphere microbial communities from McLaughlin Reserve, California, USA - CR12Aug_8Ca (SPAdes) | ecosystem: Environmental > Terrestrial > Deep...
GATGTTATGATTACAAATTTTCAAAATCATGTATTTACAGTTCATGATTCAATTCAACTCCCAACTCAAATGGGAGGAAAAATTCAATTTATTGTAACTAGTACAAAACCATCAAAACCAGTAATTGTAACAGAAAGTACAATATTCAAACTTGGGTCGATGACAAAAGCAGTTGATACTAATGTTCCAAGAATAACTTATGATGAATTAGGCGGTTTAAAAAACGAAGTTAGAAAAATTCGTGAAATGGTAGAATTGCCAATGAGACATCCTGAATTATTTGAAAAAATAGGCGTAGAAGCACCAAAAGGTGTGTTGCTATACGGTCCACCTGGAACAGGAAAGACTTTACTTGCAAAAGCCGTAGCTGGAGAAACAAACGCTCATTTCATCTCACTAAGTGGTCCTGAGATCATGGGAAAATATTATGGAGAAAGTGAGGAAAAAATTAGAGAAATTTTCTCACAGGCTGAGGAAAATGCACCTAGTATAATTTTCATAGATGAAATTGATTCTATTGCTCCAAAAAGGGATGAAGTGTCTGGAGAAGTTGAGAAAAGAATAGTTTCACAACTATTGACATTAATGGATGGAATGAAATCTAGAGGAAAAGTAGTAGTTATTGCAGCTACTAACAGACCAGATTCTATAGATCCAGCACTTAGAAGACCAGGTAGATTTGATAGAGAGATAGAAATTGGAATTCCAGATACTGAAGGCAGGTTTGACATTCTCTCAATTCATACACGTGGAATGCCAATTGATGAAAAAGTAGATCTTAAACAAATTTCAAAAATTACACATGGATTTGTAGGAGCTGATTTAGAAGTATTATCAAAAGAAGCTGCAATGAGATCTCTTCGAAGACTTCTTCCAGATATTGATCTTGATGAAGAAAAAATTTCATCTGAAATTCTTCAAAAGATAAAAATCACAAGTGATGATTTCAGAGATGCACTGAAAGAAGTTAGGCCAAGCGCACTAAGAGAGGTACAAGTCCAAATTCCAGATGTTAGTTGGGATGATGTCGGTGGTTTAGATAAATTAAAAGAAGAACTACTAGAGGCAGTAGAATGGCCTATGAAATACAAAGAAGCATTTGATTATGTTAATGTAGAAAGTCCAAAGGGAATTTTACTTCATGGTCCACCTGGAACAGGAAAGACTTTGATTGCAAAAGCACTTGCTAAAATGACAGAATCTAACTTTATCAGCATTAAAGGCCCTGAGCTCCTTTCAAAATGGGTTGGTGAATCTGAAAAAGGAGTTAGAGAAATTTTTAGGAAAGCACGACAAGCAGCACCTTGTATTATCTTCTTAGATGAAGTTGATGCACTTGTACCACGAAGAGGAAGTGGAGATTCAAACTCACATGTTACAGAAAACGTAGTCTCACAAATTTTAACGGAAATTGATGGACTTGAAGAATTACACAACGTATTGATCATTGGTGCAACAAACCGATTAGATATAGTAGATGAAGCACTACTTAGGCCTGGAAGATTTGATAGGATCATAGAAGTTCCAACTCCTGATTCAAAAGGAAGACAACATATCTTTGAGATTCACACCAAAAAGAAACCACTTGCTAGTGATGTAAGTATTACAAAACTAGTAGAATTAACAGATGGATTTAGCGGAGCAGAAATTGCAGCTGTTGCAAATAGAGCAGCAATTACTGCTTTAAAGAGATATGTTAGTGGAAAAGCAAAGAATGTAAAAGAAATCAAGATAACACAAGAAGATCTACTCGATTCAATCAATAAGGTGAAGCCTAGAAGAGAGGCTCCTATTCCACAATCCATAAAATAGTCTAAATACTAATGGAGATCATACAAATCAATGAAGCTATATCTAGACTTTAATCCATGCCAAGAATGTAATACAATGATGGCTGAATTAAGTAGTCCTGAAATGTTATTTGCCGATGCAAAGAAAAGAGCAGATGAGTCTGCAAAATTTTTACGACATCTTACGTATAATCATAATGAAGTTGTCCAAGCAGTTATGGAAGATCTACCAAAACAAAAAAGAGATCAAGAGTTTGATTTCTTTAAATAAATTAAAAATTTATTTTTATTCCATTATTTTTAATGTTTTTTTAATTAAGACAACTCTATTTCTTATGGTAACGTCACTTACTCCAGATACCTCTGCAAATTTCTTTTGACTAATTTTCTCATCATTCATTATACATGAAATATACAGAGAAGCAGCTGCTTGTGCTACAGGATGTTTTCCTGCAGTAATTTCCTTTATTTCACAACGTTTTAAAATATCAAACGCATCACGTTTTGTTTTTTCTTTCAAATTCATATTATTTGAAATTTTAGAAATAAATGATGATGTATCGTATTGATTTAGATTTAATCCTAGTTTTTTGATAATTGTTCTCAAATCTCTTGATAGAATTCTTCTTTCTATATTTCCTGCAATTGCAATATCGTCTAATGTTCTAGGTATGTTGTTTTCTCTACATGCTGCATACAATGATGCAGAAACCAATGAAGCCATAGTTCTACCTCTAGTTAGTTTAGCACTTGAAATTTTTCGATAAATATAAGCTGCACTTTCAACTACATTATCTGGTATTCCTAATTTTGTCTTCATTCCATTCAATAAAGTAAACGCTTTGCTTAATGAGACAGTTGATCTAGATTTGCTTCTTTGATCCCATGTACGAAGTCTCTTGAATTCATATTTTGTTTTATTTGATAAAATATTACCTGAAGAGTCTTTATTTGCTCCAATTACACTTGATAATCCTCTATCATACATTGTTAATGATGTTGCAGGACCGGTTCTTGATAACTTTAAAAAATCTTCCTGGCCGTACCCGTTACTTTCATTTGAAGTATCAGATATGTTTTGCACTAGTACAATACCGCATCCCCCACAAAACATTTCACCTCTTTCTGAATCAGTAATTATGGGATAGGTTTTGCAAGTGTCTAGTTTACACTTGACATCATAATTATTTGAATAATCTTCTAACACTGTTACATCAATTAGGCATTCATAAAATAAAAATAGATTGAAACAGGTAATTTTAATACCAAAAGATCATTTTAATTTCAGAAAATTCCTCTAATTTTGTTTAAAATAAATTCTAATTGCTATAGAAATTACTTTTTAATAAATGTTAAAAATAAATTTTTTAAAAATTAGATCTACTCTTTTCGTATAGATTCTAAAGAATGACCACGATTAACAATCATTTGAGTAATTGCTTCAGTAGTGTATTCAATACCGTGCTCCTCTTCAAAATGCTGTCGTAGTTTTTCAAGGAGTGTGATGTTTTTCTCTCCATCTAAAACAAATTCACACTCAAACCCATAATCTTGACATCTTAGTTTCAGCGTCATTCATTGTGCAAAAAATATCAATGCTATAAAAATCATCAGTTTAGCATTCAGAAAAATAAATCACTGTCACAAATGGATAAAAAATCAACTTTTATACTAATAATATCTAATAATCCAAAAATTAAAGGTACATCATGAAAGGTTTAGAATTTGTATTTTTAGCAGTAGGTTCTGTGCTTGGAGCTTTTTTAAGATATAAAATAACAGAATCACCACTGCTGTTTAATACATTACCTCTTAATGTTTTGATTGTTAATGTTATTGGAGCATTTGTCTTAGGCATGTTTATCGTTGTATCAGAACAGTGGAACCTTGACGGTAGATATTCACTCTTAGCTGCAGTAGGTTTTTGTGGTTCACTTACTACAATGTCGTCTTTTGCGTTAGATTCTAGTAATCTATTTGAAAATCATCATTATGGTGCTTTAGCTATTAATCTTGTTTCAAATATTGGTTTGTCTATTGGTGCATTAATCGGTGGAAAATCATTAATGTCTGCTATAGTAAATAATTAATTATATGGACTATATTGTTTGTAAACTTTGATTACTGATTCATGATACATTTTTCTAATATCTTCATCTGTTGATATTGCAAGATGGTTTACTAGATCTGTAGCAGTAATAATTCCTATGACTTTATCATCTTCTATAATTGGTAGTTTACGAATACCCCTAGTATACATTAGATCAGCAACCATCCACACTGATTCATCAGGACCTATCGCAATTAGAGGAGTTGACATAATTTGTTTTACTGGAGTTGTAATTTGATAAGCATGAGCTACAATCTTTACTGCAAAATCTCTATCTGTAATTATTCCCGTAGGTGTATTATTTTCCATAACTATGATAGCTCCTACTTTCACATCTTCCATTAATTTTGCCGCTTCGTTTACAGTAATTGCAGAATCTACTGCAATCACAGACTTTGTCATAATATCTCTAACCGTAATTTTATCTGCATCAGTCATTTTCAAATTATTATTGAATTTTCTGTATATAGTGGCTATGTACAATTTCATAGTTGAAAATCAAACTCGATAATGTTGTAATACTCTTAATTTCAGTTATTTTATTAATTAAATATGAAAGATATTAAAAAAATCCTTGTTCCTATTGATGGTTCTAAAAATTCTATGAGAGGGTTAGATGAGGCAATTTATCTTGCAAGACAATGTCATGCTACAATTACAGGATTGTATGTAATTCCAATTGCAAAACCCTTAACAGATGCACAAATTTCTTACCTTGAAAAATATTTACTAAATAATGCTTCAAAATTTATGTCAAAAGCAAAAATACGTTGTGGACAAAATGGTATTCTTTTTGATGATAATATTGCTTATGGTGACGAAGGGCCAAAAATCATAAACTACGCAGAGAACAAAGGATTTGACATTATTGTTATTGGATCTAGAGGAATGAGTTCTATTAAAGAGGCTTTTCTAGGAAGTACATCCAATTATGTTTTACACAAATCAAAGATTCCAGTGTTAATTATAAAATAATCAATTACTCAGTTAATTTCTTGTATGAAAATAAGGATCTTATTTATTAAAAGAAAATCATAGAAAATGGCATGGCACATACATTTGTAAAAGATGTAATGATTAATGATTTAGCCACACTAGACGTATATACTTCAATTAAAGAAGCTGCAAAATTAATGGATGAAAAGAACATTGGTTGCATAATTGTAACTAAAAATCAATTACCTGTGGGAATTTTAACCGAAAGAGATTTCGTTAAACGAATAACCGCTAAAGAAAAACCACTATCTACTGTATTAGAAGAAGTAATGTCTTCACCGTTGATTGAAATAGACCCAAACGAAACAGTATGGGAAGCTGCCCAAATTATGAAAATAAACAATATTCACAAATTACCTGTCAAAAAAGATAACCAGATTATTGGAATTGTTACAACCACTGATTTAGTAAAAATTTGCAGTGTTGGATCTGATTCAGAAATGAGAAGAATCTGTGATCAAATTATAACTAGAATGGAAAAAGAGAATTTTTGAGTTTAACCATGGTTTTTTCATATCATGTTATTAAATTTGAGTCAATTTCATTTTTACAAGGTACAAATTGGTCTCAATCAGTGGGAGATAAGGGAGTTTTATACAAATCACTTAAGGATCCTTATTCTAAATTGATAATTGAAACATCAGACAATTCAGAAAAATTATTTCATGTTCCTAAAGATAGAACAGTAATTGTTGTAAACAAAGTTGTTCACTTTCTGGGTGAACTAGTCTAAAAATTATTTAACTAATAATACAGGGCATTTAGCTAGTTCTGAAACTTTTCTACTAGTACTTCCTAATGTTTTTAATTTACCAATTCCATGTAGACCATGACTACCAATTACTATTAATGAAACATTCTTTCTTTTTGCAAATTTCAAAATTTCATTTGCAACATTACCATGTGTAATATGATATGATGCAGAAATTCCTTTCTCATTACATCTTTTAATTGCTATTTTTAGCATTTTTTCTGTGTCTGTCTTAACTGATTCTTTCCATTTTTTTATAATCTCTTTTTCAGATTTTATTTTAGTTAATCCTAACATTCCAGGCGGTGAAATATAATCTAGATAAATGACAGAAAATAGAAAAATCTCTGAATCAAGATTATGTGCAAGCTCCATAGCTCTAGTTAATGCTTTTATTGAATATTTAGAACCATCATATGGAACAAGGATTTTAGTTAGCATTTTTGAAAACATTATGATCACTACTTTATGACTAATACCGGGATTTTTGATTTATGTACCACAGCATTTGCAACACTTCCCAAGAAAATTTCTTTCAACCCGCTTTGACCTCTAGATCCAATAACAATAATGTCAAATCCTTTTGCCATATCATTAATTTCTATACTTGGACTTCCAAAAATTATTTTAGATTTAAACATAATTCCTTTTTGTGCACATCTAGTTTTTGAAGACTCCATGAATTTTTTTGCTGATTTTGTAAGGTGCATCTGATATGGCATTATCGCATCACTAAAATTTCTTGGATATATTGGAATTACATACAATCCTGTAATTGTAGCATGACATTGTCTTGCAAGATAAATTGCCTCATCTAACCCTCTCATAGAATTTTTAGAACCATCAATAGGAACAAGGATTTTTTTAATATTTTTTCGAATCATTCACTTTTAACCTATATTTTTATAATTTAACACCAAATCAAGATTATCAATCATAATAATCAAACTATGCTTGTGCAATTGCACTTACAATATCTGCTTTAGTAATAATTCCCACCAATTTTGATTTTTTTACAACTGGTAACCCACTAATTCCATTTCTAATCATTAGTAATACAGCTACTCCGACATCCTCACTAGCTTCAACTGTAATTGGATTTGACGACATTATATCAACAGCTTTGAAATGAAGAAGATGATTCATTTGATTTACTTGAAACTCGTTAGGACTATTCATTTTATAATTTTCAACTTCCTTTGGATCAGCTGATTGAGATAACCAAGAGGGCAATTTTGCTGGAACAAAATCTCTGTATGTGATAATTCCAACAGGAATTCTATTTCTTTGAATTACAATTCTTGAAATTCTATTGTGAATTAATAGACTTTCTACATACAATAAAGAATCTCCAGGCATAGCAGTAATTACATTTCTAGTCATAATCTTTGAAACTTTTAGAGGCGAAATTGCATGTGTCAAAAAAATAGATGCTAGATCAGTTTTTGTAATTAAACCCTCTAGAATGCCATTTTTACCTAATACAATGATGGATCCTATACGATTTTTTTTCATTAATTTAGCACAATCATAAATCGAATCTGTTTTCTTTACTGTGATTAATTTTTTAGACATAAAACCAGAGATTTTAACGGATTTGATTGGTTTGTCACCGAGAGCATAGATAGTTTTTGCAATATCTTTTTCTGTAATTATTCCGATTGGGCATTTTTTTGAATCTATTACAACAAGCCGTTTTAAGTTATGCCTAAGTAAAATTTCTCTTGCATCTAATATACTTGCATTTGGACTAATCGTAATGGTTCTTTTAATTATTTTATTTAGATCTGTATTTTTTAGAAGCATTACTTTGAATTAATATTACTAGTTAAATATTTCAACTAGAATATCATCCATGAATATCAATCATGAAAATCTAACAGTTCCTTAAATTTACTATTAGTCAAAATTTAAAACAGATTAACAAAATGATTAGTGATACAATTCATCAACATTTGAAAGACATTCAATTAATTAAAGTGAAATCTCTGATTTCAAAAGCAATAACTATAGACCCTAATGATACCATTTCAAGTGTAATCAATAAAATTATCAAGAATAATTGCTATGACGTTTTTTATCTTAAAGACAAAAATGTACTTTCTACAAATATTAGATCACTTCTAAATTCTAAAAATATTAATAAAATGAAAATTGAATCCTTTCTTTATCCTATACCTTATGTTACACAAAATGAATCTGTCCAGAAAGTAGCAAATATTATATCACATTACAGAATAAGAGAAGTACCTGTAGTAGATAAAAATCAAATAATCGGTGTTGTTACATCTAAACAAATTATCAAATTACTATCATCAAAGGATAACAAATGGATTAAAGCTAACTTGATTTATACTAAAAATCCCATAATAATCTCTTCTAGTGAATCTATTAGCAATGCAAAACGAATCATGACTAATAAAAGAATAGATCATTTGCCAGTTTTGAATCAGGGAAAGATTAAACAAGTTCTTACATCATACCATATACTTCAATCAATCATTCCATCAGAAAAACAAGGACGAAAATCCATGATCCCAAAAACTCTTCATGCATTAGAATCTAATGTTGGTAATTTAGGAAGTACCAGAATTCCACAATGTTCTGCTAACGATGATTTAAATAAAATTATCAATTTAATGCTAAAAACAGATACCACATGCTGTCTAGTTAATCTCTGGGATAATCTACAAGGTATTATCACTTATAGAGACATACTTGTTTTACTAGCATCTAAACTCGAAACTCAAATTCCGTTATACATCGTTGGAATGCCTGATGATCAAGAAAATATAGAATTAATTAATTCGAAATTTACAAAAATTCTAAAAAGATTACAGAATGTATACTCTGAAATACATGAAGCTAGAGTTACAATAAAACAACAAAGAACTGGAAATAAAAAAGAAGGAAAATTTGAAGTAACAGTTATGATTACAATTTCATATCATACTCCACTAATTTTCAAATCAATTGGGTTTGATTTGAGTGAAGTTTTAGAAGACTTGAGCCAAAAATTATTACGAACATTATCTAAACGAGCAAAAAATAGATCTAAAGATAGTATTCGAAAAATTGGATTACCTATATTCTAATTATGAAAATTAGTAAAGTACCCTCTAAAGAAAATATTCTGTTAGTTGGATTTCCAAGTAATGGTTTAGTAGGGACATTTGCAATTTCTTATCTGATAGATAACTTAGGTATGAAAGAAATTGGCGAAATTAATCATCCTGATCTTCCTCCAGTGTTATTTGTAGAAAATGGGGAAATATTGCCTCCAATTAGAATCTATAAAAAGAATAATATTTTTGTAATAATATCAGTTCTTCCATTTGATCCCTACTTAGCATATGATTTTACAGAATCCATATTAGAATATTGTAAAAAAATGATATTCAAAAAATAATTATTGTAAGTGGAATGGAAGCAATAAGCAAGGATCCTAAAGATTCTAAAATATACGGATTAGTAACGCATCAATCTTTAGAACAAGTTTTATACACAAATCAAATTTCAAAATTTTTATCAGGTTCAATTTTTGGGACAGACGCTGCAATGATAACTGTTTTCAGAAAATCAAAAATCCCAGCATTATTTTTGTATACCGAATGCCATCCTTTCTTTCCCGATCCAGAAGCTTCTATTCTAGCAATTACGACACTGTCTAAAATCTTAAATATTAAAATGAATACAGTTGACATTCAAAAGAAAATGGAACGATTAAGAATACAACATAGAAATCTTATGGAAGAAACTATACATACCCTACAGCAACAACAACTAAAAAATCAACCAAGAATACCACAAATTTATCGATGATATAATGATTAAAAATAATTATGATGAATTTGAAATTAGAATTATTCCCTCGTCAACAAATTCATTATTCTATGATGATATTGAGTTTCAAATTCTTTCCCCTCTTTCATGTTTAAGAGAATATGAAACCCATTGGTTACTAGAATTTGATCTTCCTTTAGTAAATAAAAAAGATATTAAAGTTACATTTGATGAAAATTCTATTAATATTGAAGCAAAATTAAAAGAAAAATATTCTGAAGAAAAATTTGGGAAAATTATAGAATACAAATATTTTAAAAAAACTATTACACTTCCAAGTAAGATTGATAACAAAAAAATTTCTGCAAAATTTGAAAATGGTAGATTAAAAATAATAATTCCAAAAAAAGTTTTTATTCATAAAATAGAAATAAAATAATTATTTGAAGAATTTATCTATTTGTTCTCTATACTTGAAAGTTAATCTTCCAAAATCTGCAAAATCTTCTGCTGATGGATACTTCATCCTCATTGCATACTGATTTATAAAAACAGATAATGCACTACCTATAATTAGATTGTAAACACCATCTGCTAAATTTTGTGAATAGGGAAATGCTATTTTGATAAAAGGAAGATAAGTTTCAGTCTGAGATATCATTAATTTGACATTTTTTTCTACATACTCTTGAATATCTGCTGGAATTGCCATACTGTTTACTTGTAACGATTTCTTATAACGTTTTATTAACTCAATCTGCACATTAAGCCCCTTTTTTATTCATATAAACAAATTTTTTTCAAATTATTCAACCATTCTTGATATTTTTCTTATCGAATTTAGTAGATGTAATTTTGAAAATCACGAATAATAATCAAATAGACACATAAATAACCTATTTTCAAATTTTTTTTATGAAAAAAATTGAAGCAATAATCAAGCGTTCAACATACCCTGTAATTATTAATGAACTAAGTAGTATGGGATATTCAATTATTGATAAACGAAATTTAGAGGATAGCAAAATTTTTGATAAACAATCAGGTGCAAAAGCTGGTTCAACCAATGTTAAAGCAATTCCACTTTCCAAAATAGAATTGGTTGTTTTAGAAAAAGATGCAAGACAAGTTATTAAATTAATTTCTAAAAAATCTGGCTTTTCTGAAAATCAAGGAGGAAAAATCTTCATTTCAGAAATGGAAGAAGTTGTAGATATGAATACACTTAGTGCACAACATGATCTTGAATCTGATAAAGTCTTTTTCTCTTCCAAACCAAAAACTAAGAGAAGCAGGCTAGTTCCACTTCATAAGTTTACATTAATAAAACTTGAAAAAATATATGAAGATAATAAAGAAAAATTACAGTCAGATTATAGAATTAAATCATTTAGTAGTTTTGTTAATTATTGTATTATGGGATATCTGCCAACTATTGAAAAACAACTAAAACATTCTACAATTGTTTATGAAAATAATTTTCATGACTTTTAGTTAAATTGTTTCTTCTCCTTCCTTTCCTGTTCCAATATCTATAGCACGTAATATTGGTGAAACGAAGATCTTTCCAACACTTCCTTTTGTTTTAATAATATTGATAACTTCTTCTTCCTTACTTTCTGGAATAATTACTACTATGACATATTTTTCACTGAATTGAGGCTGAAATATGGCACTTCCTTTAGATGCATGAATTTCTGCTGGTGGGTTTTTTCCTCTTCCTCTGACTTTACCCACAGTTAAACCGCCAATCTCAATTTTTCTTAAAGCCTCACTTATTGCCATTACGTCATTATTTCCTAGCAGTGCTTCAATTCTTAGCATTTGATATTTCTAAAAGGTTTTTCACAAATAATAGTTTCAGATTTTGATAATCAAGTGATAATCAAATGGTTAGCTAATTTCGTTATTATTATTTAGTTTTAGAACTTGAAAATTAGCATGCCAATAGATACAGGTGATACCGCATGGATGCTTGTAGCTGGAAGTTTGGTTCTTTTAATGATACCTGCCCTTGGCCTTTTTGAGTCAGGATTATTGAGAAAGAAAAATGCTGTATCTGTTTTTATGCAAATCTTCTTTGGATTAGCTTTACTTAGTGTAATGTGGTTTGTTTTTGGATTTAGTTTATCATTTGGCCCTGATGAATCAGGTGGATTTATTGGAAATATGGATTGGGTATTTCTAAAAGGAGTTCCATGGGATGAAGCGCTTGATTATGCACCAACTATTCCAGGCGTATTGTTTGTAAAATTCCAATTGATGTTTGCTGCAATTACACCATTACTTCTAACTGGTACTATTGCAGAAAGAATGAAATTTAGTTCATTTATCATATTCATAGCTTCTTGGTCTATTTTGATCTACTATCCACTTGTTCATTGGGTATGGGGAGGTGGTTGGTTAGCACAACTTGGTGTAGTTGATTTTGCAGGCGGAATAGTTATTCATACAAGTGTTGGAATGGGTGCACTAGCTGCAGCTATAGTACTCGGTCGTAGAAGATTCTTTGGTCCTGCAATTGAAATTCCTCACAGTATACCTTTAGCAGTAGTAGGATCATCTCTTCTTTGGTTAGGTTGGTTTGGATTCAATGCAGGTAGTGCATTAGCTTCTGGTTCTCTAGCAGGCAACACAGTCATTGTAACTCATATGGCATCTTCAGTATCTGCACTAATTTGGGTTGGATTGTCATGGATGAGAACAGGTAAACCTTCTGTTGTTGCAGCAGTTAATGGTGCCATTGCAGGTCTTGCAGGAATTACACCAGCATCAGGATTTGTAAGTGTAGAACATTCTTTCGTTATTGGTATAGCAATTGGTATTGCATCCTATTCTGGAATTATAATCTTCAAAGAAAAACTAAAGATAGATGATGCATTAGATGTTAGTTCAGTTCACGGTGTTGCAGGAATTATTGGTTCTCTTTCAATTGGACTCTTTGCTAGTAAATTAGTAAATCCAGCTGGACCAAATGGATTATTATTTGGAAATCCTGATCAATTAGGAATTCAAGCAATAGGAGTTGGTGTAGCAGCAGCTCTAGGTTTTTGTGGAACGTGGATAATTATGAAAATTTTGGATTTCTTAATTGGCGTCAGAGTATCGCCTGAAGTTGAAGATGCAGGATTAGATATTAGTGAACATGCAGAAAGGGCATATGCTGATGAGGAAGAATTTAAACTAGATATGGATACATATGTAGATGATTTAGAAGATAAAAAAGAATTTTTCTTTAATAAAAAAAAATCTAAATAATTTACAAAATTTCTAATTACCTTATATAGTCAATATAGATCTTAATCTTGTGAAATCTTCTCCATCAAAAAACAAATCTGATGAACAGTCAAAAGTAAAAACTCGCAGTATTACGTATCGACTACCATCTAACATTGTTCATGAATTAGAAACAGAAGCAACGAATAACAAAATTTCACAAAATGTTTTGGTAAAACAAATTCTTGAAAAATATGTAAATTGGGATCGATTCGGTGATAAAATTGGAATGATTCCAATTCCAAGAGGAATTTTGGATTCGTTAGGTGCTGAAATGAATGGAGATGATATTAATGAAATTATTAAATCAGTTCTACCAATTATCAAAGATACAGTTCTTTTTATGAAAGGAAAATATGATCTAAAACGTTGTATTGAAACATTAGAAGATTACATGCGTGCATCGGGAATGAAATCAGATCATCGAATTGAAGGAGATTTACATCATTTTATTATTCAGCATGAATTAGGAATGAATTGGTCATTTTTCACAGAACAATTACTAAAAGAAATTTTTAATCAATTTATGCCAAACAAAAATATTAAATTTCAAACTACAAAAAACACAGTAATTGCAACAATACAACTTGGTTCAGATTTTAATGAACATGATTATTGATTTTTATTTATACAATAAAAATACATCTCACTTTATTATCTAAATTCTAGAATAATTTTAAATTCAGAAAAATACTCTACGTTTTATGTTTTTTATCTGATAATTAGCATTAATAATTTCAAATTAATCTTTAAAAAAACATTAATTCTACATAATTCTAAATTACTTTTATAATGTTAATTGGAGTTTTTACTTTTGACTGATTTAAATTTGAAAGTGTTTGGAAAAATCACTACAAAAGAAATCATAGGAGCATTTCCTCCTGCTAAAGATACAAAAAAACTATTAGAAAATGAATATCAAAATTTGATTAATAAACTTGAATTTCAAACTAAAAATGATTTAAAAAAATTATTAGAACAACAGCAAAGTGCAAATAAACAAATCAATAGTCGACCTGGCGCTATGGCCTTGGCACACGATAAAATTCGATTATTTACAGAATATAATCAAAAATACATGCAAATCATTACTAAAAAATTAGATTCTTAATTTTGTTATTTTTTCTTTTTATTTCTCCTTTTTGTTGATTTTTGATTTTTTCGAATTAATAATGAGATAATTGTTCCAGCTGGAATGCCAATTATTGTTCCTATGCTTACATATGGAGCTATAAAGAAATTGCCAATCCATATTCCGCCATCCATTGTTAACTCCATAAATGTTCTAGGACGTAATATGACTGAAATAGTCTGAGATTCTATTTTTTCTTCTTCTATATCATCAGTATATCTAACTATGATGTTAAATGGCATTTTGTATTCTGTATTTACTTCTTCAATTGGAGAAATAATTCTTGAATTAATAATTATTGGAGAATTTTTTTCTATATTTGAAAATGAATGTGATGTTTCTCCTCTAAATTGAATATCTCTTGGAGGAATTATCTCAACATTGACATCTGATATTTCTATATCTTTAGAAATTATTTCTACAACAAATGGAAATTCTGCATTTGTAAAAATTGCTTCTGGTGTAATTGTATGAATTATTACACTTGGTTCATTCTTCACAACTATCGGTATTGCAATATCATAAACACTTGGTTCTTGTGGTTCTTTGTTATTACTTACTAAAACCTGCGAATATTTTACATTAAGAAAATGTATTCCTGGATTAACATCTGTTGAAATCTTAAAATCTTTACTTCCTCCAAATGAACTACCTTGAGATAATTTCTTTATTGTTATACTATTATCTAAAACTGGAATCATAGAATTATCTTGACTAGTAAATATAAACGAAATATCTTGTTTGTCTTCCCACCCGTTATTTTTTATTAATACTGAAATTGATGCTATTCTTCCAACTATCACTTCATCTGGATGTGTTATTTGAATATCCATACTTCCTTCCATACTCTGATTTACTATCTCTCCATATGCACTTGATACCAAAACAAAAAATCCTAAAAGAAGTAGAGGCATAATCTTGATGAATTTCATGATTTTCACCTAAAATTATTATTGCAACATCACTATTCTATGTTATTATAGGCTTTATGGCAAAAATACAAAAAGTTTACAAATACACAAGAAACTAAAGATCTTGAATAATACGATTATTTTCTAACGTAAACTCTTTAAGACCTATTTGAGAAAATTCTAATTATGAAGCCTTTTGTTTTATGGATGACAGGTTTACCATGTTCTGGAAAGACTACAATTGTAAAAGAACTCCAAAAAGATATCCCAAACTTAGCTATGCTTGATGGAGATGAACTAAGAGAGTGGTTTTCACCTAAAGATTTTTCCAAAGCAGGTAGAGATGAACATAACAAAAAAGTTGCACATCTTGCAAAATTGTTGTTAAAACATGGAGTTCCATCTGCAGTATCTTTGGTTTCTCCATACAAAGAAAATCGAGATAATGCACGAGAGATCATTAATTCAGGTGATCAATTTGCTGAATGTTACGTTAAATGTTCAGTTGAAAAATGTGAACAAAGAGATGTCAAAGGAATGTATGCCAAAGCACGAAAAGGAGAGATTAAAGGATTTACGGGAATTGATGATCCATATGATGCTCCACAAAATCCGGACTTGTTAATAGATACAGAACATGAACAATTATCTGATAGTACTAATAAAATAAAGGATTTTCTTAAGAAAAGAAATCTAATTTAGTCTTTTAAATTCTTCAACTATTTGATCATGAATTATTCCATTAGTTACTAAAATTCCATTTTTATGATTTACAACTTTGTTATTGTATGTAATGTCATTTCCTGCCATGTCAGTCATTTTTCCACCTGCTTCAGAAATTAAACAATAAGATGCAGCTGAATCCCATTCCTTCATTTTATCTGTTGTAGTTATGTATGCTTCAGCTTCTCCAGAACTAATTTTGCCTACTTTTAATGAGCTTCCAATACTAGTGAAATTTTTAATTCCTAATTTTTTGATAAACATTTTTTCTTTTTCTGAAAGATGATGTCTTGAACCAACTGCTTTACATTTTGAGAGTTCTGATATTTTTGTAACTGATATTTCCTTCCATTTACCTTCTGAAAATTTAAAAGCACCACATCCTTTTTGTGCTGCAAAAATTGTTTTTTCTGTTGGCCATCCTATGACACCAATGATTGGTTTTTTATTTTTAATTAATGCAATCATAACTGTAAATTCTCCAGTTTTATCTATGAAATCAGAAGTACCATCGAGAGGATCAACTATCCAAATAATTTCTTCTGATAATCGTTTTTGATCATCTTTATCTTCTTCTGATAAAATTTTATGTTTAGTTTTTGATAAAATAGTCTTAATGATCTCATTACTTTTTAAATCGGCTTCAGTAATAGGCGAGTCATCACTTTTTGTGAATGTTTCATAATTTTTTTTATATATCTCTAAAATTGAATTTCCAGCTTTATATGCAGCTTCAATAGCCACGTCTAATTCTGGCATTTTATCTAAAATTGGAATGTTTTTCAATGGTAGTTACCTATGTTGTTAATTCTGGTTTTAGTGTCCAAACAACTCCTAGGACAATAAATGGAATAGACATTATTCCGATAATTCCAAGTATAATGTTAAATTGAGATTCTGATACTTGTGGATTATTTACAATCCAAGGTAATGGAAGTGTAATTACTACCCAAATTATTCCTAATAAAATAATCAATTTTGCTTTTTTCTTTTTATCGGTCATCATTTCATTACTCATTAAACAGTATTAAAGCCATGTGAATTTTATTTGATTGATTCTCCACCGTCCACTGCAAGAATTGCACCCGTTGTCCATGCAGCATCATCAGATGCAAAATATAATATTGCTTTAGCTACTTCCTCTGGCTTACCAATCCTGCCTATGGGATGCTCATTATTCATAAATTCCCTATCTTTTTGAGTTTTTAAAAATGGTTTTGTCATATCAGTATCAACAACACCAGGGCAAATACAGTTGACCCGAATTTTGTCTTTTGCATACTCTAATGCCCAACATTTTGTAAGAATAATTATTCCCGCTTTTGATGCAGAATATGCATCAGCATTAAATCCTTGATATGCTTTTAGTCCTGCATCAGATGAAATATTAATTATTGATCCTGCTGTTTTTTGTAGATGAGGTATAGCTTCTTTTGTAAATCTAAATTGTCCTGTGAGATTCACATCTAATACTTCATTCCATTCCGATTCATCAATTTCATGTAACTGTTTTATTTTTGGAAATACTCCTGCATTATTTATCAAAATATCTAACTTGCCAAATTTTTTAATCGTTTGTTCTACTACTTTTTTAACATCATTTTCATCTCTAATGTCTGCTGCTATTCCTATTGTATTTGTAAGCTGACTAGTAGCTTCTTCTAATCGTTTTGAATCTTTTGCTGTTATCACTACTTTTGCACCATTTTCTACAAAAATTTTTGCTGTTGCAAAACCAATACCTCTACTTCCACCAGTTACAATAGCAACTTTTCCAGATAATTTCAATATTTTATTCAATGAATTTCGTAATTTATAGCAGTATAAAGTTGAAAAAATTATTTAAAATTTTTTAATTAATAAAAAATAAATTTTATTGTAAAATTAATTCATTTTGTAGTTTTAAAATCTAATTATTCAAAATAATTTTTACATCTGAATTTCTAAAACATATTCTATGAAAATATAAAAATCTTATAAAGAGCTATAAATTATTATAATTTTTTGTATTAAATCTTAAATAGTTAAAGTAACTATAAGAATTAATGCCGAAGGATATAATTCCTATCGACTAAAATTGCGTTGCCCCGCAGAACAGAAAAGGCATTCAGGCGTTTTAACGACCTGTCCACGAGAGGAAATCTCTCAGAGTTCTGCAGTAAAGGGGTAAACGCCTTTTACTTTTCAATAATATAGACTGATACCGAACCTAATTCATTCCCATTTGGATTAATTTCAACTAATATTTTTTGAGATGAAGGAATTGTAATTTCTCTTTGGCCATCATAATCCCATGTATAATACTCAGATATTCCTGTTTGATGTAAAGTTCCATTTAATTTGAAATTTTCCGAAAAGTCATAATTTTCACCTTTTAATAAAATATTTAGAGATTGGGGACTATCACCATTTGGAATAAATTTTAAAAAATAATTTCCTTCATTTATTGTAAATGTATTAGAGTAAATTCCATTTTTGTATAAACTAGGATCTGCTAAAGTTACATGAAAAACAGTATTATTGGTAATCTTTTCAGAGGAATTCAAAGATAATCCTATAGCAACTATGATCAAAATTATTGGAACTATAATTAGTATTTTATTCATTTTATTTCAATAATCAAATCCATTATAAAAATAAATTATAGCTTTAATGCTTCTTTCAAACCTTTGTACCTATTTCTGATAGTTACCTCTGTTACACCTGCAGAAACAGCAATATCTTTTTGAGTTTTATTTTCACCATTTATGACACAGGACAAATACAACGCAGCAGCAGCTAATCCCATTGGATCTTTTCCTGCAGAAAGTTCAATTTTTGCAGCCTGATCTAAAATTTCCACTGCTTTTCTTTTTGTTTTTTCAGACAAACCTGCAATACTCGATATTCTTGATACACATTTAACAGGATTAACAACTGGCATTTTCAAATCTAATTCTCTTAGTAATAATCTATAACATCTTGCGATATCTTTTCTTTTGATATTAATTCCATTTGAAACATCGGTTAGTGTTCGAGGCGTTTCCGTATTTCTACATGCTGCATAAAGAGATGCTGCTATAAGACCTGGAATTGAACGTCCTCTAACAAGACCCTTGTCTAGAGCTTTTCTGTAAATATATGCAGTTTTTTCAATTACAGCATCAGATAATGCAAGTTTTGTTTTTAGTCTATCTAATTCGCTAAATGCTTGTCTGAAATTTCTATCAGCTGGCTCATGAACCTGACTTCTATTGTCCCATGTCCTAAGTCTTTCAATTGTACTCTTCATAGAAGCAGAAAGTGGTTTTCCTGTAGCATCTTTGTTTAAAGGATTGATGATAGTTGCCAGACCCATATCATGCATAGCCAAAGAAGTAGGCGTACCTGTTCTGGTTCTATTGTCTCCCTCATCTTTGGAAAAAGCTCTCCATTCAGGTCCTTCTTGTTCAATTCTATCTGTAGCAACAAAGCCACATTTGGAGCAAAACATCTCACCGGTATTAGAATCTGTTAAAAAAACTCCCTTGTTACAACGTTGACATCTGACTCCAGCACCAACACTTTTAGTCATAAATTCAGAAATTCATCTTCATTCTATGCTTAAAAAGATTTGAAAAATTGGGTATTTTTTGTTAATTTAGCCTAAAAAAAATATTTAAATACAATTTTTTTATCCACACAAGCATATAATGGTAAAATGTCCTTTATGCGGAGAATCGCTAAACAACAATTCTGTGATTCAAAATCACATACAAAAAATCCATCCACAAAGAGTATCTGTCCTAAATCTTTAGGTATAGCGTACTCTTGTTAGTTATATTTTATTTACTGTTAAGCAATATTTACACCTAAAATTAAGTACAAACTATATGATCGAAGCCATTGTCAAACTTACAAAATAAATGGAATAGACAACAAAAACCTGGAATTACAGATAAAATCGGTGATGCCATTAATCCTAAAGGAGCTTTAAAACCAAAAATTCAAAACGGAATTAAAAAATTACAAACACAAATTGCCAAACTTGATTCAATGCTTGTAAAATTAAATGAAAGAGATAGTAAACTTTTCAAAAGAATTGTTGAAGCAACTCAATCCCATGATGTGAATACTAGCAGAGTTTTATCAAAAGAATTAGTTGAGGTAAGAAAAACTACAAAAATTCTAAGCAATGCAAGAATAGCACTAGAACAAATCGAATTAAGATTAACAACATATCATGATCTTGGTGATACGGTAGTTACTATCATGCCTACGATAGGTTTGATGAAAAATCTAAAATCATCTCTTGTAAAATTCATGCCAAATGCTGATAAAGAAATTACTCAGATGGCTCAAATGTTGGGTGGATTTATGACAGATAGTTTTTCAAGCGATGCTACATTTGGAATGGATGAAACAACTAGTTCTGAATCTGAAAAAATTCTACAAGAAGCTGCAGCAGTAGCTGAAAGTTCTGTTGGAACTAGATTGCCTTCAACACCTACAAATACTATGGCTTCAAAAAGTAATTTCTATTAACTTTCTATAGATTCTCTGGATTCTTTAATTTTCTTAACTCTACTACCTTCATTATCGATTATCCTGTCAATCCCTGCCAATCTATCTCTTAGATTATTGATAATCGAACCTACTTCATCTGCTTCATTTTCAACTTGCTGTCTTTTATGGGCTAATTCTTTAATTCCTTTATTTTCCTCTTCAATGTATTGACTTACTTTCTGTAGTTTTTCCTTTAAATTTTTAATATCAACTGACTCTTCTTCAATATCTTTCTCTAAAACAGTTCGTTTATCCTTTAAATTTTTAATCATTAAACCTACATAATCAATAGCTTCTTCCAATTTGACACGTTTATCCATCAGTTCTACAATACCAATCTCTCCTACTGTTTCATTAGATGCACTTTCATTAGATTTCATACTGGTATGTTCTACAATTCTCTCCTCAGTAGCTTCCCCACCTTCATCTTTTTTGAATTTATCAAACATTTTACCATCTATTTTCAAAATGGGAATAAAAAGTTACTATGAATCTCAAAGCTGACCTAGTGACTGATTTTTTGTTCATTTAAAAAATCATGCCAATTCCATTAAAATCAAATTTCTGTATTTTGTAATTTTTTAATAGAATAAGATACATGGTTTGAGAATTACGTTGATACAAAGATCTGTAATTATTTGATAAATTGTATTTTCTAGATGTATTAAAGAAAGGTAACTACTACCTTATTGTGTTTAATCTCTTATAGACTAGGTAATTAAAAAATGAAAGATGTAAGATATAATGATTAATCATGTTTTAAACAAAACAGGCCAAAATGTCATGATTTTTAATGATAGTTTATCTAAAAAAAGTCAAAAATTCTTATTTTTATGATTAATCTGTGCTAAAAACATGTTTCAGTGCCGTTCTTTATATACCAAAATTAGCCAAAAATCACCAAAAACCTTCAAAATAATTGAAAACTTTGGTAAAAAGAATTTTTTCTGGAATTTTTAAAAAAATTAAATTTTTACATTAGATTATTAGTCATGAGAAAAATTGAAATTTTCACTGATTTTAGTGATTTAGCCAAAAATCACTCATTTTATGGGATGAACTACCCGTTCCGCTTTGCGTTCCGCTTTAAAGTTTCAAAATGTTCCTCATAAACCAAGTAACTCTATACTAATCCATGTCAAAACAACAATACAGGTCCGAAATGGGCATAATGGGTGATATCCTTGACGTTACTGCCGATGGTGGTCGTTCTGGAGTCATTGTATCTGCAATATCTCGCAAAGCCAACCTATCTCATTACGCAGTACTAGACAAATGTGAGAAACTGGTAGAAGCAGGCTTAGTCGAGTCAGTCAAAAACGACAGGAATAGAGTCTTCTTAATTACCGAAAAGGGACTTCAATTTTTCCAGGAATTCAAGAGATTTCAGGGACTTGTCGAAAGTATGAATTTGAGGTACTAGCCATGAACCCAGAATTGGAACTGGCTCCAACAGAAGAGTCTATTCGAGAAGATGGAATGCTTTTTGTAAGGACTGATAGTATCCTCGAAACAATGGTTAAGATGCCTTTGATAATTGCTGGCTTAATTATTGCTATAATCGTGATGCCTATTCAGACCTCATTCAGCTCTACTCGAACTCTTGAACTAGTTATTTATTCAGATGGCTCTACTCATATATCAAGACAAATAGATGTAGATCCATTAGAGCCTGACTTTGAGCTTGATTTGTTTGGTAAATCAATAGATAATTTTGTTGCAATTGGTGATACTGGATTTTTACTCTCTGAAGAAATAATTGGAAATAAAGCAATCATAGACAAATTTGGATCTGCAAGTTTAACAATTGATTATGACGTTCATGATTTAATTTCCAAAGAGGGTAGAGTTTGGACATTCTCATTTAATTCTCCATCTGATTACACTTTACTAATGCCAAAAAATTCTGTCATAGTTGGAATGAGTGGTCTGCCAACCAATATGGAAATAATAGATGACCAACCAAAACTTGAACTTTCTGCAGGATTATCAGAAATAAATTATATCTTTTCATCTGTAAGCCCTGCTACTAATCCAACAATTCCAAATGAATCCTCTAGTTATTCTACTGCTGCAATTATTGCCGGTCCAATCATAGCAGCAATTACTGGTGTTGTAGTCATACTAAAAAGAAAACAATCAAAATCTTCTAAATTTATAATACAATCAGAATCTATTTCTGAAAAACAATCTGAAACCACATCTGTTGATACTGAAACTATATTCAATTTTAGACCTGAAATGCGAGAAGATGATAAAGAAATTATAAAATTTATTTCTGATAATGGAGGCCAAGCACTAGAAAGTGAATTAAGAAAGAAATTTCTTCAACCAAGAACTACTATGTGGAGAGCAGTAAAAAGATTAGAACGATTAGGTGTCATTGAAATTGATAAAAAAGATTTACAAAATTTAGTAAAACTAAAAAAAGATCTGGAGGAAGAAAAATGAATAAAATAACCTCATTTGCATTATTGATTTTAGTATCTAGTTTAGTTTTAGGTGGTGCAACTCATACTGCCCAAGCAGAAACTGATCCATCAATTCTACTAAAAATTGCAAAGCAAGCACAAAGACAACTCGAAAATCAAATGAATAAAGACGTATCAGATAAAACAAAACAGCTTTTCAAAAAAGGTACACAAGAAATTAAAAATTTAGAAGAATCCATTAAAAATAACAACGCAGACTCGGCCAAAAATCAATTTCTTTCTGCAATGAGAATTTTTAAAGAAGTTTCTCAACAACTATCAACTATTAAATCTGCACAACCAGAAATAGCTACTCTTAAAGCTCCAACTACAGATCCCTCATCTGATCTTAAAAGAATGCAAGATTATGCTAATAATCTCAAGATAATTGCTAAAAAATATAGTACTTCAATTGACTTTTCTGAATTAGACGATCTATTTGTCTCTGCAAGAAAACAAATTTCTGATAAACAATATGATAATGCAGTAGAAACAATTGGTAAAATTAAACAAATTACTATAGATTTGAATAATAAAATCCGTGAATTTGCTTCTAAACAAGAACAATCACGTGCTACTGCATACGCCCAAACATATCTAGAACAACTTGATAGATTGATTGAAAATGCAAAGAGTCAAGGATTATCTGAAGATATCATCAAAAAACTTGAAACCGCTAAAGAAAATCTTTCATCAACAACCGATCCACAAGAAATAATCAAACAAATAAGAGAAATTATATCAATTAAAGAACAATTTGAATTAACAAAAAATGATCGATTAGAATCTCGAGTCATGCAAATCGAAAAAACATTACTTAAACTATCTAACTCTGACAAAATAAATAAATCTGATATTGATGAAGCTAAAAAAACAATTCAAATAATTAAACGTAATTTAGCTACAGGTGAATTTGACAAAGCAAATGAATTACTTCGTTCATTAGCAGCTTTACTGAATATGACTCAAAATTAATCATTCTTATCATAAACTTCATATACATTTTGCAAACAGAAATTATCATGGCTTCTAAAGCAATTACTGTTGGAGTAGGAATTCCAATGATCATAGTAGGAGCTTTGATGGCATGGTTATGGGCTCCATTTCAAAATGACATGCAAAACACAGTAGAATTTGTAGGAAGTCTGATAGGAATTTTAGGCGTAGTTTTCTTTATTTCTGGTTTATTTTATACAAAAGAACCTGTAATGCACTAATCAAAACTCATTGAATAAATAATGAAAAAATACACCATTATTACTTGAAAGTTAGATTATTTGAAATATTTAC
>Ga0207952_1000629_pt1 | contig 23728 bp, 30 predicted proteins | sample SubbioR12Aug_8Ca_FD_184831 | JGI IMG/M metagenome (GOLD analysis project Ga0207952, IMG submission 184831) | Serpentinite rock and fluid subsurface biosphere microbial communities from McLaughlin Reserve, California, USA - CR12Aug_8Ca (SPAdes) | ecosystem: Environmental > Terrestrial > Deep...
GCCGCGCGTGATGGCGTCAATGGGGAATCCGAGCGCGTCCATCAAGGTTGCCGCGGCAAGCGCGTTTTTGAGGGAGAATTCGCCGGGGAGCCGCACCTCGATCTTCCTGCCGGAAAACGTGAAGTAGCCGCCGCGCTCGCCCGCTAGAAAGGGCTGCGCCGCGGAGAGCGTGAAGGGGATGAGGTGCTCGACGGCGAGCCCGAGGTATCGCGAACCCTGCGGGTCGTCGGCGTTCGCCACCATGTAGCGCGGGCGTTTTTTCGAGCGCACGAGCTGCTTTCCGAGTTCGAATTTCGCGTCTTGGTACGCCTCAAGCGAACCGTGCGACTCGATGTGCTCCGGCGCGAGGTTGATGAACGCGAGGGCGTCGAGATGCACGAAGCGGTGGCGGTGCTGGCGCGCGCCCTCGCTCGTCATCTCCAGGAAGGCGATCGAGCAGCCTGCGTCGGCCGCCTTCGCAAGGAACGATTGCAGGAAGAAGCGTCCCGGCTGCGTCTGGCGCAAGAGGTTCGGTTTTGACTCATTATCGATCTTGAAGCGGATCGTGCTCGCGAGCGCGGTTTTCATGCCCGCGGCTTCCGCGATCGCGTTCAAATATTCGATGGTCGAAGATTTTCCTTTGGTGCCAGTTACGGCGACGACGGCGATTTTGCGCGAGGGAAAGCGATACAAGAGTGCGGCGAGGAAGGCGAGCGCGAAGTGGTACGCGGAGAGGATGAAGGTGGGAGTAATTGCTTTGATGGCGCCTTTCATACCGTTAGAGACAGGAAGCGCTTCAAGCGGTTTTGCAGGTACCGCTTGCCCATGCCTGTTTTGAGGTAGATCTCACGCTCGCGCGCGTCACCTTCGTGTTTGCACATTTCGTAATATATCAGCTGCAGCGGACGTCGGCCCTTGGTCGAGCGCGTCTCGCCATCACTGTGCTGCTTGAAGCGCTTCCGTAGGTCACCCGTTGATCCGGTGTAGGTCTCACCATCTTTAAGGCTCCGGAGTACGTACACGTACCAACTGTTGTCGTCTCTAACGGTATTCATACGTCTTTCCCGCCGAGGATCTTGAGCGCCTCGCGGAGGCGGTCGTTGCTCTTCGTGAGTTCGTGTGGCACTTTGCGCAGTGCGTCGCGCGCCTCCTGTGGGGAATAGCCCAAGGAGCGCATTGCTTCGAGCGCCTCCTCGTCTCCTTTCATCGCGGCGGAGGCGCCTTCTGCGCCAAGGCCGACTTTGTCCTTCAGTTCCACGATGATCTTCTCCGCAGTCTTCTTGCCGATGCCGGAGACGTTGGTAAGGTAGCCGGCGTTGCCGCGCCCGATCGCGCTCCGTAGCGTCTCCGCGTCAGCGACGTCGAGGATTGCAATCGCGCTTTTGGGGCCGATGCCGGAAACCGTGAGGAGGAGCTCGAAGAAATGCAGGCCGACCTCGTCGGGGAAGCCATAGAGGTCGAGCGCGTTCTCGCGTACCGCGAGGTACGTCCAGAGCGAAGCGCTCGTTCCGGGGGAAAGCCCGGCCAGCGTACCCTTGCTTGCGGTCACCTTGTAGCCGACGCCGCCCGCTGAAAGGATGACGAATCCGGCACGTAGCGCCGTCACCGTACCCTCAAGGTGGCCGATCATTCCTTTAGTATCAAGTATCGGGTATCAAGTATCAAGGAGGGTGCGACAACAACCGAAATATTGCGCAAATATGGCATTTGTTGTAGGATGCCCCGACATGGCAAACACGTCTTCAGCCAAGAAAGCCAACCGCGTCGAGCTCCGACGCCGCGTCTTCAACGCGCGCCGCTCGAAGGCGATGAAGGATGCGGTGAAGGACGTGATGAAAACAGGGAGGGTTGAGGACCTCGCGACGACATACCAGGCAATTGATAAGGCGCTGAAGCGCGGCATCATCAAGAAGAACACGGCGGCCCGCATGAAATCGCGCGTCGCCCGTCGTGTTGCTGCGAAGTAACTCCTTTACCGCACGCGCATTGTTGGGTATTGTAAGCGCACGCTCTCGTCGTTCAATGGATAGGACGTCACCTTGCGGAGGTGATAATGTCAGTTCGATTCTGGCCGAGGGCACAGTTAAATTTATTCTCCACATCTTCACGTTGCGCCACGTCGTGTTAGGGCGCATCATTAGGTCATGCAAGGGAGGCGCCACTCGCGCGGGAATGTTGCTGTTGCGGCGCTGATGTTCGTGATGCTTGTCGGAGTTGCCGCGGTCTCACTCGATTCAATTAGAGTTAATCCGCGCGTGTTGGTAGCTGAAGTTGGAAATTACGATCAGCGAGGTTACGGGGATACCACGCAAGACCAGGAAAAGCGAGATTGCAAGCCGGGGTACGATTATATTATTCGCGTAGAGAAGCCACAGACAGGTAAGAAGCAGTCAGAAGAAAAAAAACTAATCAGCCCGACCCTCCATCCATACAATACAAAGAAAGTAACCGAAGCAGAGGCAAATCAATGCATAAAGGGTCTTGATACAACCCCGCCGACTACGTCTTCGTACGATACCAGTAGGATGTGCAGCAAGACGTGGTCATGCAAAATCTGGATTTGCCGACCGAAAGGAGCTCTCACACAAAATGAGTTAAAAGATTGGGGACCGGAAAACGATAAAAGTGGAGAGTTGTGTTCACTCCTTGGCCAGTGCGGCGCAGGGCAGCCCTGCGACATGAGTAAAAAGTCTGCAGAGGACTTTAAAAGCCGCATTGAGAGGATTTTGCGAGATCCAAATGCGTCGGCTGCCGAGCAGCGATTCGCGAAGGAGTATTTGCCATCTTTAGATAAGGAAACACAAAAAGGGGTTTTGGGGGCATTTGACGAGGACAGGCTGAAAGCAAAAACTGAATTGGAAGACGCGACGAAGGATTTGAACGTTGCGCGCAAAAAGCTGGAAGAGCAAGGATGTCTAACATGGAGTAATCCAATAGCGAAATATACAACTGATTATGTTTCTTCCTGTGGCCAGCTTCGGACGGAGGTTGCAAGAGCAGAGGAGTTAGAGCGTGAAAAGAAGCGACAATACGAGAATCTTGCTAAACAAGCAGAAGCACTCGGTCCTCTGAAGAAACAACTGGAACCGAAAAATATTTATAACTGTCCGGGTGGGCCAGATTGCGATGGTGGTCAATGGAATAAAGACGCGGGGAAACTGGTTGGGGGAGTCGATTGCACGCAGGCAGTGAACCAAGCAAACCCAAAATGCAGTACATTTAAACTTCCACCAAACGACCCAGGTTGTCCCGGATGTGGCGGCGGAAATAACCAGACAAACCCCTCTTCTTCCGGCGGCGGCCTCGGCGACCTCATGAAAGGCCTTGGCCAGTTTGCGCCGCTTATCGGGCAACTTCTCAATAACGCGATGCAGGGTTCGCGCGCGCCGACGTGCTCTCTGAAAGCGTCGCCGACGAATATTACGCGTCCCGGGCAGCCGGTTACGCTCTCGTGGACGTCGCAAAACGCGCAGCAGGCGTACCTTTCCGCATCAGGGCAAGTGGGGCCGACTGGCCAGATGACGGTGAATCCGCAGCAGACGACGAGCTATACGATGCAGGTCACCGGATATCCGCAGCAGCAGGCGCAACAGCAGCAGCAACAGCAGCCGCAGGGACAATTCGTGTATAACCCGTACACGGGGCAGTACCAGTTCGTACAAGCGCAACAACAGCAACAGCAGCAACCGCAAGGACAGGGCGCGCCGCAGCAGGGACAGTGCCAGGTGCAGGTGACGGTCGGGCAGAATTCCGGCGGTGGAGGCGATGGTGGTGACAAACCGAAAGCGCAGATTTCATGCCAGCCGAAAATTGCCGACGTCGGCATGTCGGTTTCGATCTCGTACGCGTGCCAGAATGCCACCACCTCGAAGGGCGAGGGGTTTTCGACCGGCGACAAGCTTTCCGGCTCGGCGAGCGCGGACGTGAAGTCACCGGAAAAAGGCTCGACGACGGTGAAGTATGGCCTCACGTGCACGAAAGACGGCGCAACGGACTCCGCGGAGTGCACGGTGAATGTGAATAAGCCATCCATCGTACTTGTCGCGAACCCGAAGAATGTGGAAGATGGCGAGAAGACGACGATCGGATGGGTGACGGGCGCGATGGAGAGCTGTGTCGTTGCAAGCCCTGACCTTACGGAATTTACCGAAGCCAATAAGAACAACACCTCAACCTCTGGCAGCGCAAAGACACCACCACTCGAGAAGAACACGAAGTTCGTCCTCACGTGCACGACGAAAGCGGGCGGCACGAAGACGGCAGAAACGACAGTCGAGGTTGATTAGAATCCGAAGAATTCGAGGATCTTGTGGGCGACACCCTCTTTCATGGGAGTTTCTTCGACGTATGGGCGGAGCGCTTCGCGGATGTCCTCGGGATGCATATCCCCGACAGGGATGATGAGGTTCGGCGACATGAAGGTCGTCGTGTCCACGAGGAGCACGGGCTTTTCCAGTTCTTCGTCTACCCAGAAGGAAATGACCGTGTCGAAGGGGTGCATCGTCTGCCCGATGCGGATGCCTTTCTTGTTGATTTCGAACTCGTGAAGCTCCGGCGGTTTTTGCGCAATGAGGCCAATCGTCGTTGCGGCGAGGAGGATGACGATCGCAAAGAGGAAGTTGTCAAAGAGGATGGAGGTGAGTGCGCCGGAAACGGCGATGACGCCGAGCGCCCAAAACCAATCGCTTCCGCGCTCGATGTGCTCGTGCTCGTACGCTTCCCAACGTAAAACCCCCGAAGATCCATCCGGCATGCGTACTATTGTATCGCGTTTTTTGAGCGTGCGTGGTACAACGTGAGAGTTACGAGGGGTGGCGGAGTGGTCTAACGCGCTTGTCTTGAAAACAAGAGTGTCGCAAGGCACCGTGAGTTCGAATCTCACCCCCTCGGAAAGAACGTAGTGAGCGAGGAGGGGGGTGAGATTTGGGAAGGGGGCGGGAAACGGGAGTTTCCCGTGTCGGAGATAATTAAGAACCGAGGGTTCTTAAGGAGGAGCGAAGCGATGACGTCTTACCCCCTCGGCTGATATACTTTTCGCATGGAAAGCCAGCTCGGGCTCCTCTTCGCATTCGTCGCCTTGCTTGGCTGGGGATTCGGCGATTTTTTCATCCAGAAGACGACGCGGCTCATCGGCGTCTACAAGACGCTTTTTTTGATCTGCGCCGGCGCCGCGGTCGTCCTCCTGCCGTTCGTCTACGACGAGGTCTTTTCGTACACGCGCGGCGACTACCAGGCGATACTGTTTCTAAGCGGTGTCATTTTCGTCTACGCGCTCGTCATCTTCCAGGCGTTCGAGCGTGGGAAGCTTTCGGTCGTCGAAGCGATCGTCGCGTTCGAATTGCCGCTCACGGTGACTCTCGGCGTCTTTGTCGGCGGCGAGACACTCTCTCCTCTGCAAATTGCACTTTTCTTCCTCATCTTCATCGGCATTGCGCTTGCGGCTGCGGCGCGGCTCGACCATCTGCATCTCCACAAGCGGATTTTCGAGAAAGGTGTCTCGTGGGCGTTCGCCGCCGCGTTCCTTTCGGCACTTACGAACTTTTTCGTCGGCTCGTATAGCCAGCATATGTCGCCACTTTTCGTCATCTGGGCGACGCATTCGATGCTCGCGGTCCTTTGCGGCGCATACGTCGTGTGGCGAGGTGATTTCATCTCGCTCTGGAAAGTCGTGAAGCAGCATCCGGTGCCGGTCATCGGGCAGAGTATTTTCGACAATGCCGCATGGATCGGATATGCCTTCGCGACGACGATGATCCCGATCTCGCTCACAGTCATGGTGAGTGAGAGCTATATCGCGCTCGCGGCCCTCTTGGGGTACTTCCTCGGGCGGGAACAACTGAACAGGCACCAAATCATCGGGGCAGGGATTGCCATTGTGGGCGTATTCCTCCTCGCGCGTACGATCATATGACGCGCATCATGGTCTTTGGCACGTTCGATATGCTCCATGAAGGGCATGAGGACTTTTTCAAGCAGGCGAGGGCGCTTGCGAGCGATCCGTACTTGGTAGTTTCCGTTGCGCGGGATAGTGCGGCGGCACGGCATCGTGGATTTGCGCCGCAGAAGAAGGAAGATGAGCGTCGGGCGCTCGTTGCCGAACAGAAACTTGTTGATAGGGCAGTCCTTGGCGACGAAGTCGGGTTCATTGCACATATCAAAGCAGAAGCGCCGGATATTATCGCCCTTGGCTACGACCAGGCGGGCGAGTATGTGGACAATTTGGAGACGGAACTTGCGGCTGCTGGTCTTTCGCCAAAAATCATCAGGCTCAACGCGTACAAGCCGGAGACTTTCAAAACATCGAAATTAAGGCCATAGTTAAGCATATGAGGATCCTCGGACTCGATTATGGCGCGAAGCGCATTGGTATCGCGCTCTCTGATGAAGGTGCGCAGTTCGCATTTCCGCACTCCACGGTCCCGAACGACGCGTCGGCGATAGATAGGATCGAAGACATCTGCAAAAAGGAAGAGGTCAAAGAGATTGCGATGGGGGATACGCGGGCGTCGAATGATGTGGGGAATGCGATTACGAGTGAAGCAGAGGAATTTGCAAAAAACCTCGGGGCGCATTCAGGGAAAGGGGTGGTGCTCGTGCGCGAGGCATGGAGCTCGGCGGAGGCCGCGCGGTTCGCCCCGAAAGGCGTCCATGACGACGCTGCCGCGGCCGCGATCATCCTCCAGAGATATCTGGATACAAGACGTGGTTAAATAGCCGTATGTTCGGGGCATACAAAAAAGAGCTGATCGCGCTCCTCGGCGTACTCATTCTCATTCCGTCTGCATTCGCGATGGGGAAGGTGATGAAAGGGTTGTCTTCGCCGGATACGTTCGATGTGCCGGGCTATGCGTATGACGACCCGTGCCCGGGGGAGAGCGCGATGACTTCAGCCTGCTGGACGGGATATTACGCAGCATTCGTCGAAAAATACTCGGCAGTGGATGCGCTCCGCGATTTAAAAATGCGGCACGATGTGGGTGGTGGCGCAAAGACATTCTGCCACCCAGCGCTCCATGTGATCGGCGAGGCGGCAGGGAAGGAATACGGCTCCGTTGCGGAAGCGTACAAGCACGGCGAAGCATTCTGCCGCTCGGGCTACCATCACGGCGTCCTCGAGGGGCTCTTCGGCGAGGAGGGTGGCGAGACAATGCTTGCAGAACTCGATTCGATCTGTACGGACGTGAAAAAAGATACCGCCTCCTACAACTACTTCAGTTGCGTGCACGGCATCGGGCACGGACTCATGGCCTACTTCCGGCACGACCTCTTCGAATCGCTTGATGGGTGCGCGCGGCTCACGGGCGATTGGGAACAAACGACATGTTCTGGCGGCGTCTTTATGGAAAACGTGATCAGCAACACGCCTGAAATGCCGTCGAAATATTTGAAGGCGGATGATCCCCTGTATCCGTGCACGGATGTCGCGGAGAAATTCAGGACGCAGTGCTATCTCATGCAAACGTCGCACATGCTCATCATCTTCGAAGGTGATTTCGCAAAAACGTTTGCCGCGTGCCGCAAGACGGGGGAATACGCGACGACCTGTTTCCAAAGCATTGGCCGTGATGTTTCGGGGTGGTCGTATGGCGCAGTCGGTGCGGCGCTCTCGCTCTGTGGCTACGGCGCAAACCTCGACGAGCGGAAAAACTGCCTTATTGGCGCAGCGGCCGACTACTTACTCTCATACAGCGAAGCGGACGCGCGTGCGCTCTGTGCGCTCGGCGAAGACGGCGCGCGCGTGCCGTGCATTGAGACGCTTGAGTGGCATGTCGGGACGATGCGTTAATTCACAGGCACGGTACAGTGCGGCGTCGCCGGTGCTATCATGTGGGCATGGTACGGAAAGGCGCGCGGGGCGTCAGCAACCACTTGTTTGGCCTCATTCTCGCGTGCGGCGTCTGCGGCGGCGCGCTTGCATTCGCTGCCGGGATGGGCGTGGACAATTTCTCGCAGCTTGCAGTCGGGAACCAGTCCGATCTTAAGTGTATGGGCGGTGCCGACGCGAAATGTCCGTGCAAGACGGGCTTTAAAAAAGGGACGAAGCAATGCGACGGGAAAACACCTGGCGGCGGCAAGATTGGCTGTCCGTGTTCTGATACGACGAGCGGCGATGTCGCCGCATCAGGAAAGTGTGCGACAGTCGGAAAGTGCAAAGCCGACAAGGCGGACGGCATGATGCCGATGCTCCCCATGCTCCCGATGCCCATGCCGAAGATGAGTATGCCGATGATGATGCAGCCGAACTGCCCGCCAAAGAACAACTCGAACGCGACGACGTCCACGTCCACCGTGAACGTCGCACGTACCGCGGCAGATACCGGTGGGGGCTACGACCCAAGCTGCCCGCCGGAGAGTTTCGGCGCGCAATCGGGCGGCAATTTCTGGGGATCGGTGTGGGACAACGTAAACCCGTTCGCGTCGCCTGACGATACTAACGACAGTGATACGGGAACGGACGACGACACGGGGACGACGAACACCAATTCCGTGTGGGGGAACCTGATGAAATCGCTCGGCATCTCGAATGATTCCGATACTGATGATACGGACACTACCGGCACAGGGTCGGGGACGAATACGGGGACCAGTACGACGACTGGCGGCGTGACATCGAAAACCGGGACGAACACGACGGGCAGCACCACGACGACCCAGACGACGATTGACTTCGCAAAGTCCGGCTCGACCTTTACGTACGAAGCTGAAGCCGAAGAATTCGAAACGCAGGCCACGACCGTGCTCGACCAGATCAAGAAAACACTCGAGAAACTCCTGGACATTGTCAGTAAGTGGCTCTAGGGGTATCCTGGCGGAATGGAACCGACAAACGAGACGGCAACGATCTCCTACGACGATTTTGCGAAGCTCGAGATCCGCGTCGGGACAGTTGTTGCCGCTGAACACATACCCGATACCGAGAAGCTCCTCAAATGCACCGTGGATTTCGGTGACTTTGGCATGCGCACGATCGTCTCCGGCATCGCGCTCTTCCGGAAGCCAGAGGAAATCGTGGGGAAGCAACTGCCGTACATCGTGAATTTGGCCACGCGCATGCTCCGAGGTGTTGAGAGCCAAGGGATGCTCCTTGCGGCGTCTCCCGGCGGCGACGGACTCGCGCTATTGCTTCCAGACGTGCCCGTCCCGAACGGAACGAAGTTGAAGTAGTCTTCATAGTCCGCACGTCGGACGTTTTCCATACGCTATACTACGCGTATGCAGCTCTCGCGTTCTTTCGCGCGCTGGTTTCCGGTGCCACACCTTTTGACGCCATGTGGCACGGGCGTTGACGTCAGCGACTCGTCGGTGAAATGGCTTTCGCTCGCACGCAAAAAGGACGGCGTCCGGATCTCGTCGTACGGGAGCGTGGATGTTCCCGCGAAAGCCGTGGAGACGGGCGCCGTCCGCGAAGCACATGGCCTTGCGAGTGCGCTCATTGAGATGAAGAAAAAGGCGAACATCGCGTGCGCCCATGCGGCGCTCCCCGAAGAGGGCGCGTTCGTCTTCAGTATGCACGTCCCGCAGGGCTCGACGCGGGCGCAGGTGGTGAACATGATCGAATTCGAGCTCGAGAACCGCGTCCCGATACCGCTCAAGGACGCCGTGTACGATTTCGACACGATCGCGGGCGCCGACGAGCACGGGGAAGAGATCGCCGTCACCGTTTTCCCGCGCGAGCTTGCGGAGGGGTACGTTGAAGCGTTCGCGCTCGCCGGGATCGACCTCGTCTCGCTCGAGATCGAGGCGCGGTCCATCGGCCGCGCAGTTTCCGGCGCGCTGGATCCAGTCACGATGCTGGTGGATTCGGGACGCGCGCGCACCGGCGTCGCGATCCTCAAACACGGCATCCCGATCTTCACCTCGACGGTCGAAGTCGGCGGCGACCACATGACGCACGCCGTCATGGAAGCCTTGAAGCTGAACGACGAGACGGAAGCGGAAGTCTTCAAAAATGAGCACGGCCTCATCCCCGACGATGACGGCAATCGCGCGGGCTCCGACGCGCTCGAGAAAATCGCTTCGACACTTGCGGGCGAGATCACACGGCACTACCGTTTTTGGGATACGCGGCGGACAGGAGAGGCGGCGCCTGTCGAGCGGGTATACCTCCTCGGCGGCAGTGCGAACTTGCACGGCCTCCCGGAATATATCGCCGGCAAAGTGCAGACCGAGACGCTCCGTCCGAACGTCTGGCGCAACGTCTTTTCATTTGACGACTACATCCCGTCGATCGATTACCGCCAATCGTTCCAATACGCGACCGCGGTCGGCCTCGCGCTCCGCTCGCTCTGATATGGCAAACGTACTTCCAATCGAAGAGAAAAAGAGGGTGATGCGCGCCGCCCGTTCGCGGTTCGTCCTCACGGCCTCCCTCGCGCTCCTCATCAGTGCTGCGATCGCCCTTGCAAGCCTCCTCCCAGCCTTGATTTCGGTGCGGCTCGCGAAGAGTGCGATTCCGGAAGAAGCTCCGCTCTCTGGTGAGGCCCGTGACGACCAGACAAAGCATGCGCGCGCCCTCGCACTAACGACCGCGATCAGCCCCATCGTACTGGCGACGACGACTCCGTCGGCAAGCGTCGTCGCGGCACTATCGGCGAAACCTGCCGGCGTCAGCGTGACGTCTGTCAGCTATTCCAAGGGCAGGCTCCTCATTACCGGCACGTCGCGCGACCGGCAGGCGGTCAATGACTACCGCGAAGCGCTCGAGACGGATGCGCGCTTTACGTCCGTATCGGTCCCCGTCGCCGCCCTCATCGGTACGCAAGACGGCCGCTTTACCATCACCCTCGGGGGAAGTTTCTGACGTATGAGCATGTTCCACACGCGTTTCGGATCACTTGCAGTATGGGGGCTCCTCCTCCTTTCACTTGCCGCATGGGGCGGCTTCGCGTACGCGATCACCTACCTTGGGAAGGCGCGCGCGGAATACGCGGACCTCGCTGCCGTTTCCACGCAGGAGAGCGAACGGCACGATTCCCTCGCGCGCCTGCGTTCATTGGTGCAGGGGACGGAGGTGGAACGCGCGGCACTCGAGAGCGTCCTCGGCGTCCGCATCGTTGATGCCGCAGAGACCGTCGAGCAGGCAGTGCGGGCTGCCGGTGGTGGTGGCATCCAGATCAGCGAAGCCTCCGCGCAGGCACCGAACGCGCAGGGGATATCACAGGTATCGATCGGCGTGAGCGCCAGCGGATCGTTCAGCACTCTTATGCGCGCCGTCCTCCTTCTCGAAACGCTGCCGCTTCCGTCAACGTTGGAGCAGTTCGAGATCACAAAAGATACGAAGGAATGGCGGCTCGTCGCGCGCCTGCGGCTCACGTTAGCAAACGTCAAATAGTATGCGATTCGATACTAACTTTACGGTCAAAGTGAAAGATGCCTTCGCGGCTCGGCACGAGCCCGAGGCCGCGCGGGTCCTCGGGGAGATTTTCTGGGCGTTCCTCGTTCTCGCGCTCACCGTGGCCACCTTAGGCAGCGTTGCGTTCGGCGTCCGCGAGTTCTTGAAGCCGCTCACCGTGGACGAGGAACCATCAGTAAGCGTCGGCGCGAGGAAGGGCGTGACGAAGGCGGAGTTGGTGAAAATCCTCGAGGCGTTCGATGCGCGCGCGAAAGAGTACGAATCGCGCCGCGCGGCGCCAGTTCCCGTCAAGGATCCGTCGTAGTTTCTCGCAAAAACCCCTATTTTTGGTACAACTAAAGGGCTCCTGTAGTTAAATGGATATAACTGCGGACTTCTAAGCCGCTATTGTTGGTTCGATTCCAACCGGGAGCAGCGGGCGATTAGCTCAGTTGGTAGAGCAATCCGTTTACACCGGAAAGGTCACAGGTTCGAGTCCTGTATCGCCCACATGAGTACGGCACTTGTAGGTATAAGCGGCATCGTGATTGTCAGCTGCTTTGCGGGCGCGTATGTCGTTGCGCGGGCGCGGCGGGCGAGCGGCCTTTCACTGCAGCGCCGGGGGGATGCGGTCGGAGTCGTTTTTGCATTCGCACTTCTTGCATTCGTTGAGGCGCTCTTGCATCAAGTGACTGGGCACTCGTTCTTCTTTCTTCTCGGCACCGCGCCGTCTGTCGTCGCGGCAGTTTTTCTCGGCGGAGCGCTCCTTGGCATGTCGTATGAATACATCTGGCAGTTCTGGCTTCGGTGGTGGTACTACCCGTCGGTCGAGAAGCACCAGTGGTTGCTCGCGCTCCTTCCCTTGTTTTGGGGCATCTTCATGTTTCTCATGCACGACGTGTACGCGATCCTGCGTGCGTACGACCTTTCGGTTTTTGTGGCGGCGACGCTTACGGCAGTTTTGGTGGGAGCGATCATCGAAGGTATCAACATCTGGACACGATCGTGGGTGTATATTGGGCCCGGCGCCTCACTGTGGATATTGATTTCGGGCTGGGTAGTCTTCCTCGGCTTCGTCTTCGTGCCGCTCTTTAATGTCCTCTTTGTAAATCCCTTTGGGTATTGATTGCTATGGAGGAATTCCGCGCGATCATACAAGGAAGGGTGCAGATGGTGATGTTCCGCGACTTTACGACGCGAAAGGCGCGCAAAGTCGGCGTGAAAGGCTTCGTGCAAAACCTCGCCGATGGGACCGTGGAAGTCGTCGCGCAAGGCGAGCGCTCGGCGCTCGAGAAGCTCATCGCATACCTCCACAAGGGCTCGATCCTCTCGCGCGTCGAAAACGTCGCCGTCGAATGGCGTACTCCCCAGCAAAACTTTGACGCATTCACGCTCGTTAGGTAGGGTAGACGAATGTCAGCGGATTCCTCGAAGCCGATCACCTGTATCGGATGCATCCTCGATGGCAACCGACGGTGGGCGAAAGAGCGGGGGCTCCCCACGCTCGAAGGGCACCGTCGTGGGTTTGAAAATCTAAAGAGCGCTGCGCGGTGGGTGCGCGACCGTGGCATTCCGCATTTCGTCGCGTACGCATTTTCAACGGAGAATTGGAACCGCTCGAAAGAGGAGGTTGAGTATCTGATGGACATTTTCCGCAGCGCGATCCGCGAGAGCCGGGAAGAATTGGGGAAGGAAGGCGTACGCGTGCGTTTTTTGGGACAACGGGAGCGGTTTTCACGCGACATCCAAGACGGCATGCGCGAGACCGAAGGCGCGACGGCCGGCAATTCGAAAATGACGATGTGGATCTGCCTCTCCTACGGCGGCCGGGCAGAAATCACCGAGGCGGCGAAAGCTGCAGCGCAAGAAGGCGTTCTTACCGAAGAAGGCATCCGCGCGCACATGTGGAGCGCGGAGATGCCCGATCCGGACATCATCGTGCGCACGAGCGGGGAGCACCGGCTCTCGAATTTCCTCCTCTGGCAGGCGGCCTATAGCGAGCTTTTTTTCATCAAGCCGCATTGGCCGGATTTTTCGGAGGAAATCCTCGACGAAATCCTTGCCGAATTCGCCGCCCGGGAGCGCCGGCACGGGAAGTGAAGAGTCTTGAATTGGGGCGTCGGCCGTGTTACATTACGGGCTCTCTATGACAGCGGCAACCAAGGCAAAGTCAGGCGGCGCGAAGATCTCGGACCTCAAACCGGGGGATACGGTGCGTGTCTGGCAGAAGATCGAGGAAAAGGGGAAGACCCGCCTCCAGGCATTCGAAGGCCTCGTCCTTGCCCGCAAACACGGGAACGAGCCGGGCGGCACCTTCACCGTCCGCAAAGTCGCATCCGGCGTCGGCGTTGAGAAGATTTTCCCCGTCCACTCGCCGATGATCGACCGTGTTGAATTGGTAAAGCGCGCCCGCATGCGCCGCGCGAAGCTGTACTTCATCCGTGAAAAGGTTGCCCGCGAATCCCGCCGCCAACTCCGCCGCCAGAGAATGGTGACGGGTGCCGATATTGATGTGAATGCGGCGGCAGAAGCTCCGGTTGAAGCAGTTGCGGCCGACGCTGGAACTCCTGAGGAAAATAAGCAATAATTGCCCCGATGCGCAGGTGGCGAAATTGGTAGACGTACTACCTTGAGGTGGTAGCGCCCGCAAGGGCATGGAGGTTCGAGTCCTCTCCTGCGCACACGAGACACAAAACCTGCCCTGCGGCAGGTTTTGTGCCGTGTGCGAGACGGAGCGATGTTCTGTCAGCAGACGGAACCGCGAGTCGGGGTCGCGCAAAAATTTCTGTGACGACAGAAATTTTATGCGTGACCACTTACGCATACAAAAAGGCGTTATAGTTATCCCATGCGCCAGTTCTTGTACAAGTTGCCATCGCGCATTCCGCGTTCGACCGAGGAGCTCCTCAAATGGTACGAGAAGTTCGTCTCGCCCCTCACGCTCCTCATCGGCTTCACGCTCGACAATTTCGCGCTGAAGCGGGTGGATTTCTTCTGGGGGAACGTCCTCCTCTTTGCATACCTCGCCGTCGCCGCGTCCTCGATCGTCTTCTACCACTTGATCCAAACGGGGCGCTTGCGAGGGAGATTTTTCCTCTGGCTCTTGCCATTCACGACGATCGCGATCCAGTTCGGCTTCGGCGGGCTTTTCAGCGGCTTTGTCATCCTCTATAGCCATTCGGCGGCGATCGCAAGCAGCTGGATCTTTGTCGTCCTTCTTGCGGCACTCATGATCGGCAACGAGCGCTTCCGTGCGCGGTATACCAGTTTCCCGTTCCAGGTGAGCGTCCTTTTTGTCGCGCTGCTTTCCTTCATGGCGTTCTTCGTCCCGGTCGTCGTCGGGAAGATCGGCACGACGATATTCCTCATAAGCCAGGGCGTTGCAATCGGCGCCATCGTCCTTTTCATCCGCTCGTTCTGGATCCTCATGCCCGAGGTTTTCCGCGAATCGAAATGGACGGTGCGGAAGGCTCTGGCATCTGTCATCTTGATTTTCAACGTCCTCTACTTCACGAACGCGATCCCGCCGTTGCCGCTCGCGTTGAAGGAGGCGGGGGTCTACCACGGCGTACAGAAAGTGGGGGACACGTACCGCCTGGCAGCGGAACCGCGCGAATGGTACCAGCAATACTTGAACTACAACACGACGTACCATCGCGCACCGGGCGAGAAGATCTACGTCTTCACCGCGATCTTTGCGCCGTCGAACCTCTCGACGACGATCGTGCACGATTGGTGGCGGTACGATGAGGGCCTCAAGGGCTGGGTCATGGAGAGCTCCGTGCCATTTACGATCCGCGGCGGGCGGGAGAAAGGGTATCGCGGATACACGATCGTGGACAGTGCAAAGCCAGGCAAGTGGCGGGTGAACGTGCTTTCGGGGGAAAAATTGGTCGGGCGGGTGTCGTTCGAGGTGGTTGACGTCCCGCGGCCGGTCGAAACCTCGATAGAAGACCACTGATGTTGTGCACCGCAATAGCCCCGCCCCGTTAGAGGTTCAGCAATAGCGCCATAGTTTCCTGGTTGTTCAACGACGAAAGGCGATACTTATACACCCCTCGACCTCTAATGGGGTTGACCCCGCCTCGTGAGGCGCGACAATTACCGTATAGGTCGATTGTTGGCCGCACGAATAAGGGCCAATAGGAGGGATTACCAAGTAACCTTTCCAACAATATGACTAAAACTCTTGCATGGGTATTTGGCGTAGTTCTCACGCTTGTCGGCGTCCTCGGGTTTGTCCCGGGCATCACCTCGGGTGGTATGCTCCTCGGCATTTTCGAGGTGGATATGCTCCATAGCATCATCCATGTGGTGACCGGCCTCGCGGCGCTTGCCGCAGCGATGGGCTACTTCGCACCGAAGCTCTACTTCCAGGTCTTCGGCGTCGTGTATGGTGTTGTCGCCATCTTGGGCTTTGTGACAGGCGGTGCCATCCTCTTCGCGACGAACATGGCGGACAATGTCCTCCATCTCGCGATCGCGGCGGTGGCCTTGTATGCCGGCTTCATGGTGAAAGAGGAGATGGCTGTTGCCGCTCCGCAATCATCGGCGGGCATGGGCGCGACGATGTAGTCGGGTTTTCGAATCGATTCGAGAATGCGGCCGCCCCATTTTCAATGGGGCGGCCGCCTCGCGTTTAGGCAACAAATTTGATATAACTGCAACGTTCGATGGCGACTATGGTGTAACGGTTAACACTGGAGCTTGTGGAGCTCTCAATTCGAGTTCGATTCTCGATAGTCGCCCAAAGTTATACACGCGCGCCCTACAAGGGGCGTTTGCACGCTTTATACTTACCCCCAAACCCGTCACTTTCTAGAATTCCAAGAAAGTGACGGAAAAGGTCGAAACACAATTTCTATTTTTGATATGGACAAAAAAACTCTGCACATGATCGCTTTCGTCTTGATGGCGGTCGGCGGGATCAACTGGGGATTGGTCGGGCTCGGCACGCTCATGAGCAGCGACTGGAACCTTGTCCACATGATCCTCGGCTCGTCGCCGATGCTTGAGACTATCGTGTACGTGCTTGTCGGCGTTGCGACGGCGTACATAGTCTTCAACCACAAGAAGGACTGCAAATGGTGCTAGGGATACGAAGCAGTACGACGGACACGGCCGCCCGACAGAGAAATCTGGGGCGGCCGCGTCATTAAGACTAAAGAGCACCAGGCAGCAGTAAGCCATAGGCACGATGAACGTCATGTGAAGTGTGCATGAGCCTGCACACGTGGATGTGCAGAACCTCGTGCTATCATTTCATTAACCATTTAGTAATCCACGTCTTGTAATATTTGTATGGAAGAACAATTCGGGGGAGACCGCAGGTTGCGCATCTCACCGCCAGATTTAATCGTCAAAGTGGGTGCGGCAGCCCTCGCGATGCTCGCCCTCTTCCTCCTCATCCAGTCCGTGAAGGCCTTGAAGGAGTTCCGCTATGTGGGGTCAGGCGTTTCGGCGTCGAACACGATCAGCGTCTCCGGTATGGGCGAAGTCTTTGCCGTCCCTGACCGCGCGACCTTTACGGTCACGGTGCGCGAAGAGGCGAAGGAGGTCGGCGACGCGCAGGAGGCAGCGACGGAAAAGTCGAATGCGATTATCGACTACCTGAAAGGCGAGGGCGTCGAGGAGAAAGATATCAAAACAGTTTCCTACAACGTGAACCCGAAGTACGAATATTCGCAGGGCGTCTGCACGCAGTATTCGTGCCCGCCGTCGAAGCAGACACTCGTCGGTTTCGAGGTGTATCAGTCGCTTGAAGTGAAGGTGCAGGACCCGAAGAAAGCAGGGGATCTGCTTTCCGGTGTTGGCGGGAAGGGCGCCTCTGAAGTCTCGGGGCTCTCCTTTACGATCGAGGACGAGGACCAGCTGAAGGCTGAAGCGCGCGAGATGGCAATCGCCGAGGCGCGCGAAAAGGCGGACGAGCTTGCGAACCAGCTCGGGGTCAATGTCGTGCGCGTCGTCGGGTTCTACGAGGATTCCGGCGGCTACTATCCGTATGCGTACGGTAAAGGTGGCGTCGCGATGGACATGGCGTTGAGTGAGCGCAGTGTCGCGCAGGCCGCACCGGCGCCTGAATTGCCTGCGGGGGAAAACAAAATCGTCTCGAATGTGCAGATCACGTACGAGATCAGGTAGGGTATAGGGAAAGGCGGCGGCGGGGCCTTCGGCCCCGCCGCTTGACTTTTTGCGGAATTTGCACTACCATTCCGGTGTTAGTTAGAGCCCCCGCAGGGGGTTTTAATTTAGGCAGATTTCACTACTTATGGGCTTCGTCCAATACTTGAAAGACACTCGCGGGGAATTGAACCACGTCGCATGGCCGACGCGCGTGCAGACCGTCATTTTCACGATCCTCGTCGTCGTGCTCTCCATCCTCATCTCGCTCTACCTCGGCTTTTTCGACTTCCTTTTCACCAGCGGCCTCCGCACAATCGTCGAGAAGCTTCCTGGCGCCGCGCAGCCTGCTGCCCAGATCGAAGGGATCGAGACGGAACCCGTGACAGAACCGACGCCGGACATTAATTCGCTCATCCCGGGCGGCGAAGGACAGTAATACTATGAAGCAAACCTACGGCACAGAAAGGGAATGGTACGCGGTACACACGTACTCCGGCTACGAGGACGCTGTCGCGCGCAACCTCAAGCAGCGCATCGAAAGCTTCGGCATGGGCGAGAAGATTTTTGACGTCGTCGTCCCGACCGAAAAGAAGATCAAGATCAAAAACGGCAAGAAAACAGAGGTTCGCGAGAAGATCTTCCCGGGCTATGTGCTCGTCGACATGATCGCGACCGATGATGCGTGGTCGGTGGTACGCAACACGCCGCAGGTGACCGGCTTCGTCGGCACCGCGAACCAAGCCGTCCCGCTCTCACAGGAAGAAGTGGACAAGATCTTGAAGCGCAACAGCGGCGAGCAGGTCCGCCACGCGATTGACCTCTCGGAAGGCGACGCGGTTTCCATCATCGACGGCCCGTTTAAGGATCTCGAAGGAAAAGTGGGAGAGATTGACGAAGAGCGCGGAAAGGTTAAAGTGTTGGTTCCCATGTTCGGCCGCGAGACGCCGGTCGAGCTTGAAGCAGACCAGGTTCAGCGCCTCTAATCACAAAAGAACATATTGTATGGCCAAAGAAATCACCAAAATCATCAAATTGCAGATCGCCGCAGGCGCTGCTACGCCTGCGCCGCCGGTCGGTACCGCGCTTGGCCCTGCCGGCGTGAATATCGGCGAATTCGTGAACCAGTTCAACACCCTTACCCGCCCGATGATGGGCTCGGTCGTCCCGGTCGTCATGACCGTCTACAAGGATCGCACCTTCACCTTCATCGTGAAGAAGCCGCCGGCATCCCGCCTCGTCCTCAAAAAGCTCGGGATCGAAAAGGGCTCTCAAAAGCCGCAGAACAAGATCGCAAAGCTCTCAAAGCAGCAGCTCACGGAGATTGCCGAGGAGAAGATGGAAGACTTGAATACGAACGATATCGAACAGGCAAAGAAGGTGATCGCGGGTACGGCGCGATCGATGGGGATTGATTCGGAGCTCTAATTCTGTAGAAGGTTATAATCGAGAGGTGTCAGACTACAGAAAGCTACTTATTTTTATAGTGGTGCTTGTCTTGTTGTTTCCGGCAATCATCACATTGCCCGCGGCTGTAGCAAGTGGCCCTCTTTTCCCACTCGTCATTCTTACGACTTACTACGAATTACTTCTTGATCCGGTCGGATTTGTCCACGCGTACGCGCAGGCTTTTTGGTAATACTCGACTTACCCTCAGAAATAACCGATAATCGCCCGTATGAAAGGGCGATTTTTCGTTATAGAAGGCCTCGACGGCGCGGGGAAGGCGACGCAGGTGCGGCTCCTCGCCGCCAAGCTCCGGAAGGCGGGGAAGAAGGTCACGATCTTCAGTTTCCCGAATTATGAGAGCACCTTCGGGAAGTTCATCCGCGACACGCTCGCGGGGAAGCACGGCGACTTGAAGGCGGTGGATACCTACTACCGCTCGCTCCCGTTTGCCGTCGACCGCCTCCTCATGCGCGAGAAACTCCTCGCAGCGCTGAAGAAAGGAATCGTGCTTTCCGACCGCTACACGACGAGTAACCTCGCGTTCGGTGCGGCAAGTTGTGCGCCTGGAGGCCGCGCCGCGTTCCAGAAATTTTTCGAAGAGCTCGAGTATGGATCGTTCAAGCTCCCAAAGCCCGACCGCGTGGTCTATCTTTCTGTTCCTGTCGAAGTTTCGCGCAAGTGGCTGACGAAAGAGCGCAATGGCAAGCTCGATACGAACGAGCGCGATTTGGCATTCCAACAAGCGGTCGAGGCCGAATACGCAAAGCTCGCGAAGCGGAAAGAATGGCGGACAGTCGTCTGCAATGAAGGGGAATCGCCAGAAGAAGTGAGCCGCAAGGTGGAGGCCGCGCTGCGGTAGCGTACAATCACAGTATGGATCCTGCCGTCACAATACGGGAGAAACTGGCAGCTGCTCTCGGCGCGGAAGGGATTTCCGTCCAACCCGAAGACGTGCATCTCGAACACACGGAAGATTTTGCGCACGGGGATTATGCGTCGAACATGGCGCTTGCATATGCGAAGCAGTTGAAGATTGCGCCCCGGGAGCTGGCGGAGAAGCTCGCGGCTGCGGCGCGTGACGCGGAGGGGGTGTCGAATGTTGAGGTCGCGGGGCCGGGGTTTATCAATTTCACGCTTGCCCCTGGAGTGTTTGCCGAAACGGCGAAGGCAGCTAATTCAGGATGGGGAAAGAACGAGACGCTTGTGGGCGAGCAGGTCCTCATGGAATACACGAGCCCGAACCTTTTCAAGCCGCTCCACATCGGGAACTTGATCGGCAACATCATCGGCGAATCGGTTGCGCGCCTCTTTGAATTTTCCGGCGCAGACGTGAAAAGGATCAACTATCCGTCCGACATCGGGCTTCCGGTCGCGAAGTGCGTGTGGGGTTTGATGAAAACCGGCGGCGATCCGCATGACATCCACGCGCTTGGCGAGGCGTACCGTGTGGGAAATGCGGCGTATGAGGCGGATGCGAAAGAGGAAATAGATGCCATCAACAAAGCGCTCTATCAGGATTCCGATCCGAAACTCACGGCGCTGCGCGAAGCGGGGATCAATACATCGAGAAAGCACTTGGGCGCCATCTGCGAAAAGCTCGGCACCACCTTCGACTACGTCTTTTTCGAGAGCGACACCGGCCCCATTGGGAAGCGCATCGTTGAAGAGCACCCTGAAATTTTCGAAAAGAGCGACGGGGCGCTGGTCTATAAGGGCGAAAAAGTCGGGCTGCATACGCGCGTCTTCGTAAATTCCGCCGGACTCCCGACGTATGAGGCAAAAGACCTTGGCAATTTCGAATTGAAGCGCGTACAGTACCCCGAGTGGCAGCGCTCGTATATCGTCGTCGGGAACGAGCAGAAGGAGTATTTGAAGGTTGTCTTTGCGGCGATCAGGGAAGTGTTCCCGGAAGCGAAAGAAAAGACGCTCGAACATATCGCGAATGGCTTCCTCACGCTGACGACCGGGAAGATGTCGTCGCGGGAAGGGAATGTAATCACGGGCGAATCCCTCATTGGCGAGTTGGAGGAAGTTGCGAAGCAACATGCGGCGGAGAGTCGGGCGGAAGATACAGACAAGCTCGCGGAAGAAGTCGCGGTGGCGGCGCTCAAGTTCCAAATCCTCAAGGGTGGCACATCGAAAGATATCGTCTTCGACAAAGAAAAAGCGCTTTCCGTGGAAGGCGATTCGGGGCCGTACTTGCAATACACGCACGCGAGAACGCACGCGATCATGGAAAAGGCGGCCGACCAGAAAGTGAAAGCCAAATACGACGCCGCACTGCCGCCATCGGAATTAGTCCGCCTTATCTACCGCTTCCCGGAAGTCGTCCTGCGGGCGCAAGAAGAACTCGCGCCGCACATTCTCGCGAATTACCTCATCGCGGTCGCCTCCGCCTTCAACAGCTGGTACGCAAAGGAACAAATCCTCGATGGCACCGACGCGGCAGCCCACAAAATCGCACTCACCGACATCACGCGCCTCACGCTCAAAAACGGCCTCTGGCTGCTCGGGATTCCTGCGCCGGAGAAAGTATAATTTCTTATGCCTGAATTTTTGCCCAAGAGAGAAACGTATACATCTAAAGAAAAGGGCGGGAAGCCTGGTGATTTGCTCGGCAAAGGACGGGATGCACAAGCATATATCCATAAAGACGATGAGGAAAAAGTCGTTGCGTTCAATAAGGAAGCAAAATCGGGAGATGTCGCGATAAATCTCAAACGTTCTTTTTATTGCCACAAAATACTCCAACTTCTTTTTCCGCAGCATTTTTCAAGCATTTCATTTGCTGGTCGGAATTTGGCGGGAGAGCCAGGCACGATTCGAGGGCGAATCCATGGAGACGATATTGAGATGCGTAATATAGGCGACGCGGCCTTTTTCAACTTCTCGCCTGAAATACAGGAGATTGATGCATTGTTCAAAAAGCATGGGCTGACCCTTGGCATGGAAGGTATTGGTGCTGGCAATTTCAAGAGAAGCACGCCCGATGGAACTGTTATGTATGTTGATACGTTGGATTTCATTCGAGCCGCGGAGGACGTTTCCAAATTGAAGAACGTGCTCGATGACGAATATTTTGCAAAGGTATTTTCCGCAGACGAACTTGCGCGAGTACGGAAAGAAGCACTAGTTTTTGCAGAGCGGAATGTCGCGTTATCCGTAGCAAAGCCGTAGGTTTGGTACACTACCCCGATGACGCAGAAGGAAGCCCTTTCCATCCTCAAACTCGGTGTGAATGTGTTCCTCACCGGTGAGCCGGGGGCGGGGAAGACGCATACGATCAATGAGTACATTCAGTGGCTGCGCGAGCGGGGCGTGGAGCCGGCGGTTACGGCTTCGACAGGGATTGCGGCGACGCACGTGAACGGGATGACGATCCATTCGTGGTCGGGGATCGGGATCAAAAAGAGAGTCACGGATTGGGATATCGAGATGATCCAGTCGCGCGAGAAGACGGCGCAGCGGATTGTGCAGGCGAAGGTGTTGATCATTGATGAGATTTCGATGCTTGATGCGGAGACGCTCAATTCCGTCGACCGCGTGCTGCGTGCGCTCCGGCAGCCGGTTCTTGCCGAGGCGAAACCGTTCGGGGGACTCCAGGTGATTTTTGTCGGTGATTTTTTTCAGCTGCCACCGGTTTCGCGCGGGGAAGCGGCGCGGTTCGCGTTTGATTCCCAAGCCTGGCGGGATGCGAACCCGGTTGTTTGTTATCTTTCCGAGCAACATCGACAGGACGATTCGGTTTTTCTCGATCTCTTGAACGCGGTCCGGCGCAACGAGGTGGAAGACGTGCACTATGAGACGCTGCAATCTCGCATGAAAAAAGCCCCTGCGAAAAGGGCGACGAGGCTGCACACGCATAATGCCGAGGCGGATGCGATCAACGTGGAATCGCTCGCGGAAGTAAAGGGAACGAGTCGGGTGTTCCATATGACGAGCAAGGGCTCGCGCACGCTTGTCGAAGCCTTGAAGCAGAACTGCCTCTCGCCCGAGACGCTCACGTTGAAAATAGGCGCGACGGTCATGTTCACGCGCAACAATTTTGAGGCGGGGTATGTGAACGGCACGTTGGGTGAGGTGGTGGACTTCGCGCCGAGCGGGTACCCGGTCGTAAAGACGAAGAATGGGCGTATCGAGGCGACGCCAGGCGAGTGGAGCGTGGCGGACGGATCAAAAATCTTGGCGCAGATAAAGCAGGTGCCGCTGCGTCTTGCGTGGGCGATCACGGTGCACAAATCGCAGGGGATGTCGCTCGATACGGCAATCATCGACCTTTCGAAGGCGTTTGAATTCGGGCAGGGGTATGTCGCGCTTTCGCGCGTGAGGAGCCTCGAGGGGCTTTTCCTCGAAGGCTTTAACGACCGTGCACTCATGCTGCATCCGGACATCGTTGCGCAGGATTCGGTGTTCCGGCGGAAATCAGATGCCGCGCGTGCCCGCATCATGTCGATAGAAAAGAAGGAGCGGGAAGCGTTGGAGCAGAATTTCTTGCGGGCAATTGGCGCGCGCGAACCGCGGGAAATTGAAGAGAGGGAAATAGCCGAGGGCGGCAAGCAAGTCGGCGGCACCGGAAAGTTAGCCAAAATCCGCGAAAAGTTCCCCAACGCCAACCGCCCGTGGACGAAAGACGACGATGAAAAGCTGACGGAAATGTTCACCAGCAACGCACCCCACTCCAAAATCGCTAAAGAATTCGGTCGCAAAACGGGTGCGATTACTGCTCGCCTCGCCAAATTAGGGTTAATTGAAGACGACTATTGGGCACAGCGTGAGAAGTCAAAGAAAAAGGAGAAAAATACATAACGGTGTATAGTTAGCCAATGAAGCGCAAGCTCCGGGTGGCGA
>Ga0207952_1000630_pt1 | contig 23651 bp, 22 predicted proteins | sample SubbioR12Aug_8Ca_FD_184831 | JGI IMG/M metagenome (GOLD analysis project Ga0207952, IMG submission 184831) | Serpentinite rock and fluid subsurface biosphere microbial communities from McLaughlin Reserve, California, USA - CR12Aug_8Ca (SPAdes) | ecosystem: Environmental > Terrestrial > Deep...
ACGTAGAGGGGCTTATGGACTGTTTGAAAGCTATCGATAAATCAAACCGTAGAAAGTGGGTAGTATTGAATGAAATACAACCCACTTTCTGCGATTTAATTTTCGACGCTTTGAAACAGTCCATAAGCCCCTCTACGTGCGTAAGGTGAGCTCTTAGATTTTGAACGGGCTCTTAGAAGCTGTACTAAAACCTGGGTTCGTCGCCTTTGTGGATTATTTTGGCCGCTTTTCGACTCCAAAATTGGGGGCTATATACCTTTGTCGATATTGCCCCCAATCATTTGGATCGAAAATCGACTGAACCAGGTTTTAGTACAGCTTCTTAGGAGCTCAAGTGCATGGTAAGCTCATTCAGAAGGCTATCTGAACTTTTAACGGTTCCGAAAGCATATTGATAGAGATGAAGTCTTTTTTTACGAAAATCTGCGCTGTTTTTTTCATAGCTACCATCGATGATAGAATAGAGTTGATCTATCATGGATGTAGAGATACACATCCCAGCTTGAGCAAGCGCGCTATGTTCTAAGGTGTGTTCTTTTTCAATAAGAAAGTACAGAGGGAGGTCAAAGGCCAATGCGTCATACCCCACAGAAGAATAATCTCCTAAGTAGATGTGAGAAGCTTGAAGGAGTGGGTAAACAAGAGGAAAATCTTTTATGAGAACCACTTGAGGATGGTTTTCAAAACGACCGAGAAAGCGATAGGTTTCAGCCGGGTAGTACTCCTCAATCAAAGGGTGTAATTTAATGATCAGATTGAATCGAGAATCCAGCGATGTGATGAGTTGATCACAAATAGAGAGAAAAGGAGAGGGATTTTCATGGTCTGGCCAGCTGGGGGCATAAAAGATCGTCTTTCGATTTTGGTCTAGCTGATGCAGAATAGGTTGAAGTAGTTGGGTATAAAAATCTTGACGCTTTTGATAATGAGACCACCGATAATTACCTGTGAACAGTGTGGAATGAGTTACTTTGAGAACGCCTGTTCTTTGCCAAAGATCATACATTTGCTGACCGTAAAGAAGTGCAATGTCTTGGGAAGGATGGCCGTCTTGTAAGGTTCGCCCTTTGTCGGAATTACCATGGGGGCAGAAGACCATGCGCATGGATTTGTTAAATAACACAGAGAGTTCTTGTTTCAGTTGCATAGCCCAGAATTTTCCACATCCCAAAAGAGCATCGCAATGCAATGTCAAAAACGGCAAGGCTTCAGAGTCTTCAATGTAATGGACGTCTAGTTCTGGATAGAATGTTTTTGCAGCTTGGATAGCAAAGGGGTCAGAGGTGACAAGGGGGATGTTGAACTCGATAGCAAGCACTCCAAGATGATCGAGATGGGTGATGGGACCGGTGTGGTAGGCAATGAGTCTATTCGAGGAAATCACTGGTAAAGTCATCCTCAGCAATGCGGGTAAGTAGGGTTTCGATTTTTTGTTTTAGAGCCGGCGTCTCTTCGGAATTATTAAAGGCAAAATCATAGACTTCACGACGAGTTTCTGAGAATAGGGTTTGATCGTAAGGAAGAAGATTTTCAATACGACTATAGATTTGGGGATATTCTTCAGGAATCAGATGAATACCACAGCGAAAGAGGTACAGGCCCTGATCGAGTTTTGGATCGCGTTTATTTTCATTAAGAAAAATCATAGGTTTATCAAAGGCTAGACAGTCATAGCCGACTGAGGAAGCGTCTCCAAGGTATACATCGCATTGGGAAAGAAGAGGAAACACAAGAGGAAAATTTTCGAGCAAAAGAATATGGGGGTGGCCAAAGAGTTCTTCACGGATTTTATCAAAGAGATGGTGGTGTTGAATCACGAGATTAGGGTGTGGTTTGATGATAAGATTAGTCTCATTGGGTAAGTGTTCGATCAGAAGAGGATAGGCGGTCAAAAAACTACTAGATTCTTCGCTATCATTCCATGTGGGAGCGTAAAGATAGGTTCTTTTTGCAGTGTGTAGGGGTTTTAGCGCTTCTAGCGTTTTGCTGTCATAGGTAGTTTGGTGAATAAGATAATCTTCATAGCGGTAATTTCCTACAGCTGCGTATCCACGAAGTTTTTCAAGGATTCCATAAGATCTCAGTTGTTCGAGCATTTTAGGGCCATACACTAATAATGCGCGTTCCTGTTCCAATGTTTTCATGAATCCACTTATATGGCCTTTATCCGATTGCCCATGCGGACACCAGATGGAAGCGATATTTTTTTTAGCTGCAGTTTTGGCAAAGAAGAAGAGTTGATCAATGTTTGCTCTTGGTAAGCAGGAAATGATAGTAGAGTAATTATTGATAAGACAATGAGCAGCCTCTAAACGATCGAGCCTTTGTAATTGTAAACGGGGATAATATTGGAGAGCTAGATCTGCGATGTCATCATCAGTCAAAAAAAGAGGGATATCTAATGTTTGACACAAAGGTGCTAAGTGATCGAGATGATGCAATGCGGGTCCATAAAGAAAGGCTGCAAGATCCAACATAGACAACTTGTTTAGGTTGATTTTTGTTATACTATGAATTGCAACAACTGTGCAACTTATGTAGCCAGTTTTGGGAAGAGTTTCTGCTATTTAGCATTAGTAGATTTCGGATCGGAAGATTATCCAGATAGGCTAGTGAATTATAAGTTGATATTAAACGAATGGTTTCCGTTTTTCAGAATCTTTGCAATCGGATTTTTCATTAACAACTGATGAGAGTAGGTATTTATTTTGGTAAAAACTGGGGATGAGTGCTGCGAATCCATTGAATGATGAACGTCTTAAACTTTTTGACCTCTCCGATGATTTCGACTACTTCTTTTTCTGAAATTTCTCCAGAACTTGTGTAATCGCTAGTATTCCGCTTAATACGGCAGGCGTTTAAGTAGTCAGCTAATTCTTGGTGGTCCTTGCCAAGAATTTCAGGTAGGGCATCGATAGAAATGCGATGATGACCTGCTTTATTTGGATTAGTCCTTAATCCGTGAACTCGCAGGGCGAGTGTCGATAGCTGGAGTGCAGCATTGTAAGCTGTGATAAAGCGGCGATCAGCAGATAGACCGTGAACGATTGCATCAGAAAGATCCCGATCGATAATTTTAAGGAGTTGGGCAACCTCTTCTTTGGAAGTCTTATGAGCCTTTAGTTTTTCTTCCTTTAACCAGCCGTTTAAGATCGTTTTCATTGCCAAGGATCCACAGTTTAGGAGAGCCGATGACTTCTACCAAGAAATGGTCTTTCTCCAAAACTCTTTTTTTAAATTCGAGGGTCTCAAAAATGACTGGGTTTAACTCTCTTTGTAATCCCTTAGAAAAGGGGCTTAGACTCTTTATAAGTTCTCGTAAGGTCAAATCGCCAACGATAAATAGATCGATATCACTATCTAAGGATTCGGTGTCTTTCGCAACCGAGCCAAAAATAAAAGCAATCGAGATTTTATTCTGTATGGGTAGGAGTGCCCTACGAATGCCCTCTCCTAAGCTGACAGTTTTTAAAAACATTTTTTTTAGATCTTGAAAGATGGGATGCGTCTTGACTGCCTTATAGTAGACCATCCTTCCTTGGTGTTCTGATGCAATAAGACCTACTTCCTTCAAAGTCTTTAGAGCTCTTTGGACTTGCATAAGAGCTTTCCCTGTTTTTCTTACAAGGAGGGATTGATAAAATTCTTCTTCTGGATTGAGCAGAAAGAGGCTAAGGGTCTCAACCAATGTAGGATTGGCAAAAAGTTTAAAAAGTGAGCTCATAAAGGCACAACGTTTTGTTGTTTTATCACAACAAGTTGTTGTATATCCTTTTTAAAGAACAAGGTGCAAGTTTTTTTATAGGTAGAATATTGGTTGGTCATGCATTCCATCTATAGCGTAGCCTTGAGGCGGACTGGAGATGCGTGTCCTCAAAGAAACTCTTGGGACCAAGGAGCGTGGATATCGAGTTCTACTTGCAGAGGAAGTTGGAGCAAAGCTATTAGGCAGAGCCGTAGGGCTGGGTTAGGACTTTTGAAGTGCCCTTTTTTAAAGGGAGGACATTCAAGGCGCTCTGTGCACTCAGTCGGATCATTGATCAATAGACTTGCCATAATTGCGCAGTAACAAGGGGTTGCTCTTTAAACGGAGTAGTATACACTCTCCAATGTAAAAACCTGCTCATAAAGAGCAAAAATTTGGAGCAACCCCTTGTTACTGCGCAATTATGGCAAGTCTATTCTAAGAAAGGTCAGTAAACCAGATACCGATATGCCTGAGACAGGATTCATGAGGAGTTCGCTCCATGGCTAGAGCAAAATGGGCATAATCTCAATTTGAATTCGATCTCATTAGAAGAGCTTCAAATTTAGAATGTCCAATTTACCATCGCCATTCAAATCTCCTGCTCTAAGAGTCCTGTTTTTTTCGTGTAGCTGCGTGTCTCATAGAGCAGCTTAAGATACCACCAGAGAGGACTCTGGAAAGTTTGGCCATCTTTTCGATCTCGTACCGCTCGTAAGTATCTTTGCTTTCCTTCTTAAAATTGAATCTGTTAATTGCTCACAATCAATAGCTTGCGTTAAATTATTGCAAAATTGCATCATAGATGCAAAAATACGAGGAAAAATGGCATCTAAGAGGGAACTTTGCTTTATAAACGATTATTTCGATCTCCAGAAAAAGAGAGTTTTTTCTTATTTGGTCCTAGAGGAACTGGTAAAACGACTTGGCTCAGGCAGACCTATGAACATGCCCTATGGATCGATCTTTTAGATCCCAAAGAGGAGCGCCTCTTTTCGATGACTCCTGAAATGTTGCGCGAACAGCTCGATGCCGCTCCCGGACATAAAGTTGTGGTCATTGACGAGGTGCAAAAAGTTCCTAAAATTCTCGATGTCGTCCATGCGTTAATCGAAGAAAAACGGGGTATCCAATTTATCCTTACGGGATCAAGCAGCAGAAAATTGCGAAGAGGTGGAGTCAATCTCTTAGGAGGGCGAGCTCTCTGGAAAAATTTCTATCCTTTCATGGCCTATGAATTAGGTAACCATTTCAATTTGCAACAGGCATTAACAACCGGTATGCTCCCTCTTATGTGGGGCTCATCTGCAGCTCAAGACAAACTCCAGGCTTACATCGATCTCTACTTACGAGAAGAGGTCAAAGCAGAAGCGCTTGTACGACAAGTTGGTGATTTTGCTCGCTTTTTAGAGGCAATGGCATTTTCCCATGCAGCCATATTGAATCTTGCCAATATCTCTCGGCAATGCCAAGTTCCGCGCAAAACTCTCGAGTCGCATTTAGGAATTTTACACGATTTGTTACTTGGCTATACACTCCCTGTATTTGAAAAAAGAGCCAAGCGAGAGATCTCCGCACATCCCAAATTTTACTATTTTGATCCAGGTGTTTTTCGTGCATTAAAAAAACAAGGGTTTCTCGACCTATCGACGGAAGCAGAAGGTCCTGCATTGGAGGGGCTCGTTGCCGAGCATTTACGCTGCTGGGTAGATTTTCAAAAATCCAAGCATGAGCTCTTTTTTTGGCGCACTCGATCGGGAGTCGAAGTAGATTTTATCGTCTATGGGGCGAATGTCTTCATAGCATGTGAAGTCAAAAACGGCAGCACGATTTCTCCCGCGGATCTACGTGGTCTTAAAGAATTTCATAAAGATTATCCAGAGGCTTCCCTGTTACTCCTCTACCGAGGCAAAGAAACATTCAAGCGTGATGATGTACTCTGCATGCCTGTAGAAGATTTTTTGAAACAGCTCAATCCGTTCTCGGATGCGTTATTCCCAAAATAGCGAGGCTTAAGGGTGCCTTGGGTAGGTGGCGAGGGCCGTTCTTGGTTTGCGTTTTTTTATCTCAACAAGAGGATTGGGGAACATGGGGTAAGAAGAGGTGTCGGAGGCTTCTAAGGTTTGGTTGCGGATGTTTTGCTGGTTCATTTTTTCCACGAGAGCGGTTAGCTGGTCTCGCATAGAGAGGATTTCACAGTTGTCCTCGTTGCTATGAGAGGATTGTTTGGTCATGGATTCTAACTGTTGCGTAGCTTCTAGACGGACGGCACGTAGTTCGCCAAGGCGGGAGAGAATAGTGACTCGTTCTAGCATCACTTGTTTCCAAGCATTGCGATCTTTGGCCAAAATAGACAGTTCTTCTTGATGCATATTAGAAAGCATCTCTCGCATGGCTAAAATTTCCTGTTTCATGGACGCTTGTAGTGTTTCTTGGACATTTTCCCAATTTTTTAACCTAGGCTCTTCCATAAAGAATCCTCCGACAATGTATTTGTTATTAAGAGGAGCAAAAAACGTGCCAATAGGGAGGCTTTAGTGGAAAAACTTTTTATGTGCTTAATAATAAGCAGCTTATTTTTTTGCTTTAGCTGGAATAAATCGGAAAGCTTTTCTATACTGGATGCTCCACAGGAGCATAGGTAGGAAAAAAGTGCCTAGGGAAGAAAAAAATGCCATCATCCCCGACCTCATCGAATGGTTTAAAAATACAAAAAGGCAGTTTCCTTGGCGTAGTCCCAAGTGCACTCCCTATGCTATTTGGGTCTCTGAGGTGATGTTGCAACAGACAAGAGCGGAGGTTGTCGTCCCCTATTTTTTACGGTGGATGGAACAGTTTCCTACAATAGGTAGCTTAGCTTCTGCTGATGAAGACGTGGTGATCAAAACTTGGGAGGGGCTGGGGTATTATGGGAGAGCCCGACGTCTATGGCAGGGAGCCAGATTTCTTAAAGAAAACCATGCAGAGAGTCTCCCTTCTAGTTACGAAGAGCTTCTAGAGATTCCAGGATTTGGCCCGTATACAGCTGGGGCAGTAGCTAGCTTTGCTTTTCATCAAAAAGAGGCCGCAGTGGATGGAAATGTGGCAAGAGTGATGTCGCGTCTTTTTGCCATCGAGGAGGATGTTGAAAAAAATAATACCCAACGGCTGATTAGGGAGCTTGTCTTGGGAGCGCTTCCTGACGAAGAACCGTGGGTTGCTATGGAAGCTCTTATCGAATTGGGAGCTCTTGTATGTAAGAAAACTCCTTATTGTCATCTCTGTCCATTTGAAAGAGTATGTGAGGCTAAACGTCTTAATATTGTTCAAAGGCTTCCGAGCAAGAAACAGAAGCCTTTGTCAAAATTTTTGGAAAGAGATGTAATCCTTTTGCATTATGAGGGGCAGGTGCTGGTTCGTAGAGTGCAGCAGGGCCAAGTGATGGCTGGGTTGTATGAATTTCCTTATTTTGAGCGTAAGTCTCAAAGTCTTGAAGATTTACTTCGAGAGCGGTTCTCTGTGGACGCAATCTGTCAGGCAGTGTTGGATCCAGTGAATCAATCGTTTACTCGTTTTCGCGTTCGTTTATACCCATCTTTTTGGGAGTGTGGTGAAAAACAAGCAGTAGAGGGCTTTATTTGGGTCCCTTTAGAAGGGTTGGGTATGTTGCCATTTTCTTCAGGACATAGAAAGATTTTGCCTTTTCTTAGAGGGGCTTTATGAGGCTGTTGCAAAACTCAGGTTCAATCGATTTTCAATTCTTTTTTCTGGGGTAATATACGAATGTTGATATTATCCTACAAAAAATGGTCGAAAATTGACCAAAAATCTTCCGAAAAGCGATGAACCCTGGGTTTTGCAACTACATCTCATGTCGAAATTGACCATTTTACATACAGAAAGCTCCATGGGTTGGGGCGGACAGGAGATGCGCATCCTTAAAGAAGCTCTTGGGATGAAAGAGCGTGGACACAGGGTTCTTCTTGCAGTAGAAATGGGAGCAAAGCTATTTAACAAAGCTGTGGAGGCTGGGGTTGAAGCTTTTGAAGTGCCATTTTCTAAATGGAGGCCATTCAAGGCAATCCGCGCACTGAGTCGAATCATCGATCAATATCAGGTATCGATCATCAATACTCACTCTTCATTGGATGCTTGGATTGGGGGAGTAACAAGTAGAATCAAAGGAAAGCCGGTCATTCGAACCAGGCACCTTTCTACGGCGATTCAACCTGGGCTCAATAGTCGTCTTCTTTATCAGAGCCTGGCGGATTATGTAGTTACAACGTCTTCTTGTATTATTCCGATGATTTGTAAGCAGGCTAAAATAGATCCTTATTTTTGCCGGTGTATTCCTACTGGGGTAAATCCCGAAGACATGAAGGTACAAGGGTTGGACAGAGAGATGTTTCGTCGACAACTAGGGCTGTCTGAAGAAGATTTTATTGCAGGGACGGTGTGTGTTGTCCGCTCTTGGAAAGGGGTGGAAGATCTGATTCGCGCAGCGGCCTACTTAAAGGAAGAAAAACATCTTAAATGGGTGGTCGTAGGCGGAGGATACCTTGATCAATATCGAAGATTGGTCGAACAGATCGGCCTGGAAAAAACTGTATTATTTACTGGGCATCTAGAGAATCCTTTTCCCGCATTGGCTGCGATGGATCTTTTTCTTTTATTAAGCACTAAAAATGAAGGAATTTCTCAGGCAAGTCTTCAGGCAGCATTCCTCAATAAACCTCTTATTACGACCTCCGTGGGAGGACTGCCAGAAGTGTGTATAGAAGGAACAACAGGTTTTGTCGTCCCTCCTAGTTCTCCGCAAAGGGTCGCGAACGCAGTACTTCAGATCAAAAATAACGAACCATTGCGTTTGAGATTTGGACAAAATGGGCATGAACTTGTAATGGAAAAATTCACCCATCGAGGTATGCTGGATGAAATGGAAAGTATTTATGATGAGATTAGCTTAAGGGGCAGGGGATGTTGACATTTTTGGGCCGTAAAACCTTGGGAACTGTTTTAGGTGGCATGCTGCTTTGTGTCTGCGTTGTAGCATGTTTTGTGCACTGGAGTAAGGATAAAGCATTGGTTCTTGTTACGGAGGCGGAAAGAGCTATAGCAGATCAAAAATACACCACTCTTGCTACGCTAGTCCAAAAACATCCAAAAGAATTGGCGTCCTTTCAAGGCATAACAGCTCAAAAAATGATCTGTGCAGGAATAGCCGAAGAGGTTTTATTTTCACAAGTTCTTGGGGACCTCCAACAAAAATCACCGCTACATGCTCGTATCGCTGCGATTACGTTTCTTATCAATAAGGGAAATGCACGCGGTGCTTTAGATGAATCCATTAAGTTAGAGGAAGAATTCAAAAATGAAAAAAATACAGGAGTTCTTATTCAACCTGGAATGGTGACTAGGGCTTATAACTTGTTGAGGATTGCAGAACTACAGCATTCTTTAGGACTTAAGTTTGAAGAAGTAGATACTTGGCAACAATTTGAAGAGATGGCTGGATGGAATGGGGCAAAAGCCTCTGGTGCTGTATCTGCATACCAAGAGGCTTTCTACCTTTTAGAAAAGGGCTTCATAGAAGAAGGTATAGACTTACGTCAATACGTACAACACCGTAAGCAACTTGCTTCTCAGTAAACCGATCTTAAGGTTTTGTTTGAGAAGAGATTTCTAGAATAGTCAGGTGCAGCGTCTTGCCGGCATGTAATCCAGCTAATAAAAAGACAAGCGGACAGACTAAGATAGATAATACGAGAATGACGCCGGCTAGAATCAACTGTGTATTCTGGTCTTGCCTAAAGAGAAAGCCTATTACAGCATGGGACATTTTCTTGATGGCTTGAGGCATCAGAGCGCCGATGATTCCTCCTGCGCTAGCAAATAGAACACTCCAGAAAGGGCTCCAAATAAGGCCCATACCAAAAATGCCTGCAAGAGCAAACAGAGCAACGAGGAACACCTCGAAGCGGTACTTTTTTACGAATCCTTCTAGTTCTTTCACAGAAAGCCCCTCTTTGTTTTTGTTCTCCTCCATGACTGACCTCAGCAATAGCGGTTGAAATAGTTAAATTAATCACTTAAACTAGAATCTAAAAAGTTAACATTTTTTTAGCAACTAAGCTTTTGTGTTTTTTTCTCAATTTTCCTAAGATGTAGCGTTTTCCTAATTGAATAATGATGTTTTATTGTGATTGTTTTAGGTAATAGACGACCTCTTTCTGAAAGGATTCTTCCTTATGCATATCCTTTTGCCATAGGGCTTTTTGTCGTTGCATTACTTTGTTTGCTATTCTTTTTTTTGATGTTTCGACAAAAGACCCAGACTTCTAGTCTCTTAACAGGATCCTCATCATTGGCCCATGACGATTTTGAAGAGATTGGTCGCGGTGTGTTAGATTTACATCGACCTTCGGGCCAAGAACTGCCCGATTTTAGCGAAGAGTTGACCTTGCAAGCGTTGAATACAAGGCCTGATGCAAAGCAGATGGAAGAGGAAGGCGGGCAGCCAAGGTTATTATTTAGATTCCGTGGAAATCCTATTCCCATTCTTGCTAGGAGTGGGCAAACTTTGTATCTTTCTTGGGAGAAAGCGACAACTTCTAGGAAAGAGTGGAATGGCCCCCCCTCGCCCATATCAGTAAGCCATTCACCTACTCCTTGGAAGATTGAACCTTTAGTGATTGGACAACAGGCTTTTATTGCAGCAAGCGCTCCTAATGAAACGCTAGAAATTCTTGTGCGAAAAACAGAAGAAGAAAGCGCGATTTGTCAAAAGCCAAGGCTTGCAAATTGGCTAAAAATACTGAAGGCGGCCCGTTTTTGGACAACAGACCGATTTCTTTCGTCCTATAGTCAGACCCCGTCGCAACAGCAACTTAAAATAGGCTTTGGTAAATCAAGTGCAGAGAAGGTTTTGGTCATTACTCCAGGACAGCATCTTTTTTTTGCATCGGGAGAGTGGCAGCAAGGGAGTCTTGAACAAGCCAAAAGACGTCCTTTAGCCCAACTGGTCGATCAGGGGGAGGCATCGTTGATTTTTCGCGTTTGGGATGAAAGCGGTTTTTATCATGAAACAGTGACTATTCCGGCTCTTTCCTCTGAGGCCTACTCCTTTACGAAAATGGAATCCCTATTTTCCGCACTTAAGGCTCGCAATAACTCAGAAATCAGTTCGGTCATGGGAAAAAGGCGCATAGTTCTAAAACCAGGAGATTGGTGGATTAAAACATGTAGGGGGTGGCGACGTTTAAAAAAACGGAATGAAATCGAGGATTATGTATCATTTCGGCTTCTGGGAGAGCTTTTTGTGATGGATGCCCTTGAAACATTCCAAGGAAGGGCTGTGATGAAAGGATATCAATTTGATCCGTTACGGCAACATATGCAACCTTTTCTTTTACCCATTGCTGAGGCGCCTGGACATAGTAATAAAACTTATCCTTCTACAGCGGAAAAGCCTGCTGTAATTCAAGAAAAAAAATCGCGTCGAGCTATTCTAGTACCACGAGAACATAAGGAGAAATCATCCCCATGAAGCATCGACCTTGGCAAGTTGCCAAATCCATGGTGTATATGATGCTTTGGACCCCCATCTTTTTGCAGGCCCAGACTGTTGAAGAAAAAATCGTCGGCACAGAAGCCATGCAACTGGGAGTCAGCGAAGGAGAAGATTTTGTACGACAAATCAATGCCGCTCTTCTTAGGCAAAGGGAATATTTGAGCAAACTTTCAGAGAAGGCGGCAGCCTTACCCCATAATGCAGAAGAACTAGAATTCAAGAATCTTCTTGCCGAAGTGCGAGCTACGAGAGAAGCAATAGGGGGGCTTGAAGCGAAATGGCGAAATGCTGTTGTTGCGGAGTCCAAACAGGATGAGGAGGGGTATGCTCTTTGGGATCAGGAGGAGACAACCCTAACGCAGCTCATCATGGAGTATGGTGCGCTGGATTTTCTCTATATCGTTCCTCCGGAAATGGCTACGCTTAAGCTCAATATTCACTCAGGGATTCCTATTCCTCGCGAGTCTTGGGGGGATATGTTAGAGATTTTGCTCAACCATAGCGGCATAGGGGTCAAAAAACTCAATGCTTATGCAAGACAGCTTTATATTTTTAAACAAGATCTCTCAGCTGTACAACTAGTCACGGCAAAACCAGATCCTCTTTTTCTTGCGCCCAGTAACGCAAGAGTTTTCTATGTATTTTCCCCCCCCGTAGAACAACTCAAGAGTATTACGCAATTTTTTGAGCGATTCTCCGATAACCGGCAAACATTTGTCTACCAAGTTGGGGGGAAGATTGCTCTTGTAGCTGCCAGAGATGATGTATTAAGGCTGATCGAACTCTACCAAACAGTTTGGCAAGATGCTCAAGGAAAGGTCACTAAAGTCGTCGCTGTGAGTAAGATCAATGTGAAGGAAATGGAAAAAATCTTACAGGGATTTTTTGGCGATGCTATCGATAAATTAGGACGACCATCCTACGGACAGCCTCAACAAGAATCCTTAAGTATTTTTGCCTTGGGCAGTGGTAACGCGCTTGTGTTGATTGGATCGCAAGAAGTCGTTGATCGTGCAGAGAAAATTATCCATACCACAGAGGAGCAACTGCTCGATCCTTCTGAAATTACGGTGTACTTATACACTTGTCGGCATAGTGATCCAGCAGACTTGGCTAAGGTTCTCGATAAGGTGTATAACTCTCTTTTGATCATTGCTCCGGAGCCTTCGAAAGAACTTGAAGTTAACTATCAAACTAAGGGAATAGGTCCTAACACTCCAGATGGATATCAGCCCACGCCGCCATTGATGATTGGGCCAAAACCTCTCAATTCAGGCACAGTATCTCAACTTGAAGTAGAGCAGGGCTCAGATCACTTCATACCAGATCCTAAAACAGGCACATTATTGATGGTAGTTAGGCGAGATGCCTTAGTTAAAATCAAAGAACTCTTAAGACAGCTCGATGTTCCCAAAAAGATGGTGCAGATAGAGGTTCTCCTTTTTGAGAAAACACTCCACACGCAAAACAATTTTGGCCTCAATCTTCTCAAGCTCGGCGGTGACCAGAATCATATGGAATATGACGGTCTATTTGCTCCTTCAGGTAAAGGCGTTTTACAATTCCTATTCAGTGGAGAGCGTAGCAAGCATTTTCCCGCTTTCGATATCACCTATAGTTTTCTAATGACACAAGAGGACGTTCAGCTCAATGCTGCACCTTCAGTCATCACGGTGAATCAAACTCCAGCGACGATTTCTATCCAAGAAGAAATCTCTATCAATAATGGCGCAGCCCCCATCGATACGAATAAAGGGATTGCATTTGAAAAATCCTTCTCAAGAGCACAGTACGGGATCACTATCATGCTGACCCCTATTATTCATGCGCCAGAAAATCAGGGGGAACAAGATGAAAGGCCGGGGTTCATCACTCTTCAGACTAATATCACTTTTGATACGACCAAGCCCCATATCGATGATCGTCCTCTTGTCGAAAGACGTCATATTGAGAATGAGGTGCGAGTGATCGATGGCCAGACAGTGATTTTGGGTGGGTTGCGTCGTAGGACAACACATGATAATCAAGACCAGATTCCCTTTTTAGGAGAAATTCCTTTTTTTGGAAGATTGTTTGGCTCTACAAGACTTGTAGACCATAATACAGAGATGTTTTTCTTTATTACTCCTCGTATTGTTTTGGATTCACGTGAGCAGATGGAACAGATGAGAAAAGAAGAGCTAAAAAAACGCCCTGGCGATCTTCCGGAGTTTTTATCCAAGGTCATTGAGGCTAGAGAAAAAGAAAGGCGTAAATTTTTTACTAACAGCCTTAGAGTCTTTTTAGCTGGGCAACCATGAGTCATTCTTCTTTGTTGCAATATGCAGATCGTTTTGGGCTTGAAATCTTGAAGGATTTGAGTGGATTTTCCCTTATCCGTGAAGGGAGGTGCCCTTTTGCTTATTCCTTTGTAAGAAAGCATCGTTTAATTCCTTTAGAGGAAAAGGACAATGGAGAATTATGGATTGCTATTGCCGATCCTCTGGATCTTATTGCTATTGAGGAGGCGCGCTGTTTAAGCGGCTCAAAGATCAAAGAATTTTTAGCTTCCGAAGATCTCATCGAAAGTGCCATAGAACGCTGTTTTGGAGGATCAAAAGAAACTCCCTCACACTTGATTGCTCATTTAGCGCCTGAAGGGAAAAAAACAGAAAATAGAGAGACAAGCGATGGGTATGATCTTCTAGCAGGAGAATCTCAGGCGCCTGTGATTCGCCTTCTTAATGCCCTTATTGTCGAAGCGATTCAGCAACGTGCTTCAGATATCCATTTTGAGCCAACTGAAGAAGGTCTTCAAGTAAGATATAGGATTGACGGCGTTCTACAGACACGTCATGCGCCCTCTAAAGAATTTCAAAGTCAAATTGTCACGCGTATCAAAGTTTTATCGAGATTAGATATCGCTGAGCAAAGACTACCGCAAGATGGAAGGATTAAATTAAAAGTGGCTGACCGTGATATTGATTTTCGTGTCAGCAGTATTCCCGTTGCTCATGGGGAAAGAATTGTCCTTAGGATCCTTGATAAAAATCAGGTGCTTTTTGGTCTTTCATCGATTGGAATGCGCGCCGAAATTCTTACACATTTTTGCAAGTTGATTCGCTTTACTGAGGGGATTATCCTTGTCACAGGTCCTACAGGTAGCGGGAAAACAACAACGCTATACAGTGCTCTTTGCGATATTCAATCTCCTGAGATCAATATTATGACTATCGAAGACCCAGTAGAATATAAATTGGCTGGGATGGCGCAGATTGGAGTGAATCATAAAATCAAACTCGATTTTGCAACAGGTTTAAAGCACATTTTACGTCAAGACCCAGACGTAATTATGATTGGGGAAATTCGAGACCGAGAAACAGCGGAAATTGCTATTCAAGCGTCCTTGACCGGGCACTTAGTGGTGAGCACATTGCACACTAATGATGCTCCTTCTGCAGTCACTAGGCTTGTTGATATGGGTGTAGAGCCATATTTACTCTCCTCATCGCTTATTGGTGTTGTCGCACAACGGCTGGTGCGAAAACTGTGTGAAGAGTGTAAAATAACTTATGAGCCATCTCAAGAGGAGCTTAAGGGACTTGGGATTGCAGCAACTCTTTTATTTCGTCCTTGTGGCTGTGAACGTTGTTTCGGGACTGGGTATCAAGGAAGGCATGGGATCTATGAGCTTATGACGGTAGGACACCCCATCAAACAACAGATATTAAAAAGTGTTGATAGTAGTGAATTGAAGAAAGTTGCTATGACAGCGGGATTGTTTCCTCTAAAAAATGAAGCGGCATGGCTTGTGCAAAAGGGAATCACCTCGACAGCAGAGGCCCTTAGAGTTTGCCGAGGTCTTGACGAAGTATAGGACTGATATGCCTCTTTATCGCTATCAAGCTCTCTCGACAGAAGGAAAAAGTATCGGTGGTCTCATTGAAGCAGATTCCTTGTTTGTAGCGAAAGAACGGCTTAAAGCGCGCAAAGTTTTAGTGATTGAAGTTGGCGAAGAAAAACAAGAGGGGAAAAATGGTTCGCTGAGGGCTGAGACTAGACTTTCCTTTACAAGGGAGCTTGCGCAATTACTCAAAGCAGGTCTGCCTCTTTATGAAAGCTTGGTGACGATTGAAGAGAAATCAAGAAAAGAAAAACATCACGCTCTTTTAATCAATTTGATTGATCGACTAAAACAAGGGGAGACCCTTTCAAGCGCGCTAAAAAATTATCCAAAGGCTTTTGATGAAGTCTATCTTTCTATGGTGGCGGCGGCAGAGGAATCAGGCACCCTTTCTGAAGCATTTCTTGAGCTCTCAAAATATTTGGAAAAACAGGCCAAGTGGAAAAAACAAATTCTTTCTATTACGACCTACCCGTTATTTCTTTTAAGTTTTTCGATTTTTATTTTCTGTGCACTGCTTTTTTTTCTGATCCCTTCTATGCAGGAACTCTATGAGGGAAGAACATTGCATCCTTTGACGCAAGCTGTACTTTCCTTAAGCACATTTTGTAGAGAATACGTGCAATGGATCGGAGTGATGATAGTCCTAGTCGGACTACTAGCTTTTTCTTGTAGTAAAGATAAAAGAATTCGCAAAACTTTTTCTTTATGGATTTTGAAAATACCCTTTGCCAGAGATGTGATTATGCAGTCTGCAATGGCAAGATTTTCTAGAGCCGCAAGCTTATTACTAATGAGTGGTGTTCCCCTTCTTGAAGTGCTAAAATTAGCGCGCCCAACACTAAAGCATAGCCTGTTTGAAGAGGCTCTAGCTTCTGCTGAAATGAAAATTTTAGAGGGACATTCCTTACATGTGGAGCTTAAGGAAAGTGGTTGTTTTCCTCTTATGATGGTGCGACTGATTGCAATTGCAGAAGAAACAGGGCGGATGAAAGAAGCTTTTCTCAATATCGCAGATATCTATGACGAGGAATTAGGGAAAAGTTTGGAGAAATTGACTGTAGTGTTGCAACCAGCATTACTTCTTTTATTAGGACTTGTCGTCGGTATCATGGTACTTGCAGTCCTTCTTCCTCTGACAGATGTGAGTTCATTTTTATCGTAATTTTGGAGACATGATGAAAAAAAAACATAAATATAGTTTTACTCTTCTTGAGATCATGATTGTGATCTTTTTAATAGGGCTTATCGGAAGCGTAATAGGTTATAATATGAAAGGTAGTCTGGAAAAAGGGAAAGTATTTCGTACGGAACAAGCTATACAACAAATTGAAGATGCATTCACTTTAGAGTTAGCTCAAGGAACAACAACAAAAGCTGAAATAGAAAGTGATCTTGCTCAAGCTCTTGATAAAACAGGTCTATTTAAAAAACCAAAAGAGATCGCCAAGGATGGCTGGGGAGAGCCATTCATGGTTACTGTAGATGAAGAAAACCATATTACGGTTTATTCGCAAAAATATAGTGCATATTTAGAGAAAAATAGGAAATAAAAGATTTGGACACATTGCGGAAGCATTTTTTCTCTAGGATAATGAAAAAAAAGCGTCGATTTACTTTGCTTGAAGTCCTTATTTGTTTGGCTGTTGTGGGTTTACTAAGCGCTTTGTTTGGGATCCAGGGCAAGGATTTATTAGAACAACGTCGTCTACAAGGCAGCATCAACCTGATTCATAGTGAGATAGAAAAAGCGAAATTTCTTTCCCTTGCGTACCGCAATGATGTAGAACTTGTTCTTATACAAAAACAAAAAGAGTACTATCTGCAGATGAAGTGCGATGAACCTGCCTTTGCTAAGATGAAAGCGCTCTCTCTACCCGGTATTATAAAGGTGCGTGGGCAGAAAAAACAAGCTAGCTCATTCCAGTTGGTGAACTTTTCTTCCGGGACATTGACAGCGGTGTTTCCTTGTACATTGTACGGGAAAAATAAGCTTTGTAGGATAGACAATAAAGCGAGCTTTACGACAGTAGATCAAAATAATTTTTGAGAAAGATATATGCAGCTTTTCAGTCCAGCTTTTAAAGATGGAGAAACGATTCCGGTGCTCTACACTTGCGATGGAGAGGAAAAGAGCCCACCTCTTGAAATTAGAGATGTACCAAAAGCTGCAAAATCGCTTGTCTTGATTGTGGATGATCCTGATGTACCGAAATCTGTACGTAGCGATCAAATGTGGGTTCATTGGATTGTCTTTAATATCTCTCCACAAACAACTAGTATCTCCGAAGGCTGCGTGCCGAAAGGGGTGTTAGGTGCAGGTACGCGAGGGCTTGGATATCAAGGTCCTTGTCCACCAGATCGAGAGCATCGCTATTTTTTCAAACTATACGCCTTAGATACTATGCTTGAAATGAAAGAAGGCAGCACCAAAGGCCTCCTCGAATCAGCAATGCAAAAGCATATTCTTGCTACCGCGCAGTTAATAGGACGTTATACAAGGCGACATTAATAAATATCATCAATTGACAAATCGATAGACTTCTAGATAAAGAGAAGAAAGAATCTTTGTTAGGAGGACAAGATGAGTCACGCTATTATGATCGCAAGTATTTTTGGCCCATATCTTATGATTCAAGGGCTATGGATGCTCATCCAGCATAAAAATCACCTGAAAATTTGTGAATCTATCCGTAAAACGCCTGCAGCAATACATGTGGTGGGTTGGACTAGTTTGCTTATTGGTCTCACTCTGGTTTATTTATTTAATATGTGGCAATGGAACATTCTCTTTTTTGTTACATTACTTGGGTGGGCTTACATTATTCGAGCCTTTATCGTTCTTTTTATCCCGCAGCTCTATCTCAAAGCAGAAACTCATGAAGCTAAATTTATTAAGGCAGGTGGAGTAATTCGCTTAATATGGGGCGTTGTCCTCTCTTGGGTTTCTATCTATCTAGGGTGATCATAGAAGATAAAATGTCTCAATGAATATTAGGAGGAAAATGGCTTCTAAAAAACAACGCACTCTATTTGCAGCTTCTATTTGTGTGCTTTCATGCTTGTGTATTTCCATAATGGGTGTATTTAGCAAATTAGTTAGCCACGAAACATCTGCTTTCACGATCCTTTTATCGCTGTGTGTCGTAATTTTTCTTGGCACCACTGCCCAAATTCTCAAGCAGGGAGTCTCAACTTTGCGCACAAATCGTCTTGGCCTTCATTGTGTTCGTGGTATTACCGGTGTTGTGGCCTATGCATTTCTATTTATGGCCTTAAAGACAACTCCACTCGTAGATAGTATGTTGCTAAATAACACCGCCCCTATATGGGTTCCTTTTATTGCTTTCCTGTGGCTAAAGGTCCGGATGAGGAAAGAAATCTGGCTAACGGTTGGCGTTGGATTTCTAGGTGTTATTGCTATTTTGAAACCTGATTCTGGCATTTTTTTAACTGGATCATTTTTTGCTTTATTATCTGGTATTTTCACAGCCATCAGCTTTCTTTCTGTAGCTAGACTTAAATGTACTGAATCAACTACTTGTATTTTGTTTTATTTTTCATTAATTGGAATTATCACAACGCTGCCTCTGGGTGTACATATTCCGTCGCAAAGAGATTTTTGGTTATTATTGGGCGTTGGACTCATTGGATTTTCCGCATCTGCTTTACTTGCCTATTCTTTCGAACATGGCAAAGCATCTGCTCTTGCTCCTTTAATTTATACAACTGTGGTTTTTTCAGGGATTTTTGATTGGCTGATTTGGCACCACATTCCTGATTTTGTGACTTTTTTGGGCATGATTCTAGTGATTGGTGGAAGCATTCTTTCCATTCATTTTGAGGAGAGTTATCAGAAAAAATTGGAAAATGCAAACCCTTAGTTTATTAAGTTAGCTAAGTAAGTTTGTTTACAAATTAGAGGAGGTGTTGTGTTAAAGATAACGACTAGTAATAAATCGGTGCTTTCTGCATTTGTATTTCTTTCAGTAGCGTTGGGAAATGCTGGAGGTACACTCTATTTACCTGCCCTTTTACAAATAGGGAGTGATTTGCATGCAACGAATAGCTTGATGAAATTAACACTCTCAGTGTATCTGGCCAGCATAGGTCTTTCTCAACTATTTTATGGCCCTCTTTCCGATGCTTTTGGTAGACGAATTAACCTTCTTGTGGGGGTGTTCATTTTTTTTATAGGAAGTCTTATTGTCATGTTTGCCAATTCCCCTGAGATATTACTTATAGGGCGTATTGTGCAAGGAGGTGGCATTGGTACCGCAAATGCAGTGGGATATGCTCTTTTAAGAGATATTTATTCAGGACCTAAACTCATACTTCAACTGAGTTATTTGAGCCTGTTTGTGGGTATTACTCCTATTATTGCGCCGCTATTTGGTGGCTATTTAGTGACTTATGTAGGATGGCGTGCTTGTTTTGCTTTATTGGCACTGATTGCACTTGCTCTTGTTGTAGCTAAATATAGATGTCTCCCGGAAACCAATCAAACACGTAATCTGACTGCTCACCACCCACACGTCATTTTGAAAAACTACTGGGTATTACTAAGAAATTTTGCTTTTCTTGGGTATATTCTGGCCGCAGCCCTAGGTTTTGCTGGCTTATTGACTGCAAACACAATGCTTCCTTTTCTGCTGATTGATATATTAAAAATTCCTCCTGCTGTATACGGATGGTTGACGGTGTGTACAGGAACAGGATTTGTATTGGGGGCTCTTATAAGTGGTAGGGTAGCTATACGGCTTAATCTTCTACGTACGATCGTTTTAGGCATTGTCATTGAATTGATTGCCTGCATAGGTGGAATAGCAATGGAATTCCAAGGCACTAGTGTTGTAGCAGTGATCATGCCTCTGACAGTGGTGTTGTTTGGGATTGGATGGATCATTCCTACTGCTTCCAGCGGTGCAATGGGACTGTTCCCAAATATGGCAGGCAGTGCAGCGGCTTTACTGGGGGCTGCCCTATTTTTAATGGCGTCCCTATTTACGGCAATTGGTGCACATATTAACGAACGAACAGCATTTCCATTGTTTGTCAGTGTTGTGGGTATTTGTTTAATTAATTTGTTGTCTGCGCAGTTAATTAGAATCAAAAACTCGTCTTAATTAATCCTAGGTTGTAGCTCAGTCTATTAAATCTAGCATTGGCTGCAATGGGATGGTACATGTTCATGTCCAATTTGCAACCCGCTTTTCTGGAGACGTTTAGCTATATAGGTAGTTCCACTGCGGGCACAACCAACAATGAGAAGAGAGCGGTGTTTTTTGTTATAGATCAATAGAAGTCCGCCAAAAGAGAGGATAGGAAAAAGGATCAGCAACCTTTTAAGGTGAGTGAAGAACCCAAGCAATAGACCGTTCTCTATAATGAATGATAATGACAATGATAGATGAAAATTTTTCTTAACGACCTTATAGCTGTCCACAAAGTCAAATCTTTAAGGTGATTTGTTGCAGAAGACTCATGTTTAAGGGGGAGCTAGTTTATTCGAGTAGGTTGTACTAAACGGAGTTTTCTCGTATTCTGCAGCAGGAACTTTATGAGGATGTCATGCACAGAATGCTGAAGTTTGTTGCTGTTGTTTTCTTAGCCTTTTGTATGCCCTTATCAGCTGATATACAAAATTCTGCCGCTCCCCAGCTTAAAATGAGGAAGCCTAATTGGCGAGTCGAGGTGATCGAGGCTCATCCCGAAGGCGGACCCAAGAAGGTTCGTTTTTTTGAGCAAGTCTCCAAGAGTAAGGAAGTGGCTGTTAAGGAGATGGAGTTTTATAATAATGGGCAAGTCAAAACAGAAACAGATCTTATCGAGGTCGCTCAGGATTCTCCTGCTTTCCAAGAATGGAAGACAATTTATGTTCCTCATGGAGTGAGTGTTTTCGGATTGCCAAATGGTCAAATGGAAAAAATCGTCACCTATGATCAAGGTGTCTTGCATGGCGAGTTAAAGTTGTTTTTCCCTGATGGCAAACTCAAGGGGAATTGTCCTTTTGTACAGGGAATTCGTCATGGTGTAGTGATCTCTTTTTATGAGAATGGACAGAAACAAGAAGAAGCGCAGTTCGATCAGGGCAAGTTATCTGGCGATCTCATTCGGTATAATGAAAAGGGCTCTCGTATAGCCTTGATCCCTCATCGCGATGGAGTGCTGCATGGGGAGATGTTGGAATGGTTTGATTCGGGTGCGCTTAAAGCAACTAGACGCTATATCGATGGCCTGCTTCAAGGGGATGGAATACAACCTGCAGTTGTCATTTATGGTGAAGAGAAAGAGATTTTAGAGGCGCAAGATTTTCGCAGTGGGTCTCCTGTAGGGTTACATGTGATGTATCACAAAAATGGTAAAGAACAATACCGTGTGGTCTATCTAGAGGGCAAGAAAAGTGGTAAGGAACAGTTCTTTGACGAGCAGGGGAATGCTATCGGAGAAGGTCAATATATTGAAGGTCTACCGGTGGGGGAACATTACCGCAAGCATGACAATGGTAAGCTAGGATTTACGGCTAAATATGATATGCAAGGGAATCTTCTCGAGCCAATTATCGAATGGAATGCAGAAGGTAAAAAAGTTAAAGAATACCTTGTGAAAAACAATCAACTCGATGGCCCTTATTTAGAATGGTATGACAATGGATCTCCTAAGGCCATATTTCATTATGTTTTAGGAGAATTGGACGGAGAGCAAGTGGAATACCATCCTACGCTACATATGAAAGCAAAAGCACACTTTTCCAAGGGCAAAAGAGATGGGAAGCACGAAGAATGGTATGCTAACGGCCAGTTATTGCAAGAAATAGGATTCTCACAGGGACAACGCGAGGGTTTTTTACGTAAATTCTACCCTTCCGGAAAGCCCGCTCTTGTCGAGAACTATACGTTAGATCAGCTCGATAAAGAAAGGCAGGAATGGTTTGAAAATGGCAAACAACGCATGACGGGAATATTCGTCCTTGGAAAGAAAGAAGGGATCCATCGGGAATGGAACGATCAAGGCCAAATGGTTTTTGAAGGAAAGTTTGTTGATGATCTGCCAGATGGCTTATTAAGATCTTGGTATTCAAACGGACAGATGAAAGAAAATCTCTCCTATTGTCATGGGAAAAAGAGTGGAAAAGCTCAAGAGTTTTATGAGAATGGGCAGCTGCGCGGCGAAGCTACTTATGAAGATGATCAGCTCCACGGAAAGGTCATGGCATGGAATGAAGGGGGATCTATTTTTGTTATTAAGCAGTATAGCCACGGCAAGCAAGTAGGAGAACAAAAGGAATTTTATCCATCGGATGAAAAGGGAAAAGAGGTTCTTGCAAGAGTATTTCTTCATGATGAGCAGGGGCAATTAGACGGAGAACAGAATACCTATTATCCCGATGGGACCAAGCAATCGATCACGTTTTATCAACATGGACAGTTGCATGGAAAAAAATCGATTTTTTCTGAAAATGGCCTTCTTATTGAAGAAGCATTTTACGAACAAGGAAAAATGCACGGAAGACATTTTCAGCGGTTACAGGATGGGAAAGAAGCGATTTTTACCTATGAGAATAATCTTCTCGAAGGCCCACATGAAATTTATTATCCTGCTGAAGAAGGGCGTCCTCCAGTAAAAGCATATTCAGCTTTCTATGTTGATGGAAATCTTGAGGGAGAGGTGCAAGAGTTTGATCCGGAGGGGAATTTGGCAGCTACCACTCCTTTTGTGCATAATCAGAAGCAAGGCATAGCGAATGTTTGGGACACTAAGGGTAAATTGCTCGCTAGGATTGAGTTTGTCGAAGACAACCGTCATGGAAAGTTTGAGCAATTTTTTAAAGATGGCAAGTTAATGAAAGAGGCGTCATTTCAAAATAATGCTCTGCATGGAGAAGAAAAAACCTATCATGCAAATGGAACCCTAATCAGTCAAATTCCGTATGTTGCCGGAGAAATCCATGGAATGGCCAGGGATTGGAATGCAGAAGGAGTTTTGATTTATGAGGGGGAATATCGCCATGGAAAACGCCAAGGAAAATTCAATAAATATTATGATAATGGCAAGCCAAAGTTATTGCAAATGTTTGTAGATGATCAGTTGCATGGGGTCAAAAAGAGCTTTGATGACAAGGGTAAGGTAGTGGAAGTCCGATATGATCGAGGGAAAAAAATTGGGTGATCGATAAGAGCCTGTTTAAAATCTAAGGGTTCGTCGATTTTGCGGTTCTTTTGAGTCGATTTTCGATCCAAATGATTGGGGGGCAATATCGACAAAGGTATATAGCCTCCCAATTTTGGAGTCGAAAAGCGGCCAAAATAATCCACAAAAGCGACGAACCCAGGTTTTAGTACAGCTTCTAATACCAAACGCAATAAATAATTTCATATTTGAGCTGCGTGAAAGCTGTCGACAAATTGACGATCATAAACAGCATAGTATTAATGCAATACAATGCCGTTTACGATCGCCGATTTTGGGTGTAT
>Ga0207952_1000631_pt1 | contig 23643 bp, 17 predicted proteins | sample SubbioR12Aug_8Ca_FD_184831 | JGI IMG/M metagenome (GOLD analysis project Ga0207952, IMG submission 184831) | Serpentinite rock and fluid subsurface biosphere microbial communities from McLaughlin Reserve, California, USA - CR12Aug_8Ca (SPAdes) | ecosystem: Environmental > Terrestrial > Deep...
CACTGGCCGCCAGTGCGGAATTTGCCGATCGAGGCCTCCAGGGGGAAAAACGAGCCGTCTTTGCGGTAACCGGTGACTTCGCCGCGTTGCGACATGGGCCGCTCGGTTTCGTCGCCCTGAACAAAGCGGTGCACCATGTCCGCATGCCGTTGGCGCAAATGCGGCGGTACCAGTATATGCACGGACATGCCGCGCATTTCCTCGGCATTGTAGCCGAACAATTCGCAGGCATTGGGGTTTGCTTCATGAATGATGCCGTTTTCGTCGGCGGCCAGGATGGCCATGTCGGCAAGGGAAAGGATTTGTTGAGAAGCGCTCAGCTTGCTCAGGCTGATTTCCGCTTCGGCATTGACTTGCTCCAAAAGAGACGCCGAAAGGGCCGCTTCCCGGTTGGCGGGCGTTTGATTTTGGTAACGGTTGGGGATTTCCGGCGGGATATTGCCGAAACGTTCGATGATGCTGAAGCTGCCGTCTTTATTGCTGCGCGCCAAAAAAGTATTGACGCAGGCATGGTGGGTTTTGGCATCCATCTGCACCCAACCTTGCGGCGCCAGAATGCTGGCGGTTTCCAGGGCTTCGATAAGAGCCGCCGCCTCCGTTTGTCCGCAACGTTGCACGGCGTCCGCAAAGGCATGCACGCAAATGTAGGCGGCTTCGCTAAAATTGGTGGCCACGCCGTTGCCGTGAGGCCAAATGCCGTTTACGCCCGGCAGCGTGGCCAGTTGTTCCAGGTATTGGTGGTTTTGCGGGGTATCCAGCGACATGAAATAAGTGTTGCTGGCATAAAAGCCTTCCCGCACCTCGGGTAACAGCTGTTGCGCCAGGGTCTCGTCGAAATGCCCCATCACGACGGCCATGCGCTGTTTCAAACCCATTTCGCAGAAGCGGTTCAGCAGGGCAATTTGATCGACGCCGGCAAAATAGGGTACGAATACGTCGGCCCCCGAGCGCGCCACTTTTTGCAATAACTGTTCGATTTCCGCGGCATCCGCATTGATGGATAGATAATCCTCGCCGACCACATCCCCGTCCAGGCGGCTGAGAGCTTGTTTGGCCGCATCGATCGAGCCGCGGGGCCATTCGTAATTACTGCCGGCAAAATACATCTTTAAGCCGTAGCGCTTGGCCATGGCCGGTATCATTTTGTCGATCTGTTGGTTGGGCAGGGCCGCGAAATGGAAAAAATAGCGGCTGAAAATGCTGCCTTCGTAAAAGGAAAAATTCAAATAGGGGATGCGAAACGGTTCTGCCACCTGGTGGGCGACGGCGATGCGCGAATTGGAAAGCAGATTGCCGATAATGGCGGCGCAGCGGTGGTTTTTTACCAGACGCAAGGCGGCGGGAACCGCCGTACCCGGCCAGCTGCCGTCGTCTTCGACGACGAGTTCCAGTTTTTTGCCCAGCAGTCCGCCCTGTTGGTTGATTTCATTGCAGGCGATTTGCGCCGCCCGCACAATTTCAGCGCCATACATACCCACCAAGCCGGTTAACGGCGGCATTAGGCCCAGGCGGATGTTTTGGTCGGGGCGATGATCGGGCACGGCGGTTACCGGTTGGCGTTAAGTATTTGCAGACGGGTTGGATAATGATTCTAAGGATTTCGCTAAAAATAACTTCCGCTTATGGCTCCCACGTTCCACGCGGGAGCCATAAGTTTAGGTTTGAAATTATTACCGACCAGCTCCTAAGGGTTTTGCAGGGAATTAAATACACCCAATCGGGCTTTAAAGCAAGCCGGTTAACCATAGCCTGAAGCGTAACCCCCATTCGCTGGTATAGCCGGCGCTGGTAAAGACGATACGGCCTTGGCCGTTAACGAAAAACAACGCGGGCACCGCCTGTACGCCGTACTGCCGGCTGATGCCGCCATCCCTATCGTTGACGACCGCCCATTCGAGTCGGTTTTTTTGCAGGTACTCTTCAAGCCGCCGATTATCGCCGGAGCGCACAGCAACGGTGATGCCGGGAATATCCCGCAATACCGCGCTCACATTGCCTTGCATGCCTCGGCAAACGCCGCACCACTCCGCCCAGAAATAAATGACCGCCGGGCCTTCGGCAATCATCGGCATGGGGTTTCGGTTTGACAGCGTAGCTTGCTCAATCGGCGGCGGTTGACCGGTCGCCAAGCCTCGGGTCAGCAAAAATTGCCCGCCGAACACGAATAAGGCCGCAAACATATAAAACGCCGACTTTTTCAGCATCATAAGCCTCGCATCAGGCCGGCGCCGTGCTGTTTCAGCCACTGGCGATGTTGCAAGTAATCAGGCAGATGGGCGGCGACCAGTTGCCAGAAATCCCGGGAGTGGTTTTTATGGCGGATGTGGCAGAGTTCGTGTACCACCACATATTCCATGATCGGCGGCGGTGCCAAGATTAACAACCAGTTCAGGTTGATGTCGTTATGTGGGCCGCAGCTGCCCCAGCGGCTTTTTTGGGTTTTGATACGGAGGCCGCGCGGTACCAAGCGGTGGGTGGGGCTGTGCTTGTCTATCCATTGCTCGGCCAGTTGGCGGGCTTGCAGTTTCATCCAGGATTCCAGCGCGGTTTTGATGCGTTCGGAACCGCTGTCCGCCATCGCTTCGGGAAAATACACCATAAAGCGTTCGCCGGTGAATTGCACGCGTAAACGGTTGGCCGAAGTCGGTTTGACGCTCAGCGGGACTTGCCGGCCTTGAAACGGCACCAGGGCGCCGTCGGTATAAACGGCGGGCGCAAGCGAAGGGATATTCCGCGCGCGCTGCCGGACGCGGTTCAGCGCATCCCGAATCCAGGCCTGTTGGGCGGTTACAAAAGCGTGGATGCGTTGTTCCGGTATTGTTAACGGCGCCACCACTTCGATTTTACCCGCCGAGACGACGATACGGGTTTTTTGGGCCCGCCCGCTACGGCGTATTTGGTAAGCGATGGGGACGTCGTCGGCCGGGGATGCGTTAGGGCGCGGTTTCAATGCTGCCGTCCGGTTCCTGATTGATCATATGGGTGGCCAATTGTTGTAGCGCCGTTTGAATATTGTCGTGCAAGCGCGGGTCCATGGGGATTTCCGCCAGCGCCTTGTTCATGCATAACATCCATTGGTCGCGTTCCGAGGGGCCGATTTTGAACGGGAAGTGGCGCATGCGCAGCATGGGGTGGCCGAATTCCTGGATAAACAGATTGGGCCCGCCCAGCCAGCCGGATAAAAACTTGAATAATTTGTCCTTGGCCGAGGCCAGATTCGGCTGGTGCATGGCCCGTATACCTTGCGCTTCCGGCAAAATGTCCATGTAAAAATAAAATCGATCCACTAGGCTGTGGATGGCTGCTTCTCCGCCTATAAAGTCATAGGGCGTTTGTGTCGACATAGGTATTTACGCTCTCTGGGTGGTTTGTTGTTTATACTACCAGCATGGACGGGCAATTTTAGGGAAACTCTTCCGGGGTTGCACAGTCCTAACGGTTACTTATTTTTATTTGGAGGACATTATCATGCGTTTAAATACTGCCGTTCGTTCGGAAGCCGGCATTCTGGAGACTAACAAAGTTCTCAAAAACACTTATTTGTTGCTGTCGATGACATTGTTGTTCAGCGCGGCGATGGCGGCCTTATCCATGGCATTGAATTTGCCGCACCCCGGCCTGATCGTGACGCTGGTCGGTTATTTCGGTTTGCTGTATTTGACCGGTAAATTCAGCAACAGTGCCTGGGGCATTGTATTCGTGTTTGCCTTGACCGGTTTCATGGGGATGACTTTGGGGCCTATTTTGAACATGTATGTTCAGGCCTTCAGCAACGGGCATGAATTGATTCTGACCGCGCTGGGCGGCACCGGGGCGATCTTTTTGGGACTGTCCGGCTATGCGCTGACTACACGCAAGGATTTCAGCTTTATGGCCGGCTTTTTGATGGTCGGTGTGTTGGTGGCGTTTTTGGCCGGTTTGGGGGCGATCGTATTTTCGCTGCCCGCTTTGACCTTGGCGGTGTCGGCCATGTTTATCTTGCTGATGTCGGGTATGATTTTGTATCAAACCAGCGAAATCGTCCACGGCGGCGAAACCAACTACATCCTGGCGACCGTGTCCTTGTATGTGTCGTTGTATAACCTGTTTACCAGCTTGCTGCAGTTATTGGGTGTGTTCGGCGGCGATGACTGATTATAAAAGTCGCCGATATTAAAAAAGCCCGGCATTGCCGGGCTTTTTTGTGGGTGAGGTAAAAAGTCAAACTTTAAGCAATGCTTAAAATTTCAATTTTTACTTTAGTGAGTCCGGCATGCATAAAGCCGAGCTCTTTAGCTGCTTTTTTCGATACATCAATTAACCTTTTGCTGGAGTGTTGCAAGCGGTCATTGACTTTAACAATCACGCTACGATTGTTTTTCAGGTTGGTAACCCTTAACCGTGTGCCCATGGGTAAACTGTTATGGGCGGCGGTTAAGCCGTTTTTATCGTAGCTTTCGCCACTCGTGGTGGGTCGGCCATGATATTTATCGTTGTAGAAAGACGCAATGCCGGCTTTACGGGCTTGCGCGAGGTCTGGTTTTTCTGCTTTGGCCAGACTGAATGTGTAAAAGGACATCAACGAAATGGAGAGTATGGTTTTAAGTAGCCACCTGTTTCGCTTTCGCATCCTCTACCTCCTTACATTAAGTAATTGATTAAAGGAAGGCTCAGGTTACCCCAGCAAAATGGCTTTGGCAACTTTTTTCGTGGCGTTTTGGCATCAAATGTTGCCGTTCGGCCACTTAAAATGCGGCGTTTAATTTCTTTAAGCCCAGTTGAAACAGGGGCTGACGGCGACTTCGGCTACTCGGGAAATGGTCGTTAAAAAAAGCAAATATTTTTTGCGGGCGGTAATTTCAGCCATAAAAACCAAACATACGAACGCCGCGCCGGCCGCACCCGGCGTGTTCTATTTTATTGGGGAGGCGAAAGCTTTTTCACGGCTGTTAGGGCGCAAGAAACCATAAGCTCAGCCACGGAATGTACGTGATGATAAACACCGCTACCAGCAATATCAGCATAAAGGGCAAGGTGGCTTGGTAAAGCTCGGTAATGGATTTATTGAAACGGTAGCTGGCAATGAACAGATTCATGCCTACCGGCGGGGTCAGATAACCGATTTGCATGTTGGCCAGAAAGATGATGCCAAGATGTATGGGATGGATACCGTAGCTGACGGCAATCGGCACGATCAGCGGCACCACGATCACCACGGCCGAAAAAATGTCCAAAATGGCGCCCAATACCAGCAAAAACAGATTCAACAACAATAAAAAACTGAATTTATCGACCACATGCAGCTTGACCCATTCGAACAGGCGCATGGGGACTTCCGCGTCGATCAAGTAATTGGTAAAGGCCATCGATACGCCCAGAATCAGCAAAATGCCGCCCAGCATCTGCATGGCGTCGCTGACGGTTTTGGCCAGGCCGGCGAGCCGGATTTCCTTATAAACAAACCCTTCGATCACCAACACATATAAAGCGGTTGCCGCCGCCACTTCGGAAACGGCCAGATAGCCGCCGAAGATGCCGACCATGATGAACAAGGGTAAAGGCAGTTCCCAGGCGATGGCCTTAACCGAAGCGACAGCCTCGCCCCAGGTGAATTCGGACTCGTCCAGCTTGACATGCCGGTTGGCCCAGAGCGCCCAGAGCATCAATAATACGATCATCAGCAGGCACGGCAGCAATCCCGCCATGAAGAGCTGCGGCAGGGTGAATTTTTCGCCGATGTCCAGTTGCTGCACGATGATCCCGTACAAAATCAGCGGGACCGACGGCGGCAGCAACAGCCCCAGGCTGCCGGAGGTGGTGACCAGTCCCAAGCTGAATTTGGCTTGATAGCCTTCCTTGACCAGTACCGGCAACAGCAAGGCGCCCAAGGCGATGATGGTAACCCCCGAGGCCCCGGTAAAGGCGGTAAAAACCGCGCAGGTTAACAGCGAAATAACCGCCAATCCGAACGGCATCCAGCCGAACCAGGCCCGGGTAAGGCGCAATAGCCGTTCCGAGGTGTTGCATTCCGATAATACGTAGCCGGCCAGAGTAAACAGCGGCAGCGCCACCAGCAGCGGAGTGTTGGCGATGCGGTACAGTTCGGCGGCGATGACGGTAAAGTCGATGCCGGTGCTGTAAAAACCCAGCATGGTGGCCGCGAGAATCACTGCAAATAGCGGTGCGCCCAGTAACAGCATCACCACCAGCAGTAGGACGAGTGCAAGAGTCATGTATCCAGGTTTGTTTGATTTTCAGGCGAGAATGCCGCAACGCTGTAACGCAAGGCGATGACGAAAAAAGCCAGCGGGATGATAGCTTCGCACCACCAGTTGGGGATATTGGCGAAGGCGAGATCGGCATAACGGTATTCCTGCGCTAAAAAATCGCCGCTAAACCAGGCCGCGGTAAAACAGATCAAACCCGTCAGACCGTTGTTTATGCGCGCCATGCGGTTTTTCCAGCGGGCGGGTAGAAAACGCACGAAGGCATCTATCGCAAGATGGCTTTGCCGGCGGCTGCCCAGCATGGCGCCCAGCATGGCCAGCCAGAGGACGCTGATTCGGGTGTAGGCGTCGGCCCACAGCAAGCCGCCGCCGGCCAGATTGCGCATTACGACTTGGGTTACCGCGATGACTACCAGGGACAGCAGCAGGGTAACCAGCAGCAGTGTTTCCGCCTTCAAAAAGAAGCGGTGCAATTTGCTTGGCAAGCTCATGGCGGTCAGGGTTTGGCCTGATTTCTGAATTCCTCCAGATAACGGTGCAACTTTGCGGTTTTTTCGGGGCTCAAATCCGCCGTTTTTTCAAACTCGCTGTTGGTGGCGGCGATTTTTTGCCTCAGTTCTTCCGCCGCTTCCGGAGTAGGCTTGACGAATTGAATGCCTTGGTTTTTCAGGGCGGCGATGGCTTGCTCGTTATCTTCGCGGCTATGCTGGTCGATTTCCTTAATCACCCCGGCCATGATTTCGCGGACGATTTGTTGGTCGGCGGGAGCGATCTCGTCGAAAGCCGGTTTGTCGATAGCCAATACGCCGAACAGGTACAGCATCGGCAGGTCGGTGACATATTTGATTTTGCTATGCCATTGTAAAGCCAGCGCCCCCACCGGCGAGCCGGCCACCACATTGATCATGCCGGTTTGCAAGCCCATCAGCACATCGCGCAGCGGTAGCGGAATCGGCGAAATATCGAAAGCCTGCAGGGCGCTGACGGCGATTTTGTTGTCGTCGGGCGCCCAGGCCTTCTGGCTGCGCATGTCGGCCAGGGTCTGAATCGGCACGGTGGACATCATGTAAGCGAAGCCGACATCGGCGAACCCCAAGGCTACCATGCCGTGTTGCTCCATGCCCTGCATCAGTTCGGCATCCATTTTTTGCCGGACATACTCCACTTCCTGCGCGTTTCGAAATAACAGCACCAGATTATAAAGTTGTATATCCGGATAAACGCCGTTTAATGCGCCGCTGGTGACTGCCGCGCCCTGCAATTGATGCAAGCGCATTTTGCGCAATACGGTGGCGTCATCGCCCATTACTCCGCCGGGATAAAATTTCAGGCTGACCCGGCCGCCGGTTTGTTTTTCTATTTGTTCGCCGCCCGCCCGCATTTTTTGCATCCAATAAGAGCCGTCGGGCGACAGCGTGGCGATTTTTAACGTTACCGCCGCCATGGTTTGTCCGCTAAAAAGTAATAGGCCGAAAGCCAGTGATTTGAGTAGGTTTGGTTTCATGGATGGTCGTGGTTCGTTAAAAATAATCGTTGGCGCTGTCGAGCAATTGTTGCGCTTGCTGTTGCGCCAAGGTGTTGATCAGTGTCAGGCCGGGAGCGGCCGCCTGGGCGGTAAGGGTAGTTTTTAATAGCGTGTCGTGCAACTGCCTATCGAAAATCATGCGGGCGTAATGTTTGGCATACAGCACGTTGATCATCAGGTTCTCGGGCGATAGTTCCAGGGCGCGTTGGAAATGGTGCTTGGCCAGTCCGGGGTTGCCGCCCAATGTTTCGGGTAGCAAACTCTCCATGACGGCGAGATAAACATGCGCGCTGCCTTGTTTATAGGTTTCGTCCAACTCTATGACTTGCTGCATGATCTGTTTGACTTGGGCCAATTGGGCTATCGCGTTCCAGTCGCTTTTGTTGGCCTGTATCCAGGTCGACCAAGCCGTGGCCACGCTGTATAGGCTATCGGTATCGCGCTTTTCCGCTTGCGCCAGCAAGGCCGGCATGCCGGTGATGGGTTGTTGCTGCAAATCGCACCAGTCCCGCTTGTGTAGGCAAATGCCGCGCAGAGCAAAATCGAGGCCTTTGCGGCTGAGGCGGGGTTTGCGGACGGGGTCGTCGGGCAGCAAGCCCAGGTAAGCCGTGTACAGATTGGCGTTTGCGAACATCAGGCTTTCGTCGTCCTGGTCGCCGGCGGCCGAGGCTTCCAGCATCAGCAGGTAGGCCGGCAAGGCTTCGGCGACGGTTTCCGGGTCGTTTTGCGCCAAAATGGTTTGTTTCAGGCGTTCGGAAAAATCTCCGGTCGCCGAGCTGACGAAATAGCTGCAGCCCGTCAAGCCGGACAGCGCGCTTAACAGCAACAGCAACCGCGCTACTCGAGGGGGATAGGAGCTTATTTTTGTTTTAATTATGTAGCGCATCGAGCATTTTCTCCAGACATTCGCAATAGGCTTTAATCACCTTGATACGGGCATAATACTTGTCGTTGGCTTCCACCAGCAACCAGGGCGATTTACTGGTGCTGGTGCGGGCAATCATTTCGTTGACGGCTTTTTGGTAATCGTCCCATTTATCCCGGTTACGGTAATCTTCTTCGGTAATTTTGAATTGTTTGTAACTGATTTCCTCGCGGCGTTTAAAGCGGGCCAGCTGTTCATCATGGTCGATATGCAACCAGAATTTCATGATCACAATGCCGTGGGCCAACATGGCTTCTTCAAAGTTGACGATTTCCGAGTAGGCGCGTTGCCACTGGCCGGTTTTCGCCATGCCTTCCACGCGTTCGACCAAAACCCGGCCATACCAGCTGCGGTCGTAAATGGTCACCTGTCCGGCGCGCGGAATATGCCGCCAAAACCGCCAGAGGTAATGGTGGGCGCGTTCTTCGTCCGTCGGAGCGGCTATTGGGATGACTTGGTAATGGCGGGCGTCCATGGATTCGGTCAGGCGCCGGATGGCGCCGCCCTTGCCGGCCGCGTCCCAGCCTTCGAAGACCAGAATGCTGGAGCGTTTGGCGGCCAAGGCATGCCGGCTGAGTTCGTTGAGTTTTCCCTGATATTTTTCCAGCTGGGTTTTATAACCGGATTTGTTCAATTTCAGTTTCAAGTCCAAGGCGTCCAACAAGTTATATTGTTCGACTTGGCTTTTCGGCGCCTCCCCTTGCTCGGCCGCGGCGGCCAGGGTATTTTCATGACGCTGGATGTGCTGGCGGATGCGTTCCAATACATGTTGACCCACCGTCAGGCTGCTGTAACGGTTGTCCGAACCTTCCACGATCAGCCACGGCGCATAAGCCTTGCTGGTTTCGCTGAGGACGTTCTCGGCCACGCCGATAAAATCGTCGTACAGTCCAAGGTGTTGCCGGTCTTTGTCGGTGACCCGCCAATTGGTGGCGGGGTTTTTGGCCAGTTGCTTCAAGCGCTTGACTTGCATGTCTTTTTTTAGATGCAGCCAGCACTTGATGATCAACGTATTGTCGTCCGCCAATAACTCCTCGAGCTGATTGATCTGGTTTAGCTCGGTTTGCAGGGCGGCATCGTCAATTTTTTGGTAAACCCGTTGCGCAATGGGGTCGCTGTACCAGGAGCCGACATAAACCCCGATCATGCCTTTAGCCGGCAGCGTGCGCCAGTATCGCCAGAATTTCGGCCGTTCCCGCTCCTCGTCCGAGGGTTCGCCCAGTGCAATCGTGCGCATGTAATGGGGGTCGAGCCACTCGTTAAGGCGATTGATCACTTCGCCCTTGCCGCCGCCATCCACACCGGAAATGATCACAATTACCGGAAACGGGCAACTTTTAAGGCGGTGTTGAATAGTCAGCAGCTCGGTGCGCAATTGCGCGGACTTTTCTTTATACACCGATTTATCAACGGTGTGCCCTAATTCGGCGACTTCAAACACAATGCAACTCCTTGTTTTTTTGCGCATCACTTTACCGGACAATCGGATTTAAAACACGTTTTGAAATAATGTTTTGACACAAAACAAAATTGCGTGTAAAAAATGTCCCGTCGACCAAAAACAATACTAACTTCGACATGCAACTCGAGTTGCCCCCTTTTAGGGTTTTTATTATTACAACAATCAAATGAGGATTTAAAAATGGCTGAACAAGAAAAAGATAACACCATGACCGTCGTTATCGCAGTAACTGTGATTGCAATCATCGGCGTTTTCCTGTTGAAACAAGACGAAACCAAACATTTACAAATGAGCGGCGAAACCACCGCCGCTGCCGAAGCTCAAGTGTTGGCGAAACACAAAGACTTCAACAACGACGTACTGAAAGCAGCAGAATAAGAAAAGCTACAATAATAATAAATTCTTAGTCAGTTTAGCCATCTCTTGCCGCGGCGAGAGATGGCTTTTTTGCGTCTGGGGCTCCGGTTCCGCCGTCATTGCCCCTATGCATTGCCTCGTCTCTTTCAAAGTCTCCGGGTGCTGTTAAAATGCACGCCTTCCAAAAACTATCCTGAACGAAAAAAATGGACGTTATCCAGCGTATTGCCGAAGAACTCTCCGTTAAATCCCTGCAAGTGGCCGCCGCCGTGGCGTTGTTGGACGAAGGCGCGACCGTGCCGTTTATTGCCCGCTATCGGAAAGAAGCCACGGGCGGACTTGACGATACCCAACTGCGGATGTTGGAAGAGCGGTTGGTTTATCTGCGCGAACTCAACGACAGACGCAAAACTATTCTCGACAGTATCGCTTCCCAGGGTAAGCTTACCCCGGAATTGCAGCGCGCCATTGCGGATGCCGATACCAAAACGCTCTTGGAAGACTTATATCTTCCCTACAAACCCAAACGCCGCACCAAGGCGCAAATCGCCCGCGAAGCCGGCTTGGAGCCTTTGGCGGACGCTTTATTGGCCGACCGCGGCCTGATACCCGAGCAAGCCGCCCTTGCCTATATCGACGCGGATAAAGGGGTGGCCGATGTCATGGCGGCGTTGGATGGCGCCAGACAAATCATCATGGAGCGAATTTCCGAAGATGCCGACTTATTGGCTGAATTGCGCGAGCGCATCTGGCGCAAAGGCATATTGCATGCCAGCGTGGTCAGCGGCAAGGAAGCCGAAGCCGCCAAATTCAAGGATTATTTCGATTATAGCGAAGCGATCAACAAAATCCCGTCCCACCGGGCGCTGGCACTGTTCCGCGGTAGAAATGAAGATTTGCTGAGCCTGACGTTGAAGCCGGCCGAACTGGATCAGGAAGAGCACCACCTGTGCACGCAATTCGTTTCGCAACGGCTGAATGTCAGCGATACCGGCCGGCCCGCCGATGCCTGGCTGGCCGAGACGGCGCGCTTTGCCTGGAAAATCAAGCTGTTTACCCGTATAGACATGGACTTGAAGCTTCGGCTGCGCGAGGCGGCGGAATTGGAAGCCATCCGGGTATTCGCCAGCAATTTACGCGACTTGCTGTTGACCGCGCCGGCCGGGCAAAAGGCTACCATGGGGCTCGATCCCGGCATTCGCACCGGCGTTAAAGTGGCTGTGGTGGATGCCACCGGCAAAGTGCTGGCCACCGACACCGTATATCCGCATGCGCCGAAAAACCAATGGGACCAATCCATCTCCGTGCTGGCGCGGTTGATAAAGCAGCACCAGGTCGCATTGGTGAGTATCGGTAACGGTACCGCGTCGCGAGAGACCGACCAATTGGTGGCCGACCTGATGAAGCAGCATAAAGACCTGCCGATACAGAAAATCATGGTTTCCGAAGCCGGCGCATCGGTGTATTCCGCATCGGAACTGGCGGCCAAGGAATTTCCGGATTTGGATGTGTCCTTGCGCGGCGCGGTTTCCATTGCTCGCCGCCTGCAGGATCCGCTGGCGGAATTGGTGAAAATCGACCCCAAATCCATCGGCGTCGGCCAGTACCAGCACGATGTAAACCAAACCCAACTGGCGCGTATGCTGGATACCGTGGTGGAAGACTGCGTGAATGCGGTGGGCGTGGACGTGAATACCGCTTCGGCGGCCTTGTTGAAACAAGTGTCCGGTTTATCGGCCAGTATCAGCGAAAATATCGTCGCCTTTCGCAATCAAAACGGCCCGTTCGCCAACCGCGGCCAATTGAAAAAAGTGCCGCGTTTGGGAGACAAGGCATTCGAGCAGGCGGCGGGGTTTTTACGCGTCATGAACGGCGATAATCCGCTGGACGCTTCCGCCGTGCACCCTGAAGCCTACCCGGTAGTGAATGCCATTTTGGACGATACCGGCAAATCGATCCGGGATTTGATCGGCCAAAGCCAATTCTTGCGCGGCCTGAATCCCGCCAACTATACCAGTGCCGATTTCGGTTTGCCGACGGTCGGCGACATCCTGCAGGAATTGGAAAAGCCCGGCCGCGACCCTCGCCCGGAGTTCAAAAGCGTGCAATTCAAGGAAGGGGTCGAGAAAATCACCGACCTGCAGCCCGGCATGAGTTTGGAAGGGGTGGTCACCAATGTGGCCAATTTCGGCGCTTTCGTGGATATCGGCGTGCACCAGGACGGTTTGGTGCATATCTCTCATTTGGCGGACGATTTTGTCAAGGATCCGCGCAGCGTGGTGAAAACCGGCGACATGGTCAAGGTGCGGGTATTGGAAGTGGATGTGGCCCGGCAGCGGATTTCATTGAGCATGAAGAAAAATATCGACGGCGGCGACATCGTACGTAGCGAAAAGCCGCAAAAAACCGGCTACAAACCCAAGCCGCAACCCGCATTGCAAAACAGCATGAGCAACGCCTTCGCCAAGGTGCTGAAAAAATAAAATAAAATGCTCTGCTATACTTTTTTTCCGTATGCGGCGGGCGCGGGGTTGCGGGACAGTCCCGCGCCCGGCTTTATTCGTGCCGCCGCCTGACTGCTTGCGGCTTTGCAAGGATAGGTTGAATATCCGCACGGCTTGCCGAGATTGACATCATCCACAGGAAAAGATATGAAATATAAAACCCATGGCCTCGCATGCATCATGCTGATCGGTTGTTTTACCGCCTTACCCGCTCGGGCCGAGCCGGCCGACGCATCCTATGGCGAGATTTTCGGCCGCAAGCTGTTAAGCGGTTTGGCCAATATCACCACTGGCGTGGCCGAAATTCCCAAGAACATCATCATCGTCAACAACCAGTCCAACTTTGCCTACGGTTTTGTCGGCGGCACCTTCAAAGGCTTGTTGCATATGGCGGGCCGCATGGGAGTCGGGGTTATCGATTTGGTTTCGTCGCCTATTCCCACCTATCCGATAGTCTATCCGAACTATGTGTGGGACGACTTTTACGCCGAAACCACTTACGGTCCGGCCATGGTGGGCGAGCCTACCCGGTAACCGGCTTTTAAGGCGGCGGCCGGTTATCGGCCGTTGCCTATCGGGCGATCAGGCCACCAGCTTCAGTTCGCTGAGGCCGTTGGGTTTTTTAACCAGTTCGATTTGGGTTTTGATGCGTTTTTTCACCCCGTCCACATGCGAGATAACGCCCACGGTTTTGCCGTGCGTTTTCAAGGTTTCCAACGTGCTCATGGCTAAATAAAGCGATTCCGCATCCAGATTGCCGAAGCCCTCGTCCAGAAACAGCGAGTCGATCGCCTGGCCGTTATTGGCGATTTCCGCCAGCGCCAGAGCCAAAGCCAAACTCACCACAAAGCTTTCGCCGCCCGACAGGGTTTGCGGCAAACGGCGGGCATTTTTTTGTTTAGTGTCTTCGATTTCCAGCGCCAGCCCGTGTTCGCTGGTACCGCTACGTACATAATAGCGGCCGCTGAGTTTTTCCAGAACCAGATTGGTATGCGATAGCAATTTGTCCGTCATCAATTGCCGGATCTGCTGCCTGAAGCCGGCCGGGTCGTCGTTGATGGTCTTCAGTTCCGCCTGCGCCCGATTAAACAACTGCTCTTCCGCGGCAAGCCGTTCCTGCAAGGTTTGATGCTTTTCCCGATAATGCTGCTGCTTGGCCAGTTTGTTTTCCAGGTTTTGCACTTCCTGTTCGGCGATGTCCAGTTGTTGGGTAATCTGCTTGAGCGCTTGCCTAAGTTCGGATTCGATCAAGTGATTGGCGGCCGCGGCGGCCCGTTCGCTATCGAGCGCGGCGGCCAGTTGTTGCATTTGAAGTTCGGTTTCCGCCAATTTCGCCTTATCCGAATCCAGCTGTTGCCGTATTTCGGCCTCCCGGGCAATTAAATGCATGGCATCGCGGATTTCCTCCACCGTGGTGATACCGGCCATTCTGTCGTTCAAGGTTTGCAGTACGGTTTTGTATTCGATCTGCGAGATGCGTAATTGCTGCTCCTGGTCGACAAGCAATTTTTGCTTTTCGATGATGGCGATATGCAGTCCCAGGTGTTCTTGTTGCCCCAAACTCTCGGTGTTACTGCTGATCTGCGCCTGATAATGGGCGATTTTATGTTCGCAGCCTTGCAATTGCTGGCTAAGGGCCGCGATTTCTTTTTGCAGACCTTCCTGGCGCAATAGGTAGACCTGATAGTCCTGGCGCCGGCTGTTCAGCCGGTCGAACAAGGCGTTTTCCTTGCCCTTGCCGGGTAATTTCTCGCCCAGCTTGCTCAGCCGGGTTTCCAGCGTTTCGGCCAGGGCCTTTTCCTCGGCGTCGCAAGCGGCATGGCGTTGCTCGATTTCATCGAACTCGGGCGGACGGTTGGCCCATTGGGTTTCCAGCTCCTGCACCGTTTTGGCCAGCTTTTCTTGCGCGGCTTGCTTACCGGCAATGTCGGCCGTCATTTTGGCGATATTGCGTTGCAACTGGGCGTGCTGTTTTACCAGGTTGCCGACTTTGTTCAGCTCTTCGGATTCCTGTGCCAGCAAGTGTTTTTGCAGCGATAAATTATCCATATCCATGCCGTCGCGCATAATGTTCAGGCGATTGGCCAGCGCGGTCCATTGCGAATGCATTTGTTGCAGGCGCTGCTGTTTGGCCGACTGTTGCGAGCCGTATTTTTGCGCGGCTCGCAACTGAGTGCCGGCGACATCAATGGCCGATTTAAGCGCCTGTATTTTGCCGCGTTGGTCCACCAGGGCCGCCTTGGCATCGGTAAACACCGGAGGTTTCACGACATAGGGATGCGTGGTAGAACCGCATAAATAACAGGGTTTGCCATCGATCAACTTGGCCCGGTCGGCGGTCATTTTTTTGATTAAGGCTTCGTTTCTCAGCGCCTGCTCTAGCACTTTGATGATATTTTCTTCCCGGGCCATTTCCCGGTTGAGCTCATCCAGCCGGGCCTGCAATTCCTCTACGTTCGGCGCGGCATCCGTGCGCTTTTTGATGCCCAGCCAGCTCAGCAAGCCCCGGTCGCTGAGCTTGGCGGTTGCGCTGGCCAGGGATACCAGTTCCCGCAGATCGGCGACACGGGCTTCCTGCTCCTGCTGCAATTCCTGCAATTGTTCGAAGCTTTTGCCTAGCGCAATATCCTGCAAAGTCTGTTGATCGGCTTCGATCCGCGCTTTTAAGTCGCTCAAATCCTCTTGGGTGGCCCGCAGGGCGGCTTTATTTTTTTTCAGCGCCGCCGTGATGTTTTTCGACCAGCCGGCCTGGGATTTTTGCTTGCCGCTTAGCTCGATGCGTTCCGTCCGGAGTTTACGTAAGCGGACCACGTCGGGAAAGTCGTCCAATAGGCCTGCATCGGCTTGGTGAGCTTGAAACCATAAGTCTATTTCCGCCAAGCCGGTCTGGTTGGCGGACAGTTGTTGTTGTATGGATTGTGCGAGCTCCCTTTGCCGCGGCAGTTCCAGTTTTAATTCGCTTAGCGATAATTTGAGCGCGTCTATGGTTTGTTTTTGCTCGCTCAGCGATTTTTCCGATACGGGCAGGGTCAGCGGCGAGGTTTGCGCCGCCAGCTGGTTTTGCAGCATGGCCAGCTCTTGGCGGTAACTGTCCAGAGTCGCTTGATTTTGCTCGATCAAGGCCTGTTTGCTGTCCAATAAGGCGATTTCAGCGCGAAATTGCAAAACCGGCTGGCTGTCGGCAATGCGTTGCAAGTCACGCCGATAGGCCTCGATTTTTTTCAGCAGGCCTTGCTGTTGGCCTTGCAGTTTTTGTTGTTTATCCGCCAGGCCGGCAATGCTGTGTAAGCTGGCCAGTTGTTGTTGGGTTTGTGTTTGCTGCTGCTTGAATTCCGCCACTTGTTCCTTGAAATCCTCCAGGTCGTGGGCCGCGGCTTCCAGCGCTTCCGGGGGCAGCAGCGGCAGGCTGCCGATGTCCTGTTGTAATTGGGCCAAGCGGGTTTGCGCCTGCTTGAAACTGTCTTCGGTTTGCCGGCGGTAATCGGCATAAAGATTGGTGCCGCTGATTTTTTCCAGAATATCCATGCGTTCGCTGTCCAGCGCATTCAGAAAGGCGGCAAAATCGCCCTGCGGCAACACGATGGATTTGCTGAATTTGTGAAAATCCATGCCGGTCAGCTCGGCAATGCGATGGCGGACCTGATTGGGGGTTTCCGCCAGCAATAATTCCTGGCCGTTCAGCCGGGTCAGTGTCATTTTCGGCAGTAGCGTAATCGCATCTTCGCTGGCATCGCTACGTTTCGCCCGCCAAGTCGAACGGTATTTATCCTCGCCCAACGCGAATTCGACCTGTGCAAAACATTCGTCGGTTTGTTTGGTCATCACGTGGGAGGCCGGTTTATCGAAACGGAATGTTTCGCCGTACAGGCCCAGGGTGATCACATCCAGAATACTGGATTTTCCGGAACCGTTGGGACCGGTAATGGCGAAAACCCCGCTGTCGGCTATCGGCCCCTGATCGAAATAAACCCGCCCTTCGCCTTCCAGAGAATTGATGTTTTTGAAAGAGATATTAAGAATTTTCATAAGGTTATGATTTATCCGGCATTGGTGGGGCATTGTCTTGCGGCCGCGGCAGACGGTGCCGGCCAAAAATAAGCTGTTCGGGGCTCAACCGTTAGCCTGCCATGATACACGATGGGATTTTGCTAAACAAAAACAAACCGCATGGGTTTTACCTCGTGTTTCGGAATATTTTCGGCTTATCCCGGCCTTGAGTTAAGCTTAGCCGCTAAGTCATCTTTTAGATGTCTTGTTTTCAAAATGAGGTTGGAATGAAGGTTGCCGGGCTTTATCGGTGGACCAAGCAATTGGCTGGAATTTGACCCGCGGAAAAGTCATGGTTTGGTTGGATGAGGCAAGACCGTCTTGTTGATTGTTACCGGTTCACTTGCGTAGCCTGGATGAAGCGAGGCGCAATCCGGGATTGATAGCCTTCATTCCCCGGATTCCATTTCATTCCATCCGGGCTACGCTGGTTTGGGTTAAGCTTAGCCGGCAAGTCATCATTTATAGGCGCTTTTCTTAGAATTATCATGCCATTACCCGCCGCATTTGTTCAGCAATGCCGAGCCTTGCTCGGCGTTCAACAGGTGATTTCCGACCCGGAATCCTTGCGGGTGTACGAATGCGATGCCTTGTCAGCCTATCGCCAAGTGCCGGAATTGGTGGTGTTGCCGGAGTCCGTGGCGCAAGTACAGGTGCTGTTGAAGCTGTGTAACCAGTATGGCGTTCCGGTGGTGGCCAGAGGCGCGGGTACCGGCCTTTCGGGCGGCTCCCTGCCTGTAGCCGGCGGAGTCGTGTTGGGTCTGAGCAAAATGAAGCGGATTTTGGCTGTCGACCCGGTCAATTGTTGCGCGACATTGCAGCCCGGCGTGCGCAATCTGGCCATTTCCGAAGCCGCCAGACCTCACGGTTTATACTATGCCCCGGATCCTTCCTCGCAAATCGCCTGCAGCATTGGCGGTAACGTGGCGGAAAATGCCGGCGGGGTGCATTGTCTGAAATACGGTTTGACGGTACATAACGTGCTGCAAATCAAATTGGTTACCTTGGACGGCCAGCTAATGACTCTGGGCGGCAGCGGGTTGGATATGCCGGGCTACGATGTCTTGGCGTTGGCCATCGGTTCCGAGGGGTTGCTGGGGGTGGTGGTTGAAATTACCGTGCGGCTGTTGCCCGTGCAACCGCAAACCCAGGTGCTGTTGGCGGCGTTTGCCGGCGTGGAGCAGGCCGGCGCGGCGGTGGCGGCGATCATTGCCGACGGTTTGATGCCGGCGGGCTTGGAGTTGATGGATAACGCCGCGATTCGGGCTACCGAAGCTTTCGTGCATGCCGGTTATCCGGTGGATGCCGCCGCCATCTTATTATGCGAGCTTGACGGATTGCCGGAGCAGGTGGCGGCGGACAGCCGGCGCGCGATCGGCTTATTGCAAAATAATGCGGCGGTCGAGATTCGCACCGCCAGCGACGAGCAAGAACGTAAACGTTTTTGGGCCGGCCGCAAGGCCGCGTTTCCAGCGGTAGGCCGTATCGCCAGCGATTACTATTGCATGGACGGCACCATCCCGCGTAAACAGCTTGCACACGTATTGCAACGGATTGGCACCATGGCCGAAGCCTGCGGCTTGAGCGTGGTGAACGTGTTTCATGCCGGCGACGGCAATCTGCATCCCTTGATTTTATACGACGCCAACAGGGCGGGCGATTTCGAAAAAGCCGAGGTTTTGGGCGGTCAAATATTGGAACTATGCGTGGCGGTCGGCGGCACCATTACCGGCGAGCATGGGGTGGGGCATGAAAAGCTGGGGCAGATGTGCGTGCAGTTTCAGGCGGCCGAACTGGCGCAGTTTCATCGCCTTAAGCAGGCATTCGACCCCTTGGGCTTGCTCAATCCCGGCAAAGCCATCCCGACCTTGCACCGCTGCGCCGAGTTGGGACGCCTGCATGTGCATCACGGCCAGCTGCCGCATCCGGAATTGGAGCGGTTTTGATGCGCGACCGGGATAACGAACTCCAATTACAGCAACAGGTGTCGCGGGCGGTCGAAACCGGGGGTGCTTTGCGTATTGTCGGCGGCAACAGCAAGGCATTTTATGGCGGCCATTGCACGGCCGATGTGGTGTTAAATACGGCGGATCACTGCGGGGTAATCGATTACGAGCCCAGCGAGCTGGTGATTACGGCGCGGGCGGGTAGCCGTGTTACGGATATTGCCGAAATCTTGGCAGGGCACCGGCAAATGTTGGGCTTCGAGCCGCCGGACTTCGCCGGCCAAGCCACTGTGGGCGGCACGTTTGCCTGTGGGTTTTCTGGGCCGAGACGGCCATTTGCCGGCAGCGCGCGCGATTTCATGCTGGGTTGTAAAATCGTCAACGGCCAGGGGCAGATATTGAATTTCGGCGGGCGGGTGATGAAAAACGTGGCCGGGTTCGATGTCTCCCGTTTGATGGTGGGGGCATTGGGTACCTTAGGGGTACTGCTGGAAGCGTCTCTGCGGGTATTGCCCTTGCCGGAAGCGGATTTGACGCTGGCATATGCGTGCACGGAACAGAAGGCTTTAAGCAAAATGCGGCAATTAGCCGGGCAACCCTGGCCACTTTCCGCGATGGCTTACGACGGCGAATGTTTGCGAATCAGATTGTCCGGTGCCGAGACAGCCGTGCTGGCCGCCGCCAGGCAACTGGCGGGGGACGTCGATCAAAAAGGTGACCGCTTCTGGCATGACTTGCGCGAACAGCGCTTAGGTTTTTTTCAATTGCCGGGGCCCTTGTGGCGTATCAGTATTGCGCCCGGGGCACCGCCTTTGGGCTTGGCGGGGCGCGGTTTGCTGGATTGGGGCGGGGCCTTGCGTTGGATAAATACCGACATGCCCGCCGAAGCCATTCATGCCGTAGCGGCGGCGCATGGCGGCCATGCCATTGGTTATCGGGGGACGGACAAAGCCGATTGGTTGCGGCTGGACAGCGGTTTGCTGGGGTTGCAACAGAACATTCGTTTGGCGTTCGACCCGTTAAATTTATTCAATCCAGGCCGGCTGTTTCCTTAATCCATGCAAACCCAACTCGCCGATTTCCTTCAATCCAGTCCCCAGGGACAGCAAGCCGAGGCTATTTTGCGGCACTGCGTGCATTGCGGGTTTTGTAATGCTAGCTGCCCCACCTATCAGTTATTGGGCGATGAGCTGGACGGGCCGCGCGGGCGGATTTATCTGATCAAACAGGTTTTGGAAGGCAACCCCGCCACTCGCGCCAGCCAGCAGCACCTGGACCGCTGCTTGACCTGCCGGGCTTGCGAAACCAGTTGTCCTTCCGGCGTGGAATACGGGCGCTTGCTGGACATCGGCCGGAACCTGGTCGAACAACAAGTGCCGCGTGTCTGGCATCAGCGTTTGTTTCGGCAAGTGCTGTTGTTTTGCTTGCCGTTTCCGAGTCGATTTGCCCGGTTGTTGGCCATGGCGAGACTATGCCGTCCCCTGCTGCCGCCACTGTTTAAAAACAAGCTGCCGCTGCCGCAACCTGCCGGTGTCAGGCCAGCCAGGCGACATCGGCGGCGCATGTTGTTATTGGAAGGTTGCGTGCAGCCGGCGCTGGCGCCGCGTATAAACACCGCCGCCGCGCAGGCGCTGGACCGGTTAGGCATTAGCGTGGTTGACGCTCCCTCGGCCGGCTGTTGCGGTGCGCTGGCGTATCATTTGAATGACCGGCAAGGCGGCCTGGATGCGATGCGGCGACTGATCGATGCTTGGTGGCCGGCGGTCGAAAGCGGCGTTGAGGCGATAGTCACGACCGCAAGCGGTTGCGGTGTCACGGTTAAGCAATACGAGGAATTATTGCGGCACGATCCGGCCTATGCTCAAAAAGCGGCGCGTATTTCGGATTTGGCTAAAGATATCGGCGAAATCCTGTCTGCCGAGAATTTGGCGGTTTTTGCCCCCAAGCCTCGCCGGATCGCATTTCATTCCCCCTGTACCTTGCAACACGGGCAACAACTGAACGGCAAGGTAGAAAGGTTATTGATCAAGCTGGGGTTTGAGTTGACTCAGGTTGCCGATGCGCATGTGTGTTGCGGCTCGGCGGGCAGTTACGCCTTGTTGCAACCCACGTTATCGGGCCGGTTGCGGGAGGCTAAAATCCAGGCTTTGCAAGCGGAGCGGCCGGAGTTGATCGCTACCGCGAATATCGGGTGCTGGCTGCAATTACAGGAAACAGCGGCTGTGCCGGTCGTGCATTGGATTGAACTATTGACCGCTGAAGCGGAACAAGCGTCCGCGCGCGACCGGTTTGTTTGGTTTGCCCAAACAGACCGGTAGATAACGGTGTTTTGCGGCTTATTTCAGCTCGTCAAGCAAGGCTTGCGCGGCTTGTTTTTGTTCCGGGGTACCTTTTGCCGCGACTTCCGTGGCGATGGATTTTGCGGCCTCGGCATCGCCCATGTCGATATAGGCTTTCGCCAGATCTATTTTGGTTTCGAATTCGTCCATATCGGTCAGATCGGAGACGCCGAAATCGATGTCGTCATCAATGCCGGCGCCGCTGGGCGGCTCAAAGTCGAAGTTAAAGTCGAACTCGTCGGCGGAGTCGGCGCTTGCCTCGCTTAACGGTTCGACTGCTGCCGGTGCCGGTTTCGCTTCGGAGTCGTCTTCGCCGAACTCCGGAAATTCGAAACTTTCCAGGCTGGCCATATCGAGCGGTTCGGCACTGGCGGCCGCTTCGCCGCTTGCCTTGCTGTCTGATGCAGCTGTCGAATCAAGATCGAAATTGAAATCGAAACTTTCCAAGGTATCGTTGGCTTCGCTCTCCGCGGCGCCGGCTTCCGGACCGCCCTCTTCGAAGCCGCTCAAATCGAAGTCGATAGACTCGATATCGGGAGTCTCCGCAACAATGTCAGGGCCTGGTTCGGTTTTGCTATCGGGTTTGGCGAACGAACCGAGGTCGAAATCCAGGCTGCTATGGTCCGATTCTTCCGGAAGGCTTAATTGCATTTCAGCCAGTTCGGAATTAATCTCGTCCATTAATTCCATGTCCGGTAGCGTGGGGGCTTTCAGGTCAAGCAGGTCGTCGTTGCCGGAAACCGCCTCGAAGTTAAACGCGTCATCGGCGGTTTCAAAGCTTGCCTGGCCGTTCGATGCCTCATGGGCCGGGCTGGCCGGCGCCGGTTTCCGAGCGCTTGGATTCGCCTGGCCGCCGAATAACGCCGAGTCGGGAATAATTTCCTTGGCCATGTCCGAGACTTTGCCCCAGAAGGGGCGGTCGGCGTTCTTGCCGGCGTCGGCCAGCTCTTGCGCATAGTCGGCGAAACGCTCTTTATTCTCGTTGGCGTAGAAAATTTCAAGCAGCTTGAGCTTGTAATCGTCTTTATCCGGTTGTTCCTGAATGGCGTGGCGGATCAAGTCTTCGGCTTGTTGGTAGCGGCCGTAAGCCAGATAAACATCGGCTTCCGACATGGGGTCGATATCACTTTGATCGGTGTCGAACGCTTCGAAATCGCTGGGGGTAAAGTCGCTGATAAACGAGCTCTCGCCGACGGTACCGACATCGTAAGCGCCCGTGCTGTTGATGTCCATGACCGGCACCGACAGGCTGCTGTCCGAATCCGGCATTCTGATCTGGCTGGCGGAGGCAAACATGCTTTCGGTGTTGGTTTGGCTCTCGATTTTGCGTTTCCGCCATAACAACCAGCCGAGCAAGCCCATGATGCCGACGCTCAAGCCGCCGATGACCAAGGAATAGGTGGACGAAGAGAAGAAGTCGCTTTCTTCGACGGCCGGTGCTGGAGGCGGCGCGGGTCTAGCCGGTTTCGGCTTCTCGGGGGCCGGAGCCGGTTTAATTTCGGCTTGCGTTTCAGGCGGTGCCACTGCGGCGGTCGGTTCCGCGGCCGGCGGCGTTGGCGCGGCCGGTTGTACGGGCGCTTGCGGTTCCGCAGCCGGAGGCGCCGTTTCGGGAGGTTGCGCGGGCAGGCTTTGCGCGCTCTCGGCCGCTTGTTGCGCGGCCTCCTTGTCGTTGCCTTGCAGGGCGGCCAATTGCTGGTCTTTCAACGCCAACAATTGTTGCATCATATTCAATTGTTGCTCGAGCCGGTCGATGCGGCTTTGTAACTCGAGGTCCTTGCCGTCGCTTGCCCCGCTGCCGGCACCCTCGGCGCTTGCACGGCCCTCGCCGCCTTGCTGGCCGGGTTTTACCTGGCCGGCAGCGCCGATGCTTTCGGTAATTTTGGCGTCGGCAGGAGCGACCAACTCCAGCGCTTTATTAGCGGCAACCGTTTCCGTGGCGGGTTTGGGCGTTTTACGGACGGATTTGCTGTCGCCGGCTTGCAAAATGGCGTCGGTTGCCGGTATTTTCAATACCACGCCTGCTTTTAACGAATCGATATTGCCTCGGTTGAAGGCATCCGGGTTGGCCCTAAATAGCGCCGACATCATTTGATTGGTGGGAACGCCGCGTTCGCTGCCCAGTTGTTCGGCTATACGCCACAAGGTATCGGCGGTTTGAACCGGGCCGTATTCGCCGCTGGCCGGAGTTTGGGGCGTGATATTGGCCGCGGTATCTACCCGGCGGATGTTTTTTCTAGCGGTTTGAGTTTTGCGAACCGGCCTTGCATAGTCTTCAAGCGGCTCTACACGGTAATCGGTAGCTGCCGCGCTGGGGATGACGGGAGCCCGGTAA
>Ga0207952_1000632_pt1 | contig 23552 bp, 19 predicted proteins | sample SubbioR12Aug_8Ca_FD_184831 | JGI IMG/M metagenome (GOLD analysis project Ga0207952, IMG submission 184831) | Serpentinite rock and fluid subsurface biosphere microbial communities from McLaughlin Reserve, California, USA - CR12Aug_8Ca (SPAdes) | ecosystem: Environmental > Terrestrial > Deep...
TTTGTGGACGCCTGAATGTAACAAGTTCTGTCCAGAAACCTGTCCAGAATCGAGCTGCAAACCGGTTGTCCGGGCCGACGTTCGCCGTCGGCTCAGTTTGCTCTTTGGGTCTCGTTCTCGTGGTCGAGGGCATGGTCAGGACCATGCCGAGGCGCAGCGCTCTCTGTAGAGCTTTTAGGGCACGCCGGGGGGAGACCCGGTGGCACGGACGCCTCATGGTGGAATTGAAGGCCGGCAGGAGCACTCACGCACTTCCACCAGTCTACAGGAAATACCCTATCATTTCCTGCTGAACCTGCAACTTTCTCTTTCAATTGCAAATGATTCGCAATTGCCATAGCCTGACAGGGTGGCGAGCAAGGACATCAAGACCCTGTTCCTCGCACATCGGCGCGAGTTGCAGACCTACCTCACGCGAAAGCTGCGCGACGGCGAAACCGCCGCCGATCTGACGCAGGAGGCTTTTCTGCGTTTTGCCGAGCACGGGCCGACCGGCCCGGCGGCCGTCGCCCACGCGCGCGCCTATCTCTACCGCACCGCCCACAATCTCGCAGTCGACCATGTCCGCCGCCAGCAACGCGAGCGGACCGACCCGGCGGCGCCCGACGACATGGCCGGTATCGCCGACGACCGCCCCTCGCCCGAACGGACCGTGGGCGGGCAAAGCGAGGTGACCGCGGTGCGCGAGGCGCTGCTGGAGCTGCCGGAGCGCACGCGCCAGGTCTTCGCGCTGACCCGCATCGAGGGACTGACCTACGGCGCGGTCGCCCGGCGCCTGCAGATCTCGGACAGCTCGGTCCAGAAGCACCTCGCCCGGGCCATCAGGCACGTGATGCAGCGCCTGCGGTCGGCGTAGACCCTTGCAATAAATCCTTCCGGCCGATTACCGGATCGGCGCCCCAGCGCGTCTTATTCTTTGCAACAGACCTTGGCAGGCGCGTGGCTGAACCGACCGACCGGCAGGACGAGATCGACCAGGACGAGATCGACTTGGGTGCGGCGCATTGGGTCGCCCACCTCGGCAGGGGTCCCTTAACCAAGGCCGACCGGCAAGCCCTCGATCGCTGGCTGGCAGAGGACGCCCGGCATGCGGCGGCCTTTGCCGAGGCGCAGACAGCCTGGGAGCGGATGGACGAGGTAGCCGGTGCTCCCGGCGCCCTCCGCCGCGACCTCGCACCCCCGCGCGCTGCACAGGTGATTGCGCTGCGGCCACCGCACGAGCGCAGGCGCGCCACCGCATGGTTGCGGGCCGCCGCGATGGCTGCCTCGCTGCTGATCCTTATCGCCGGCGCCGGCCTCTGGTTCGGCGACCCGATGGTCATGATGGCCGCGGACCACCGCACGCAGCCGGGCGAGCGCCGCCTCGTCACTCTCCCCGATGGCAGCACCGCCGAACTCGGACCCGCCAGCGCCATCGCGCTCCGCTACACCGGCGCCGAACGTCGGGTCGAATTGCTGTCCGGCCTCGCCTACTTCACCGCCGCGCCGCGCCGGGGCAAGGAGCAGCGGCCGTTCGTGGTCGAAGCCGCAAGGGGAACGGCACGCGCCCTCGGCACCCAGTTCACGGTCGACCGGTTCGCCGACTCCGTCGAAGTGATCGTCATCGAGCACGAGGTCCAGGTTGCCGCGACCGCAGCCGATGGGCAGGAGCGCGAGGTCCTCCTCTCGCCTGGTCAATCGGTTCGCTACGCCGGCGCGGGCCTTGCTTCGACACAGACCATCAACCTCGACCAGGCTCTGGCGTGGCGGCGTGATCGCCTGGTCTTCGATCGCGTGCCGCTCGACCATGTCGTGGCCGAACTGAACCGCTACCGGCGCGGCAGGATCGTGATCGGCAACGGCACACTCGCGTCGCGGACAGTGAGCGGCGTGTTCGACACCGCCGATCCGGATGCCGCCCTTGCCACCATCGCGCGCGAACTGGGCGTGCGCACCGCCTCGGCGCCGCCGCTCGTCACCCTGCTCTACTGATCGAAAAAATTCGACGCGCTCCTTACCGACGCCACCCGCAATTCCCGTCTTACTGATCGGAAGCGAATGCGAAGCGTTCGCGGTGCAGTCGGAGCATGACATGGGGCAACGGGTATGGTCGCGGGAAATCGCCGGCAATTTGTGGCGGCATCTTCTCGCGGCTACGAGCGCCACTGCGCTCTCGACGGCCGCGTTATCGATGGGCATCGTCGTGGCCGCAAATCCCGGCCTCGCGCAAGACGCCCCGATCTCGCCGGAACTCGCCCAGGCCGTCACGGCCTACGACATCCCGGCGCAGGACCTGAACACCGCGCTGCTCGCCTTCGCCAGCCGCGCCGGCCTGCAGATCTTCTATGACGTGCAACGCGTGAGTGGCCTGCGCAACGCGCCACTGGTCGGCAGCTTCACGCCGCAGCAGGCGCTGACCCAGCTCCTGGCGGGCACGGGGATCGCCTTTCGATTCACCGGCACGAACACCGTCTCCCTGGAAGCATCGGGCGCGGCCGGTTCGGGGGTCATGCAACTCGACCCGGTCCGTGTCCATGCCAACGCCGTGCCGTCGCAGGCGATGATCGACAACCTGCCGCCGCCCTACGCCGGCGGGTTGGTGGCCAAGGGCGCCCAGCTCGGCATCCTGGGCAATCGCGACTTCATGGACACGCCATTCAACCAGACCAGCTACACGTCGAAGCTGATCGAGGACCAGCAGGCGCGGACGATCGGCGACGTGGTGATGAACGACCCCTCGGTGCGTGTCTTGGCCTCGCCCTCGTCGGGCCTCGAGAGCTTCAGCATCCGCGGCTTCGATGTGAGCAACGCCGACATCCTGTTCACGGGCCTCTTGGGCGTCACGCCGACATTCTTCAACTCCATGATGACGGAAGGACTGGAGCGCGTCGAAGTGCTCAAAGGCCCCAGCGCCTTCCTGAGCGGCGCCGGCGTGGCGGGAAGCGTGGGTGGTGTGATCAATGTCATCCCCAAGCGCGCCGGCAGCGAGCCGATCACCCAGTTCACGCCGACCTATTCGACGAACGCCCAGTTCGGCGGGCATATCGATGTCGGCCGGCGCTTCGGGCCGGACAAGGAGTTCGGCATACGCGCCAACGCCGTTTATCGGAACGGCAATACGCCGATCGACAACCAGACGCTGGAATCGCGGCTATTCACACTGGGGGTCGACTACCAGGGCGATGGCTTCCGGACGTCGGCCGATTTCGGATACCAGTATCAGGATCTGACGGCGCCTCGCCGCTTTCCGCGGCTCAGTCCCGGCCTGACCGTTCCGTCGGCCCCGAACAACACGACGAACTACAACTACCCATGGGAGTTCAATACCAACGAGGTGCTTTACGGCGCGGTGCGGGGCGAGGTCGACATCGTCGAAAACCTGACGGCGTTTGCCTCGCTGGGCGGCAGCGAACGCAAGATGCAGAACGTCGCCACAGACCGGCTGATCACCAGTGCGCTGGGAACGCTGGCGCCGACCACGGCCTCCTTCACCGCGGACAGGATGACGGGCGTGGCCGGCGAAGCCGGGGTTCGCGCCATCTTCGACACCGGGTCGATCCATCATCAGGCGACGATTGCCTACAACAGGTTCTGGCGGGAATGGCGGCGGGGCAATGTCAACAATTTCTCCGTTCCGATATCGAATCTCTACAATCCGGGCTTTGCCTCGGCGCCGCCGCCTCAGTTCGTGCCAAACCCGGCAGGCGCACCGAAGAGGTCGGAGAACGATCTTTCCAGCGTGGCGGTCGGCGACACGCTCTCGATCATGGGAGAGCGGATGCAACTCACACTCGGCCTGCGTTTCCAGCAGATCAACACCTGGAACTTCAACACCACGACCGGCGCGGTCACGTCCTCCTACAACGCCGCGGCGACTTCGCCGATGTTCGGCTTGGTCGTGAAGCCATTGCAGAATGTTTCGATCTACGGCAATTACATCCAGGGACTTCAGGAAGGCGCGACGGCGCCGATCGGGACCGTCAATGCCGGCCAGGTATTCGCGCCTTTCGTGTCGCAGCAGTACGAACTGGGCGTCAAGGTCGACTGGGGCAAGCTCACCACGACGCTCGCCGCCTATCAGATCACCCAGCCCAGTTCGTTCATCATCCCCGTCAGCAACATTTTCACCGTCGATGGCCAGCAGCGCAATCGCGGCCTGGAGTTCAACGTCTTCGGCGAGGCGGCGCCGGGCGTGCGCCTGTTGGGCGGTGCGAGCTACATCGACGCCAGGCTCACCCAGACGGCGGGAGGTCTCAACCAGGGCAATCAGGCGATCGGCATTCCCCAGTTCCAGCTTGTCGCCGGCGGCGAATGGGACCTGCCGGTCCTGAAGGGCGTCACGCTGATCGGCCGCTTGATCTACGACAGCTCCGCCTATCTCGATTCGGCAAACCTCCAGCAGGTGCCAGACTGGGCCCAGGTCAATCTCGGTGCAAGCTACACGTTCGAAGGCATGAACAAGAAGCCGATTGTGGTCCGCGCCACCGTCAACAACGTCTTCAACGCCAACTACTGGAATGCGACGAGCTTCGGTCAGCTCAGCCTCAGCACACCGCGCACGTTCCTGTTGTCGACCAGCTTCAACTTCTGATCATGGGAATCGAGGCGACGCGGGCATCTTCCATCCTCCAGCGCATCGTCGCAGCGGTCGTCGTCGGCTACGCGCTGGCGGTGACGTCAGGCGTGATGCTGTCGTACGCGTTGCCGATGCCGAGTTTCGACGCGGTGACCATCGGCATCCTCGTGAGCTTCATCGTCTATGTGTGCGCGATCCTTTGGGCCTTCGCCTCGCGCACGCTGTGGCCGATGTGGATGGGCCTGATCCTGCCGACGTTGCTGTGCGGCGCCGCCGCCTGGCTCGTACGGCCGGGTGGCGGGGGATGAAGGTCGCCTTCCGCCAATCCATGGCATGGCTGCACACCTGGTGCGGCGTCCTGGTGGGCTGGGCGCTATTCTTCATCTTCCTCACCGGCACCGCCGGATATTTCGACACCGAGATCGACCGCTGGATGCAACCGGAGCGACCGCTCGTCGCCGAGGCCATGTCGACAGCCGATGCCGTCGCGAGCGCCGTGAGACGACTGCAGCAAACGTCGCCGGAAGCGGCACGATGGCTCATCCTGCCACCCTCTGGACGCGAGAATCCGCAACTCAGGATCGTCTGGAACGCCTATCCGAAGAAGCGCGGCGAGCGCGCGGCATCTGGCGGCGAATACCTCGACGCGGTCACGCGTGAGCCCGTGACCTACCGGCGGACCGGTGGCGGGCAACTGCTCTACCGCATGCATTACCGGCTGCACTACATGTCGAGGGGCCCGGCCGCATGGATCGTCGGCGTCTGCACGATGTTCATGTTGGTCGCCATCGTCACCGGCGTGATCGTGCACCGCAAGATCTTCCGCGATTTCTTCACGTTCCGGCCTGGTATCGGTCAACGCTCATGGCTCGACGCGCACAACATGCTCGCGGTGTTGGCGCTGCCGTTCCACGCGATGATCACCTACACCGGGCTGGTCTTCATCATGTACCTCTATATGGCGCCGCTGATCGCCGCGACCTACGGCATGAGCGAGCAGGAACGAAAATCGTATGTCGACGTGATGTTTTCCAGTACGCCCGGTGCCGCGACCGTTCGGGCCGGGGTCGCAACGCCTCTGCCGGCGCTCGCGCCGCTGCTCTCGGAGGCCGAGCGTCAATGGGGTCCCATCCGATCCGTCACCATTCGCCACCCCGGCGATCGAAACGTGCAGGTCTTCATCGAGGCCGGCGAACAGACGCTCTCGCGCAGCGTCGGCGAGCTGAGGTTCGATATCAAGAATGGTGTCCGCCTGTTGTTCGACGACGACCGTTCGATGGCGAAGACGACGGTCGACGCCTTGCTCGGCCTGCACGAAGGCCTGTTCGCCGGTCCGTTGCTGCGCTGGCTTTACTTCGTGTCGGGCCTCATGGGCACCGCCATGATCGGCGCCGGGCTGGTGCTATGGACGGTAAAGCGCCGCGAACGGCTGGCACGCGACGACAAGCCCTCGTTCGGCCTCGGACTCGTCGAGCAGTTGAATATCGGCACGATCGTCGGTCTGCCTGTCGCCATTGCGGCCTATTTCTGGGCGAATCGCCTGATCCCGTCGCACTTCGCAGAGCGTGCGGCATGGGAGGCGAACACCCTGTTCATCGTCTGGGCGCTGCTGCTGCTGCATCCCATCGTCCGCCCGGTGCGTCGTGCGTGGATCGAGCAGCTCGGGCTCGCCGCCGCGGCATATGCGCTGCTGCCGGCCCTGAACGCGATCACGACAGACCGTCATCTCGGCGCCAGCGTGCCGGCCGGGCAGTGGGATCTCGCGGGCTTCGATCTTGTCATGCTCGCTTTCGGCACGATCTTCGCCGTCGTCGCCTGGCGCCTGATGCGTCGAGCGCCGGTGACCGCCGCCGGTCGGGCGCGGTCCTACACGGCGTTGCGCCACCTGAGGCCGGCAAAATGATGGCGTTGGTCATCCTCATGCTTGCCTGTGCAGGGTTTGCCGGCCTGGCGCTGGCGATGGACCGCCCGCACCGCCAGGTGCTGCAACACGCTTCCAGCGCGCCGCGATGGGCGCCGCGCCTCGGGGGAATTGCCGGACTCGCCCTGTCGTTTGCCGCCTGCGTCGCGGATGCCGGATGGGCTACGGGGGCAATCCTGTGGCTGGGGGTTCTCACTGCCGGCGCCGTCATTGTCGCCTGCCTGCTGACTTGGCGGGCGCATTGGCTGCGCCCGCTTGCTCGTCTCCTCGAGCCCGCCCGTCGCCAACCGGGAAGGCATTCATGAATCTGCGCCGTTCGATCGTTTCGCTCGTCTTCGCGTCGATACTCCCGGCGCTCGCCCCAGCACAGTCAGAGGAATTTCCGCCGCCGGGCCTGTGCCGGCCGCTCTGATCTCGGGAGGGTTGCCGATCAGAGGCCCGCCGCCTATAACTCAGTTGCGAACCATTCGCATTTGAGGATGGATAGGGCGTGCCGCCGGCCGATTCGACTTTGACCCTCTACATGGCGCATCGGGGCGAGTTGGTGAACTACGCCAGCGGCATCGTCGGCGACCGCGCCCGGGCCGAGGATGTCGTCCAGGAAGCCTATCTCCGCTTCTCGGACGCTTCGGCGCGGCGTCTGCTCGAGGAGCCGCTGGGTTATCTCTACCGCATCGTGCGCAACCTGGCGCTCGACGGCCGCCGCCGACAGGCCCACGAAAGCCGCTATTTGTGGGCGGAAAGCGACGTCGATGTCAGCCAGGCGGCGGAAGTTCGCGCCTCTCCCGAGATCCAGGCGTCCGACCGTGCCGAGCTAAAGGCCGTCATGGACGCCCTGGCGGAGCTGCCGGAGCGCACGCGGCTGGCGCTGGAAATGCACCGCTTCGGGGGCTGCAAGCTGCGCGAAATCGCCGATCGCCTGGGCATCTCGGTGACATTGGCGCATTCGCTGGTGGCCGATGCCGTCGAGCATTGCCGCAAGCGCGTGCGCATGTCCCCGTGATCGCCATCTTCTGAAAAACCGTCCCACCTGTGCGTCTATTCAAGAGGGAGTCCTTGCGGACCGCTGGCGAATGGCCGGCGGCGAGGTGGCCCGTTGGAGCGGCAGGACGATGACGTGCGACAGCGACGAGCGGAGTGACGGGCGGCGCGCCTCGCGAGAAGCGACGGACTGGCTCATCGTCTTGCGGGAAGAACCTGAGGATGCCGCCTTGCGCGTGCGTTTCGACGCCTGGATCGACGCTGATCCGGCGAACGCGGTCGCCTGGGCCGAAACGCGCCACGTCGACGACCTGATCGGCCGCACGCGCCTTGCTCGCGTGGAAAGCAAAGCGCGCACCGCTGACCTTGCGCGCGCGCGGGCGCGGCGCCGGCCACGGCGGATTGCGATGGTGGCGACGCTGTCGGCAATGGCGGCGTGCCTGGTGCTCGTCTTTGCGCCCGGCATGCTGCTGTGGCTCGAGGCCGCGCACACGACCTCGACGGCCGAGATCCGCGCCCTGCGGCTGGAGGACGGCAGCATGGTCCGCCTCGGGCCCGCGAGCGCGATCGACGTGGCATTCGCCCCGGCCGAGCGGCGGGTGCGCTTGTTGAAGGGTGAGGCCTTCTTTGAGGTCGTCGCCGATACTGGCCGGCCATTCACGGTCGAGAGCGGCGGCGTGCGCACGACGGTGCTGGGCACCAGCTTCGAGGTCCGCCTCGCGGGCGATGCCACCGACGTGGCCGTGCGCGACGGCATCGTGCGCGTTGTCTACGACAAGACGGTGCCGCCCGTCTCCGAGCAACTCCTCGCCGGCGACCGCGTGCGCATCGGCGGAGCAGGACAGGTGACGCGCAGCAGCGCCCCGCCCGACGAGACGGCGGCGTGGCTGCACGGCCAGATCGTGGCCCGCGACCGCTCGGTCGCAGATCTGGTCGACGAGATTCGCCGCTACCATCGCGGCACGATCGTCATCGCCGATGGCGGCCTGGCGCGCGAGCGCGTGACCGGAGTCTACAATCTCGCCGATCCAGCCGTCGCCCTGCGCGCCGTCGCCAGCGCCCATGGCGCGACGGTGCGCCAGATCAGTCCCTGGCTCGTGGTGATTTCCAGGAACTGAGACCGCCACACATGCCGGCCTGAAAAATCCTGCTTGCCGTTCGTTGATTAGACAGGAGTACGTCTAAGTCGCATTCGCAACGACAGCGGCAGCTTGCTCCCAACGTGAACGGATTTGGGGACTTGGGGCATGACGAAGCGACTCGAAGGCAAACGCCGGCTCGGCCGTCTGGGATTGTCGCGCGGCGCACTTCTGGCGACGGCGGCATTGGCGGCGATCACTTCACCCGCCGCCGTTCACGCGCAGGAAATTGTACAGGCGGCGCCCACCGCGGCGACGAGGGCATTCAACATTCCGCCCCAGCCGCTGGCCGACGGTCTGACGGCTTTCGGCCGCCAGTCGGGCCTGCAAGTCAGCGTCGATGCGGCGCTCGTTCGGGGAACGATGACGCAAGGCGCCATTGGCGCGCTGACGCCGAGCCAGGCGCTGAATGCGCTGCTGGCTGGCACCGGCATCGTCTTCCGGTTCACGAACGCCACGACGGTCACGCTCGAAAAATTGGGAGCGGCCGGCGCGTCGGTCCCCGTGCAGCTCGACCCGGTCCAGGTGCACGGCTTTTCCGTTCCCCAGCAGGCGCTGATCGACAACATCCCGCCCCCCTATGCCGGCGGTCAGGTCGCGACCGGCGGCCAGCTCGGCCTCCTCGGCAACAAGGACGTGATGGATACGCCGTTCAACCAGACCAGCTACACGGCAAAGAAGGTCCAGGATCAGCAGGCGAGGACCGTCAGGGACGTGCTGGCCGACGATCCGTCCGTGCGGTCCTATTTCCCCGACGGCAGCATCGGCAACGACGAGATGCGTATCCGCGGCTTCACGGTGGCCGGCGCGAGCACCGCATACAACGGCCTCTACGGCATCCTGCCGTATTCCACGGTCATGCCGGAACTCGCCGAGCGCATCGAGGTCCTGAAGGGGCCCAGCGCGATGCTGAACGGCATGGCGCCGCAATCGACGATCGGCGGCACGGTCAACGTCGTGCCCAAGCGCGCACCCGAGCAGCCGTTGACCCAGCTGACGGCGGGCTACGCGGCCAACGCGCAATTCGGCGGCCATGCCGACGTTGCCCGGCGCTTCGGCCCGGACAATCAATTTGGTGTGCGCTTCAACGGCGTCTTCAAGGCGGGCCAGACGCCGATCGAGGGAAACTCCGATCAAAGAGCGCTGGCGGCGCTCGGCCTCGACTATCGCGGCGATCACGTGCGGGTCTCGGTCGATCTCGGCTACCAGTACCAGTATATCGGCGGCATGGTCCCGTACCTCGGCGTCAACAACAATGTTCCGCTGCCTTGGGCACCGGACGCGCGCAAGGCTCAGGGGCAGCCCTGGGGTTTCGTCGACCGCAAGGATCTCTTCGGCGCCGTCCGGGGCGAGGTCGACCTGACGGAGCGCATTACGGCATACGCCGCTTTCGGCGTGCACGACTGGCGGCTCGGCATCCTGTCTGGAGGTCCGATCGTCACCGTCAACAATTTCAACGGAAACGCCACGGCAGCGCCGAGCAACATCAGCCAGTACTATCAGTTCCTGACCGGAGAAGTCGGCCTGCGCGCGCGGGTCGACACAGGCCCGGTCGGGCACGAATTCGCACTATCGGGGACGACCTTCGAACAGCAGACGGGATTCGCGTTCGTCGGCGGCACGACATACGCCACGAACATCTACAACCCCACCACCATCGCGCAGCCTAGCATTCCCGCCGGCGCCGCGAACAAGACCGCCACCATGACGCTGAACAGCCTCGCCGTCGCCGACACACTGTCGGCCGCCGACAAGCGCATCCAGCTCACCGTCGGGGCCCGTCTGCAGCAAGTCAAAGCCACGAACTTCAATGCTGTGACCGGCGCCGTGACCTCCGAATCCGATCAGAGTGCCCTCAGCCCGTCGGTGGCCCTCGTCTACAAGCCTTGGGAGAAGGTCTCCCTCTACGGCAACTTCATCCAGGGCCTGCAGCCCGGAACTGTCGTCGGTGCGCCGTTCGCCAATGCCGGTACCGTCTTCCCGCCCTTCAAGTCGACGCAATACGAGGCCGGCGTGAAGGTCGACTGGGGCAAGCTGACGACCACCGCCAGCATTTTTTCGATCACCCAGCCCAGCCTGATCACCGATGTCGCAGCCAATACCCAAATATTGGCCGGCGAGCAGCGCAACCAGGGCCTCGAGCTCAACTTCTTCGGCGAGGTGACGGAAGGCTGGCGCGTGCTGGGTGGCGCGATGTTCCTGAGCGCGGTCCTGACCAAGACCCAGGGCGGCCTGACGGATGGCTGGATCGCGCCGTTCTCGCCGGGCGCCCAGTTCAACCTGGGCAGCGAGTATGACCTGCCGTTCGTGCGCGGCCTCACCGTGAACGGCCGCGTCACCTATACCGGATCGCAGTTCATCGACACGACCAGCCCGCGCCGCAGCCTGCCGGAATGGACGCGCCTCGACATCGGCGCGCGATACGCTTTCGAAAATGCCCAGAGCCCGACGGGCAAGCCGGTCGTCCTGCGCTTTGCCGTCGAGAACCTTCTCGACAGCGACTACTGGGCATCGGGCGGGGGCGTAACCACCCTGGCGCTCGGCGCGCCGCGAACGTTTCGCCTTTCGCTGACGACGGATTTCTGAGGCCGTATCCGCGTCACCATGAGCCGCGACGACCGTGTGCTGGCCGCGCGTGTCGAGCGCTCCGACGGCACCGCATCGCTTGATCAGGACGGCATCGGTTGCCTGGTCTCAGTCGCGGCGGGGATCTTCGGACCGGGTGGCGTCCGTACCCTGGGATGGCGTGATGAACATCAGGCACACGGAAGGTTTGGGGTTCTGCCGGTGCCACCGGCCGGCGGGAACGATGAAGATCGATCCTTCCCTCACGGTCGTGTGCTGCGCATCGTCGTCGAAGAGAACCGTCACGTCGACGCTGCCCTGCACCACATAGAGAAGCTCGTCGCCCGGATGACGCTCCCATGGCGTCTCGCCCGTAAACTGGATCACGCCGACGATGCATTGGTCGAACTTTGCCAGGATGCGAAGCGCGGCATCGGCTTCGGCTGCCGTCGTGGCAGGGGTGACGTCGAGCTTCGGCAAACCCTTGAAGGCGGCCAACAGATGCTGCGGTTCCATGCCTCGCCTCTCACGTCGTGACCGGCCGAGTCTAATTTCAATTGCGAATGGTTCGCAACAAGGATAATTTGACGCCGCTTCGGTATTTTTTGGGGCCGGGGCGGGACTGAAAAGCAAGAGTAATCGCAGTGCCTTCGGACACCACGACCCTTTTCATCGAGCATCGACGCTCCTTGATCGACTATGCCGCCGGCATCATGGGATCGCGGACGCAGGCCGAGGATGTCGTGCAGGAAGCCTATATCCGCTTCAGTGCCGCGAGCGGGAAGGGCGCGTCTTTGCAGGGCGAGCCCATCCTCAACCCCCTCGCCTATCTCTACGCCATCGTCCGCAACCTTGCGTTCAGCTGGGCGCGGCGTGCGTCGGCGGACGCCGCCGGATCGCGCACAGCCGAGGAAATCGCCGCCGTTGCAAGCGAGAGCCCGTCGGCCGAGACGGTGCTTCTCCACCGCGACGAGCTGCGCGTGCTGGCGGCGGCGCTGGTCGAGCTGCCCGAGCGCACGCGCCTGGCCTTCAACATGAGCCGCCTGGAAGGCCGTCCCCTGCGCGAGGTGGCGGAGCGGTTGGGCATTTCCGTTGCCCGGGCGCACCAGCTCGTGAAGACGGCCATGATCCACGGCGCCAGGCGGTTGCGGGACCAGCGCCAGTGACGTGACCGGACGTGACTGGCTTGTATTTTTTGCGCCGCCTCTTGAAACGCGCCTTCTCGAACGGTCCTACTGATGTGACGCGGCCATTCCCATGGCCGCAGGCGCACTCCCCTTGGTGGTGATGACAGTCGAACCGACGGACGACGATCTGCTGGCCGAGGCCGTCGATTGGCGCATGCGCGTCGATGCGGCGCCCGGGGACAGGACCGTGCGAACGGCACTCGACGCCTGGCTGGCGGGAGGCGCCGCGCGTCGCCGCGCCTATGCCGACGTCGAGCGCATGACGCAGGTCGCGAACGACTTGCCCGCCGGCTACGAGAACATGCAATCGGCGCGCGACGCCGAAGCGACGCAACCCGTTCGGTTGGCACGCTCTTTTGGCAAGAGGCGCATGACTTATGCCGGCGTCGCCCTGGCCGCGTGCCTCGCCTTCCTGTTTCTGCCGGCCCTGCAGCTCCGCCTCGCCTCGGATCATCGCACCGGGACGGCGGAGCTTCGCACCATCACCCTGGAAGACGGCAGCACTGTCTCGCTCGACGCCGAAAGCGCCGTTGCCATTCGCTACGTCGCGGCGCGGCGCGAGGTGGCCTTGCTGTCGGGACGGGCCTTCTTCGAGGTCGTCCCGGCGGAGGACCGGCCGTTCGCCGTCGTTGCCGGCGACGTCACCGTTACCGTCAAGGGCACCGCTTTCGACGTGGGTTCGTCGGCTGACACGGTCTCGGTCGCCGTGCAGTCCGGAACCGTCGAGGTAGCGACGGCGCGGGGCACGAGCCCGGCGGCGACGCTGACGCGCGGCCAGCGTCTGGAGATCGACGGCAAGTCGCAGAAGACGGCGAAGTCGGAGGTGGTTCCCGCCGACGTTGCGGCGTGGCGCGAGCGCCGCCTCGTCGTCGACAAGGCGACAATGGCCGAGGTCGTGGAAGAACTCGCCCGCCACTTTCCCGGTGTCGTGGTGCTGTCCAATCGCGCACTGGCCGAGCGGCGCGTGTCCGGCGTGTTCGATCTCCGCCGGCCGGTCGAGGCCTTGCAGGCCGCCGTACGCACGCACGAAGGCACCGTCACGAGGATCACGCCCTACGTCCTGGTGATCTCGGGTCCCTGAGACTTCGACAAAATTCAAGACGTGCTCTTGAAATCGGAGCGCGCCGCTAGTCTCTCCTCTGTGCGCTGCCGCCGCCCTCCGCGCATGTTGCTTTGTGGGGAGAGCTGCCGTGAAGTCGATCGAACGCAGGGAGTGGGCGGGCAAGCGCGGACGATGCGTTGTGGGATGCGTTGCGGCAGGTGTGGCGATGCTGGCGTTGTCGACGCCCGCACTCGCACAGGACCGGACATCACCGACCCAAGCCCTGCCCCAGGAGGCTCAGGCCGGCCGCGCGGTTGCCTTCGATATTCCGGCCCAGTCCCTGGCGCAGGCACTCACGGCCTTCGGCCGCCAATCGGGCCTGCAGGTTGCGTTCGATCCTACCGCTGCCGCGGGCAAGACGAGCATCGCGCTGAGTGGCACGATGGCAACCGAGCAGGCGCTGCGCACGCTGCTGGGCGGCACCGGTCTCTCTTATCAATTCACGTCTTCCGGTGCGGTGACGATCTCGGGCACGGCGGGAAGCTCGGGTGCCGTCCAGCTTGACCCAGTGCAGGTCCAGGCCTTCGCCGTCCCGCAGCAGGCGATGATCGACAATCTGCCGCCGCCTTATGCGGGCGGTCAGGTGGCGACGGGCGGGCAGCTCGGCCTGCTCGGCAACCGCGACGTCATGGACACGCCATTCAACCAAACCAGCTACACGGCGAAGAAGGCGCAAGACCAGCAGGCGCGAACCGTTCGCGACGTGCTGATCGACGATCCGTCGGTTCGGTCGTGGGTGCCCGATGGCAGCGGCGGCGCCGATCAGCTCATGATCCGTGGCTTCCAGGTCGGCAACTCGAGTGCGACCTACGGCGGCCTCTACGGGCTGGCGCCATCCAGCTCGATCATGCCGGAAATGGCGGAGCGGATTGAGGTGTTGAAGGGACCCGCCGAAATGCTGAACGGCATGACGGTCGAAGGCTCCCTTGGCGGCCGAGTCAATATCGTTCCGAAGCGCGCGCCGGATCAGCCGCTGACCCAGTTCACCGGCAGTTACTTATCGGCCTCGCAATTCGGCGGTCATGCCGACGTCGCGCGTCGCTTCGGTCCAGAAAATCAGGTCGGCGCCCGCCTGAACGTGGCTTACCGGTCGGGCGAGACCGCCGTCATCAACAACACCGATCAAAGGGTGCTTGCCCTGCTTGGCCTCGATTTTCGCGGCGAGCGTGTCCGGCTGTCGACTGATCTCGGCTACCAGCAGCAGAACCTGGGCGGCATCATTCCGTTCATAGGCCTCAACGCCGGTGTTGCCCTACCCTGGGCGCCGGATGCCCGAAAGCTTTTCGGTCAGGCCTGGAGCCAAGCACAGCGCAAGGATCTCTTCGTCGCCACGCGCGCAGAGATGGATCTGATCGAGGGAGTTACGGCCTACGCGGCTTTCGGCGCTCACGATAACCGCATCACTTCGTTGACAGCCGGCAACAGCGTCCTCGTCAACAATTTCAATGGCAACGGCACGTCGACGCCGAGCAACCAGAGCTCCTACGCCACCAACGTGACGGGCGAAGCAGGCCTGCGCGCTCTGGTCGATACGGGCCCGATCGCCCACGATTTCGCCTTCAACGCCACCGGCTTTACACGAAGCAGCGGGAACGCCTTTGCCAACGGCACGGCGTACGCGACAAACATCTACAATGCCAGCGTCGTTGCTCCGAATGCTTTGGGAACCCCGGCTTCGACCCTGACCGGCATCAATACACTGACGAGCCTCGGCGTTGCCGATACCCTGTCGGTCGCCGACAAGAGAGTCCAGTTGACGCTCGGAGGACGCCTGCAACGTGTCTACTCCGCCAACTACAACGCGCTGAGCGGCGCACAAACCGACTACTACGACCAAAGGGTACTGAGCCCGTCGGGCGCGCTGGTGTTCAAGCCTCGGCAGAACGTCTCCCTCTATGGAAACTACATTCAGGGCTTGGAGCCCGGGCAGGTAGTCGGCCCCACGTTCACGAACGCCGGTGAAATCTTCGCTCCCTTCAAGTCGACCCAATACGAAGTCGGCGCAAAGGTCGACTGGGGGAAGTTCACCACGACCGCCAGCCTTTTCCAGATTACCCGGCCCAGCACCATCGTCGATGTTACGACGAATTCTTTGGTGCCTTCAGGCTCGCAGCAGAACAGCGGCTTCGAGTTCAACGTCTTCGGCGTCCCGATGGAGGGCGTCCGCCTGCTCGGTGGCTTCATGCTGCTCAATGCCGTGCTGACCAGCACCCAGGGCGGTCTGAACGACGGCTGGACCGCGCCAATGGCGCCCAACTTCCAGTTCAATCTGGCCGGCGAATGGGATCTTCCCTTCGCCCGGGGTCTGACGCTGAACAGCCGCGTCATCTACACCGGCTCGCAGTACATCGACACCCTCACTCCACGGCGCAGCCTGCCGGCCTGGACCCGCCTCGACCTGGGCGCACGCTACACCTTCGAGAACTCCCAGAGCCTCACAGGCAAGCCAATCGCCATTCGGTTCAACGTCGAGAATGTCTTCGACAACGACTACTGGGCAAGCGGCGCCAATGGAACCCTGGCACTCGGTGCGCCGCGGACATTCCGTCTCGCCTTGACGACGGATTTCTGAGGCCGTGCCGCCTCGTCGACGACAGGCAGAAACTGCTCGGCGAGTGGAAATGATGGCGAAGTGAGTCGCCACGCCCCGCAAAGACGAGGTCCGCCACTTGCGAATCGTTCGCATTCTGGGTATGCGGGAGGGGATGCCCGAGGATCGCCGCCAATCCCTTCTGCAGAGTTTTGCCCAGCACCGCGAGGCGCTGATGCGTTTCCTGACGCGGCGGCTGGACAACGCCACGCTGGCCGAAGACCTCACGCAGGAGACGTGGCTGCGCGCCGCCAACAGCCAGGGCGTTGCCACGATCGACAATCCCCGCAGCTATCTCTTCCGCATCGCCTCGAACCTGGTGCTCGATCACCAGCGCCACGTCGGCCACCGGATCGAGCTGCAGGCGAGCGACGAGGCGACTGCTGCCATCGCCGATAGGCAGCCGTCGCCCGAGAATGTCGTGCTTTACCGCAGCGAATTTGCGCGGCTGTTGCGCGTGATCGACGGCCTGTCGCCGCGTTGCCGCGAGGTCTTTCTGCTCGGCAAGTTCGAGGAGTTGAGCCACGCCGAGATCGCCGCGCGGCTCGGCATCAGCCACAATACGGTCGTCAGCCACATGGTGAGCGCGCTGGCCGTGCTGGAACGGGAGATGGGCGAGCGCGAAATGGACCCGGAAGAAAAATGAACTGTCGCCTCATGTCCATTCGCCGTTCGCGCGTCTAAGGGGTAGAGCAAATCCGCGTCAGGGCCCCAGGAGGCCCCCCAGCGGGCGCCGTCGTCCCGGAGCATCATGCCGAAAAACCATCAGGATCCGCTGATCGAGGAGGCGCTGCGCTGGCTCGTCGTCCTGAAGGACAAGGCCGCGAGCGACGCCGATCGCCAGGCGTTCGACCGCTGGCTCGCGAGCGACCCGCGCCACGAGGCCGCCTGGCGGCGCGCCCGGCAGGTCTGGATGCGGCTCGACAGGATCGGTCCGGTGTTCGCGAATCGCCGTCCGCCGGATGACGCGACCGCAAGTCCGGCACTGGCCGCCCACCGCCTACTCGGCCGTCGTCGCTTTCTTTACGCTGCCGCCGCCGTGACCGCCGTCGCCGTGCCGGCCGGCATGCTGTTGTCGCACCCCGGCCTGTTCGCCGATCACGGCACCGCCGTCGGCGAACGTCGCACCATTTCGCTGGAGGACGGCTCGACCGTGGAGCTGGCCGGCGCCTCCTCGCTGTCGATAAACTTTGCCGCCGACGCCCGCCACATCGTGCTGCACGACGGCGAGGCCTTCTTCAAGGTGGCGCGCGACGCCGCGCGGCCCTTCATCGTCGAGGCGGCCGGCGGCCGGACGCAGGCGCTGGGCACGGCGTTCGATATCAAGCTGCAAGGCGATGACGTCAGTGTCGCCGTGGTCGAGCATTCGGTCGCGGTGTCGGTCGAGGGCGGCGGGCGCGTGGTCGTCGAGCAGGGCCAGCAGATCCGTTATGGTCAGCGGCGCCTGGGCAGGGTCCGCGACGCCGACCTCCGTCAGGTCGAGGCCTGGCGGCGCGATCGTCTCGTCTTCCAGGAATCTCCGCTCGGCGACGTGATCGCCGACCTGGAGCGCTATCGCGGCGGCCGCATCGTCGTGACCGACGCCCGCCTGCGCGACATCCCGGTAACCGCCGTGTTCGACGCGGGGCAGGCCGACGCCGCTCTCGACACCATCGCCAGTTCCCTGCCGATCCGCCTGCGCCGCGTGACTGGCCTGCTCGTGGTCTTGTCGCCCAGGACGTGACGCTCGCGAAATAATTCCATGTCGACCTCACGCCTGCGTCGCGCTCGCTCGTCCTAAGATTAGAACGCAACTGCGTCGCGTTCGCATCTTTTGAGATGGGGCGTTGAGCATGTCGGGGGAAGTGGGAAAACGGACGGAGCGCCGGGGCCGGTCCCTGATCGTGGCCGTGGCGCTGGTTTCGGCGGGCATCGTGCCGGCCGTCGCCCAGGACGTCCCGCCACAAGGCGTCCTCCCACAAGTCGAGGCGTCCGATCCGTCGATGGCACAGGCGTCGGCCGTCCAGGCTTTCGACATTCCCGCGCAGCCGCTCGGTACGGCACTGGTTCGTTTCAGTGAAGCGACCGGCATCCAGCTCTTCTTCGACGCCACCATCGCGCGCGGCCTGCAGTCGCCGGGCGTCAGCGGCTCGATGACACGGCAGGACGCACTCGGAAGATTGCTGTCGGGAAGCGGCCTCGTCTACCGCTTCACCAACGCCACGACCGTCGCTGTCGAGCGTCCCGGCGCGTCCGGAATATCGCCCGGGACGGTGCAGCTCGACCCGGTGCAGGTGCAGGCCTTCGCCGTGCCGCAACAGGCGTTGATCGACAACCTGCCGCCGCCTTATGCCGGTGGTCAGGTCGCGACCGGTGGCCAGCTCGGGATCCTCGGCAACAGGGATGTCATGGACACACCGTTCAATCAGACCAGCTACACGGCGCAGAAGGCCAAGGATCAACAGGCACAAAGCGTCAAGGATGTACTGATCGACGATCCCTCCGTGCGCGGCGTGTGGGCGGGCGGCGCAGGCACCCGAGACGACCTCGTGGTCCGGGGGTTCAGGGTGAACAGCGGAGACTACGCTTTCGGCGGCCTCTATGGCGTTCTTCCGCAGATCACCGTGCCGGCGGAGCTGCCCGAGCGGATCGAGTTGCTGAAGGGACCGAGCGCCATGCTCAACGGCATGCCGCCGAATGGATCCATCGGTGGCGCGGTCAATCTCGTTCCCAAGCGCGCGCCCGATGAAGACCTGACACAGGTGACGGCGAACTACACGTCCATCGCCCAATTCGGCGGGCACGCCGACATGGGCCGGAGGTTCGGACCCGACAAGCAATTCGGCGTCCGCTTCAACGGTGTCTATCGCGCGGGCGAGACGGCCATCGTCAGGAACACCGACGAGTTGGGCGTTGCCGCGCTCGGTCTGGACTTTCGCGGCGAGCGGGTACGTCTGTCCGCCGATCTGGGCTACCAGTACCAATATGTCGGCGGGCTGGTGGCGATGCCGACCCTGGCGTTGCGCGTGCCCGTGCCAAGCGCGCCGGAGCTCAGCAACAATTTCGGCCAGCCGTGGGGCTTCAACGAGCGCAAGGAAATCTTCGGGGTCGTCCGGGCCGAGGTCGACGTCACGGAACGCATCACGGCATACGCTGCATTCGGCGGGTTGGACAGCCGGGCCAAATACATGAACGGCGGGTTTCCCTCCATCATCAATGCGAACGGCAACACCACCCAAACCCCGATCAACGAGAACAACTACACCAGTTCCTGGACCGGAGAGATCGGCGCACGCGCGTTGGTCGAGACGGGTCCTGTCGGCCACGAGTTCGCGTTGAGTGCGACGACGTTCGAGCGGGAGGTCGGGTTCGCGTGGGTCAACGGCACGACGTTCGCTTCGAACATCTACAATCCGACCTTCATCGCGCGGCCGAACCTGGCCAACCTGCCCGTGCCGAAGACGAGCAGCGGCACGCTATCGAGCCTGGTCCTCGCCGATACCTTGTCCGCCGTCGACAAGCGCCTCCAGCTGACGGTCGGCGGCCGCCTTCAACAGGTCAAGGCGACGAACTTCAATGCCGTGACCGGTGCGGCGATCACCAGCTATGATCAGAGCGCGCTCAGTCCTTCGGTGGCCCTGGTGTTCAAGCCATGGAAGAACGTATCGGTCTACGGCAATTTCATTCAGGGCCTTCAGCAGGGAGCGATCGTCGGCGCGGCTTACACCAATGCCGGCCAGATATTTCCGCCCTACAAGTCGACGCAGTACGAAGCAGGCGTGAAAGTCGACTGGGGCAGGTTCACGACGACGGCGAGTGCGTTCCAGATCACCCAGCCGAGCGCCATCGTCAATACCGTGAACAACACGCTCAATCTCAATGGCGAGCAGCGCAACCAGGGCATCGAGATCAATGTCTTCGGCGAACCGACGGAGGGTGTCCGCCTGCTCGGCGGCGTCATGTTCATCGACGCGGTGCTCGCCAAGACCGCCGGCGGGCTGACCAACGGTTGGGAGGCTCCCGGCGTGCCCGATGTCCAGCTCAACCTCAGCGGCGAATGGGATACGCCCTTCGCCCGCGGCCTCACGCTTAACAGCCGGCTCATCTACACCAGCTCGCAGTATGTCGACACAACGCTGCCGCGGCGCAGCATACCTGAATGGGCCCGCATCGATATCGGTGCGCGCTACACGTTCGACAACGTCAAGAGCCCGACGGGTCACCCCATTGCGATCCGGTTCAATGTCGACAACCTTTTCGACACGAACTACTGGGCGGCGGTGACCGGAAACTACCTGGTCCAGGGCACGCCGCGCACGTTCCGCCTTTCGACGACCGTCAACTTCTGAGGCGGCAGCCAGGGACCTTGGCTACCGCCTCGTCGACGACAGGCTGACGCCGTTCGGCGAGCAGGCATGACAGCAGTGCCAGCAGCCCGGCGAAATACGCGCGGCAGGAATGCAATAGGAGATTTGCAGGTTTTACCGGAATCGTCCTATATTTCCGCTATCGTCGCACGAGGCCTGTCTTCAAAGGCCGAGCCGCCCGTCTCAGGACGCGGTCGCTCCCTGTCCTGACGCCGATCCGAAAACCTTTGACCATGCCCCGCCCGGCGCGCCCGCCGGTATGTATCCCTGGAGGATGAGGGGAGGTCCCGCGGCCTTTACCGGGTAGTCGGTACCCGAGTCCTGAGCCGTGAGTAGCAAGCAAAGGCTGCCCCCGCCGAAGATCGTCCGACAGGTGGGGTGGACCGAGGTGCGGTCAACGCATCCGAGGACTGATTCTTCGACGGTCATCTGCGGCTGCCCGAGGCGGAGCCGCAGGGTCAAATTCACACAAAGTCACAGGTGGGCGCTCAACCTGTGTCACAACATTTGTCTCAACTTGGTGTGACACCTTTGGGTGTGACACCGCCGGTCGCCCGACGGCGAGGATCGGCGCCTCGAGCCTCTCGGGCCGGGCAAAATAATGCCCGCGCGAGGGGAGAAATCCCCCGGTCTCGTTCGTCTTACATGTGAGGGCGGTGCTCGGCGCTTCGGCGGCGGAGACGAGGGCGATTCGGATGAGGCGTATCTCGGCCATGCAGGGTGTTTCGGTGGCCGTCCGCCTCGTCGCGGCGATCGGCGGCGGCTATGCCGTCGCGGCGGGACTTGCCGCCCTGGCCGCCGTTGTCCTGCCCGCGACGACGGACCTGCCGCGCAGCGAGGCGGTGGTGCTGGCCTCGATGCTGGCCTTCCTGGTCTATCTCGCGCTTCTGATCTGGGGTTTCGCTGAGCAGCATCTGTCGCGTCTCTGGGTCATTTTCGCTACCGCCGCGCTCGCGTCGTGGGGCGGGGCCTGGGGCCTCGTGCGGCTGACTGCGGGAAACTGACATGGAGCCGACCTTCCGTGCCTCCATGAACTGGCTGCACACCTGGGCCGGCGTGGTGCTGGGCGGCCTGCTGTTCGCCATCTTCTGGATGGGCACGCTCGCGGTGTTCGATCGCGAGATCGACCGCTGGATGATGCCGATGACGCGGCTGGAGATGCCGGCAGGTGCGCCGATATCGATCGACTCGCTGCGCCCGTCCCATGAGGTTGCGGCCGCCGCCAGGTCACCGAACTGGGGAATTATCTTTCCGACCGAGCGCGAACCCACCTTGCGCATGTCGTGGCGCGAGGGTTCGAGCCTTGTTCAGCGCTTCATCGAACCCGCGACGGGCGCCGTGTTGCCCGATCCGGGGACCTGGGCGGGCACGCGCTTTCTTTATCCCTTCCACTACATGCTGCACATCCGCGTCCAGGACGTCGGCATTTGGCTGGTCGGGCTGGCGGCCATGGCGATGATGGCGCTGTGCGTCTCCGGCGTGATCATCCATCGCAAGATCTTCACCGATTTCTTCACCTTCCGCGTGGCCAGGAAGCCGCGCCGGCTGATCCTCGATCTGCACAACATGACAGGTGTGCTGGGCCTGCCATTCCACTTCCTGATCAGCCTGTCCGGGCTGGTCATCTTCTTCTCGCTCTACTTCCCCAGCTCGTGGCAGGTTGCCTACAACGGCGACCGGCAGGCGTTCTTCGATGATGCCTACGGCACGCACCGTCCGCAGAAAGCCGGCGAGCCCGGCGGCATGGCCTCGTTCGACGCCATGGCCGCGGAGGCGCGCGGTCTGTGGGACGGAGCGACGCTGCGCTACTTCTTCGTTCGCAATCCGGGCGATGCCAGGTCGATCGTGCAGATCGGCCGTCTCGACCAGGGGATTGTCAGCAGCACTTACGACGCCGCCTATTTCGACGGGCCGACCGGCAAGCTGATCAGCTACCGCTCGGGTACGCCGCCGGTCATGAGCATCCAGCGCTTCATCTCCGGCCTACACCTGATCCAGTTCCGCCACTGGGCCCTGCGATGGGTGTACTTCGGGCTGGGACTCGTGGGCTGCGTGATGATCGCAACCGGCTATCTGTTCTGGCTGGAGTCGCGACGCAAGAAGCACGCGCAGCTTGGGCTCGGTGGCGCGCGGATCGTCGAGGGGCTGACGATCGGCTCGGTCACGGGCATCGTCATCGCCACATTGTCGTTCTTCGCCGTCAACCGGTCGTTGCCGCTTGGCGCGACCTTCCTTGGCGAGGACCGCGCGGCGCTGGAGATCTGGACTTTCTATCTCGTGTGGCTCGCTACCTTTGCCCATGCCTGGCTGCGGCCGGGCCGGGCCTGGATCGAGCAATGCTGGGCCGTCGTGGCGTTTGCCGTTGCCGCCGTCGTGCTCAACTGGATCACGACCGGCGATCATCTCGCACGCAGCCTTGCCCACCGCCATCTCTGGGCGATTGCCGGCATGGATCTGCTGTTGTTGGTCGCTGCAGCGATGGCTGCCCTGACGGCGCTCAAGCTCCGGCGCCGGCAAGCGACAAGGGCTGCCGTGCCGGCGCCATTGGCGGAGAAGCAGCATGCGTGATGGGGTGCTGCTCCTTGCCGTCCTGGCCGCCTGCTACCTCGGCTTCGCGATGCTGGCGCTGAGCCAGGACCGGCATTGGTACCACCTCGACTGGCGACGCCATTGTCCGCTGCGCGCGATCCTGCCGCTTCGGATGGCGGGGTATGGCCTGCTCTTCGCCGCCCTGGTGCTCGCGCTCGTGCGCGACGGCCCCGGCTTCGGCGCACTGCTGTGGGCCACCATGATCAGCATCGGCGCCCTCGCCGTTGTTTGCACGCTCACCTGGTGGCCGTCGTGGCTCCGGCCACTGGTCCGCCTTTTCCAACACCTTGATTGAGTATGTTCGTGAAACTCCTTCGTACGATTTTCCTTGTGCTGCTGCTGGTGCCGTCACTTGCCTGGGCGGAGGGGGAACAACTCCCCGCGCTCGAGGCTCCCCCGCCCGTCACCGCAGCGGAGTTCGGCGCGCCCGCCGCGCCCACTGCGCCTGCGACGACAGCCGCGCTGCCCAAGGACCTGTCGGTCTGGGGCATGTTCGTGGCGGCCGACTGGGTGGTGCAGGCGGTGATGGTGGGACTGGCGGTGGCCTCGGTGATCACCTGGACGGTGTTCGTGGCCA
>Ga0207952_1000634_pt1 | contig 23492 bp, 30 predicted proteins | sample SubbioR12Aug_8Ca_FD_184831 | JGI IMG/M metagenome (GOLD analysis project Ga0207952, IMG submission 184831) | Serpentinite rock and fluid subsurface biosphere microbial communities from McLaughlin Reserve, California, USA - CR12Aug_8Ca (SPAdes) | ecosystem: Environmental > Terrestrial > Deep...
GTAGTTTTCTTTATTTCTGGTTTATTTTATACAAAAGAACCTGTAATGCACTAATCAAAACTCATTGAATAAATAATGAAAAAATACACCATTATTACTTGAAAGTTAGATTATTTGAAATATTTACTTCAGTTGAAGGAGAAGGAATTCTTTATGGTACAAAAACACTTTTTGTCAGATTAGCTGGTTGCCCATTTACTTGTTTTTATTGTGATACAAAAGAATCTCTTCCACTAGATTCAGGTAATGAATATTCAATTGAGGAAGCATGCAAATTAATTGATTCTAATCTTAAAAATCAAACATATAAAGTGAATTTTACAGGAGGTGATCCACTAATTCAACATGATGCAGTAGCTGAACTTGCAAAATATATTCAAACTAAAAAAATCCCAACATATCTAGAATCATCATGTTTTGATTCTGATAGATTTAATCACGTATTGCCATTTTTTGATATTATTAAGATAGAATTTAAAACAAAGGATTCAGATTTTGTAGATTCTAAACACTATGAAAGATTAATTGAAAATGCAATGAAGTGTCTTAAGTTATCCGTAGCATCTAAAAAAACTACATATATCAAAATAGTTGTAAGCTCTAAAACCAAATTAGAAGATTTTAAAGATTTAGTTAATAAAATATTTAAAAATATTTCAAAACATGATGTTGATGGATTTATCATACAACCTACATATGGTGTTTCAGAACCTTCTTTGGAATTATTACTAAATTTGTATGATATAGTTTATCCATATTATATTGATGTAAAAGTTGTACCACAGCTTCACAAATTTATTGGAGCACCATAATCATAGCACCTGCCTGAAAACTAGATTAGGTTCAAATACTAGAAAAAATCATCCAAAATATCAGATGGATAAAGAACGCGTAAAAAAACTTGTTCGGGAATTAATTATTGAAATTGGAGAAGATCCTACTCGTGAAGGTCTTAAAGATACTCCAGAAAGAATTGCAAATATGTATGAAGAAATTTTTGATGGATATGAATCTGATTCTGAATTATCAGTACAATTCTCTGAAGATTCTGATGTAGTTGTTGCACGGAATATTCAGTTTTATTCAATGTGTGAACACCATATGTTACCCTTTTTTGGAAAGATTCACATCGCATATTCTCCTAATGGTAGAGTTTTTGGAATCTCAAAACTTGTACGTTTAGTTGAAAAATACTCAAAAAGATTACAAATTCAAGAACGATTAACCAAGAATATAGCTGATGAGCTATTTGCTCAAGGTGTAAAAGGAGTAGTAGTTTTAGCTGATGCAGAGCACTTTTGTATGAAAATGCGTGGTGTTAGAAACGATGCAACTCTCACATCATCTGCATATAGAGGAATTTATGAAAATAAAGAAGAAAAAGAGAGTATTATGGCTATGATTAGAAGACGTACTCCCGAAACATCACTATAGATTCTGAAAAATTAAATAATCAATCTTTTAGATAAAACTCATGGGCGCTAATCCTAATGTTCACATTCCAAAAGAATCATGGCCTAATTGGACATGGTATGCAATTGAGTTTGGAATTGTAATTGCAATTTCAATGCTAGTTTCAAGAGAAATTACCAATTCTATCGAAGGATTAACTCCAGAAATTCAGAATTATGTCTTTATGGGAATTGTTGGTGGAATATTCTTTATTTGGTATCTGATTATTAGAAATTTTGTTTTCAAAAAGAAAATTCTTGATAACAAATACTAGTTTAGATATTTTGTTTTATCTATAATCCCCGCTTTTTGAAATGCTATTTTTCTATTGTTACAAGATTCACAAATACCACAATGATCATTTTTACCAGAATAACAACTCCATGTTTTAAAGATTGAATCTCCCAAAGTCTTCATTCCTTTCTGTATTAAATCACTTTTTGAAATACCTTCTTTGTATGGTGACCATATTTTGATATTTTTTCGTAATCCCAAGTTTATTCCGTCAATTTCTCCTTGATTAAATGCAGACTCTAATTTTTTTGCAAATATTGGTCTACAATCAGGATAATGACTATCACCAGTATGTGCGCCATATGCTACAAATGATGCATTTAGCGTAAATGCCCATGCAGAAGCTATTGAGAGAAATACTGCATTTCTAATTGGAACAACAATAGAATAATCAAACTTACTTGGAATTTTCCTTTTTGAACTAGTTAAAACATTAGAATCCCCATACAATTCTTTCATAAAACCAATATCGATAATTTTATGCTGCTTTAATCCAAATTTTTTAGCAAAAGTCTTTGCAGCATTAATCTCTCTATTAGCTTTTTGACCATATGAAAATGTAATTCCATAAAGTTCATACTTTGATTTTAGATAACTTGCAACACAAACTGAATCTACTCCACCACTAAACACAATAACAGCTTTTTTCATAATTTTTCAAATTATTTTTTTATTACTATTGCACCCTTACTTGGTTTACAAATTACCGTTTGGCATTTTGTATTTACAGATGCAAATCCTTTTGACATAGATAAAGCAATTTTTTTTAAATCTGCAGTATTTTTTGAAAATGCAATCACTGAAGGACCTGCTCCACTTATTGTTACACCAAGTGCTCCTGCTTTGAGTGCATTTTCTTTAACCTTGATGAATCCTGGAATCATATGTTGTCTCGCAGGCTCTACAATTACATCTTTAATGGAATTACCTATCAGATCAGGATCTTTTTTCATAAATCCTGCAACAATTGCTGCAGCATTTGACAAATTTACAACACTATCGCTTAATCTTACTTTTTTAGGAATTACACCTCGAGAGATCTTTGTTTTCTTTTTTGGAACTTCTAGTTTTGGGACTGCTATACACATTCTTAGATTCATTGGAGGTTCGATCTTGATTACGTTTAGAGGATTTGTCCTAACTATTACAAATCCACCTAATACTGATGCTGCAACATTATCGTAATGAACGGAACCTGCACTAGCTTTTTCTCCAAACCCCGCAAATTCTACAAGTATATTATCGTCTAATTTTAATTCAAACATTTGATTAAATGCAATTACTGCTGCTGCTGCTGAAGCTGCACTACTTCCCATTCCAAATCCAGCTGGTACACCTTTTTTGATTTTAATTTCTATACCGTCCTTAATTTTTAATTTCTTTAACATATTTTTAATTACTAATCCTGCAGTGTTATTGTCTGGATTTGTTGGAATGTTGTCTTTAGTAACTATGGTAAGACCATTATTCTTTTTTGTTAATGTGATTTCGTCAAAAAAAGCATCAACAGCTAATCCAAATACATCAAAACCTGGTCCTAAATTTGCTGTAGACGATGGTGCTCTTACGGTTACTGTTGATGCCACTAATCTTCTACCTCTTCGCCTAAGTTAAGAATTCTGCTCAATGCTCCCTCTAAATTTATCAATCCTTCTCCAGTGACATTAGAAAAAGGAATTAACCCCTGAGCAAATCCCCCAAGATTTAGACCTCTGAGAATATTTGTAGTTAAACTATATGTCTCTCCATCTGCCTCTTTAGCAATAGCATTTTCTAATAATTTCAAATTACCTGACCATTCAAGAATATCTTTTAGTTTAGAGCCTATTAGATCTGTTTTTGTAATAATGTTAATTGTTGGCAAGTTTAATCGTAATCTTATTGATGTTGCAAGAAGTGCAATTGATACAAAATTTATTGGTGTAGTAATTAAAGCACCGTCAAAAAGAAATATGTTCATTTTTTCTTCAGATAAGATATTTTCTGTAACAAAGCGACCACTAGAACGATATGCAAACAACTCAATTTGACCTGGAGTATCTACAATTAGATAATCAGGATTCACCTTGCCAATCTGTTCTTGAATCTCATCAATTTTGGATGCAATCAGATCGTTTGCCATAACTACAGCACCATTTGGACCTAGCTCGTATTGTTGCATTATGTCTACAATGTCGACATAATCTCTAACATCAACATCACATGTATATGGTAAATCTCTAACACCAGGATCCAAATTCAATACAGAAGCAAATATACCATTTTTCGTGTAATAATCATATAGTTTTGATGTTAAAAGAGATTTTCCAGCTCCAGCTGTTCCTGTTACAAAAATTGTTTTCAATACTGACTAAACTATCTTTCTTGGCTTATATTTCAAACTAGTTACTTTTCATTAAAACCAAACAATAAATGCCAGAATGGTAATCATTAATCAATTAAAATTCCACTTTAACTATAACCTGAAACAATGTACAAAAATTTGTGATTAATACGTCAATTGATGAAAAAGAGGCATATCTAAAAGAACTAGTCATAAAATCATTAAAAGAAAAAAACTTTTCAGATCATGATCTTTTAGATACATTATTTGCTGAAGTCAAGAAGGAAATTCAACAAAATGCTAACAATTCCTACTGATATCTTATAGATTTTCAAAATCTGTGCCTAGAAATAGGCATTAAATCTTTTGAATGATATTGACTCAACTTTCATATTTGAATCTAAAAAAAAATTATCAATGAACTGGAGAATAATTGTCATTCCTGCTACTCTTATTCCTATTTTCATCATAGCAATTCAATTTGATATTAAATTTGAAGATGTATTGGCAATTGGAGTTATTCCATTTGTCTTGGCTGTAATTGCCATGATGGTAAAACTAGGTCTTCAAGGAATAAAATTTGCTTATATTTCACACAAATATCTTGGAAAATTTGATTCATTTTGGAAGTTAAGTGGAGTCAGAATTGGAAGCGAGTTTATCAAATTTACTACTCCGATGTTTGTAGGTGCAGAATTTATTGTAATTTATTATTTGCATAAAAAAGGAGTTGCACCTTCAAAATCAACTTGGATTGCAATAATGGATATAGTTACTGAAGTTTTTGCAGGAGGCTTGTTATCAATTATGGCAGGAATTATTGCATTGATGCATGGAGCTTATGTTATTGGTGCTCTAATTTTGGGAATTAGTATCACTATAACTTCATTATGGATGGTTTTATTCTTTTTATCATCGAGAAGAACTTTTCAAGTTCCAAAAATACTTGTTAGTTTAACAAAGCGATTTGGTAAAGAAAAAGGAGCAAAATACATTGATCAAACAAATTCATGGATGGAAGAAATTTGTACAATGAGCAGAAAAAACCTTAGAACAACAGAATCAAAAAAAGTTTTTACAATATCTTTCCTATTCTCACTTGCATCTTGGTCATTTTATGGAATATCTTTTATGATAATTGCAATGGGAACAGGATACATTGTTGGTATTTTTGATTCTATCATGGCCGTAATGGGTGCAAATGCAATTGCTAACTTGCCAATAACTGTAGGTGGTTCTGGATTAGCAGAGTTTGGAATTATTGCATATCTAAATAATTTGGATCCGTTTAATCTTGTAATTCCTGAAGGAACAGTTGCATGGGATGCAGTAATTGGCTGGAGAATTGCTACATATTATGTTCCTATTGCAATTACTTGGTTACTATTGGTGAAATTAGCCTTGAGTAAAATTCCAAAGACAGAAAAATAATAGAAAGCACTTTATCTTTTGATGAATTTTTTGATTTATGGATTTCAAAGGGAAAATTGTACTAATTACAGGTGCATCATCTGGAATAGGTAAGGAAACTGCTATCCAATTTGCTAAAAAAGGTTCTAATCTAATTTTGGTTGCAAGAAGAAAACAAAAATTAGAAGAAATAGCAAACGATTTAAAAAAATTTAATGTGTCCACACTTGTTTGTGAATGTGATGTATCAGATAAATTGCAAGTAGAAAAAACTGCAAAACTTGTTTTAGAAAAATATGGATCTGTTGATATTTTAATAAATAATGCAGGTTTTGCAATTTATGGTTCTGTTTTTGATTTAACAACTAAAGAAATTGAATCTCAAATGGCAACAAATTATTTTGGTATGGTTTATTTTATCAAAAACTTTCTTCCATCAATGCTCGAAAAAAAATCTGGGCATATTGTTAATGTAGCTTCTGTTGCAGCAAGTTTTGGTTTGCCAGGAATTGCATCTTATTGTGCATCAAAGTTTGCTATGTTAGGTTTTTCAGAAGGTTTGAAACATGAATTGAAAGGAACAGATGTTGGAATAACTGTTGTAAGTCCGATCATGGTTAGAACTAACTTTTTTGATCATCCGTCTTTTCAACACATGCCAAAATATTCTCCAACATCTCTTAGTGATAAAACAGTGGCAAAAGCAATCTTAAGAGCTTCAAATTCACCACGACTAGAAATTATTGTTCCTTCAGTAGTTCGTGGTGCAGTATGGATGAAAAACACATTCCCTTTTTTGATAAATCCAATTTTAGGCATAGCTTTTAAAAAACAATTAGACACTAAAAAAAACTAATTTTATTCTTCTAAATCTTCAGATGAAGATTCACTAGAGCCTACATCAAGTAATTCCATTGACTTTAAGTCAAATTGATAAATGGCATTCATATCGATCTCTTTTTCTTTTTGAAGAAATTCAGATACTTTTTTACTTAATGGTGCTTTATGTTGATCAAAAATAAATTCATACACTACTCCCTTTTCTAAATCTGATGTCTTAATTTTTTTTGGTAAATCAAGTGTAACAATATGTCTTCCATCTTCAACTGGATCATACAATTGGGCATCAATTTTATTGTCATCATCATAAATTTCTAGAATGTATCCAGCTCTTTTTAGTTCTTCAGGTTTCTCAAACTTTGCATTTTGGATTTCATCTGTAACCCAATCTGGAATGTCATCTTTTTTAGATGATTTTTTTTCTTTTTTAGATGATTTTTCTTCGTTAGTCTTTTTAACCATAGAACAACAACTCTAGATCAATTCTTTATCTTTCTTACTTTTCTGCCACCATTCAAGATAATCATCTTGTTTATCCTCACGGGTCTTTTCCTTCTGATTTAATCTGTATTTGATATCAGAAACTTGTTCTCGTGTAGCATACAATCCACATCGTTTACAAATGAAATGTTTTGTAGCCGAATCTAATTTCATAGGAATCTCTACTTCATCAAATAACTTGAATAAATCATCTCTTCCTCTATTTTCTTCTGCTGTTTCAGCTTCATACTTTGCTTGAATTTTCTTTCTTTCTCTTGCAGTACATTCTGGACAGTTAGGCACTAATGTTTTGGCCTAATTTTTTCCATAAAAGCGTTCCCACGATATCATCTGATCGACTTAAAATCTGACACGCGGATTTTATCGTCATCCCTTGCGGTCAGTTCGCCCATCGAACATCCCGCGTGCCAGACATCAAACAAACCCAAAATAAAGTATTATTTCTTTTCTTCTAGAATTTCAGCAGCTATTTTTGCTGTATTTTCAGCTCCATTAGGAACGAAATTCTTGGAAAAATCAACTAAATTTTCTTCAAATTTGTTATAATTATTTTTAATTTTTGAAATAGCCTCAATTACTTGCTTTGTCCTGATTGCTAACACTCCTAATTTTTTATCATCTGCCCATTTGATGTTGTTTGTATGCTCATCATAAACTGGAATGCCGATAATTGGTTTTGCCTTTCCTCCAAGAATCTCACCCATTACAGTATGAGAACCATTTACTACAGCATATTTAGCTAAATTCAAAACTGTTTCTTTTTGTTGTTCATTTAGAAAACCTATGTCTATTTGAATCCAATCAATTTTTTTATCTAAAGCATCAGATACTGTATATTTTTTTCCATCCTTTCCTAAAACATAATCAATGCTTGGATCACTTCTCGCATGAGAGATTATTCTTTTTTCATTTTTCATTTCATTTTGATTGAATACTTGTTCATATCTTTTTCCGGTTCCATCATTTGTTGATTTGTTTCCTGTTCGCATCCAATATCCAAACTCTGTATCTTCTATCAGTCTCTCAAGATCAGACGTTATTTTTCTCTCGATATTTTTACTATTTGTGAAATGACCTACATATGATATTTTCTCTCTAATTTCTTTTGTAAAATTTAGATTATATTCACACAAGGTATATGGAGGTGGAGAATCTGCAACAATAATTTTGGAAGCTTTTCCAATTTGTTTTGAAATATAATTTACTGCTGGATAAAAATAAGATCTTGATTTATACAATTTTGGTCTAAATTGATTTGTAATAAATAAACTTGGAACCTTACGATTTTTTGCAATGATGTTTGAACCCATATCTCCATCGTTAATTACAAGATCAAATTTTTCTTTATCATATAATTTTCTTTCTTGTATCAAATAACTTGTAACTTGTTTTACAAGTGGGGGATTTTTTGAAATAGGTAGTAAAAAATTTAGCATTGATAATAATATACTTGGTCCAAGCTTTCCATCTATTGGAGTTGGCATCAAAATCTCGTGGATTTGATCTTTTTGATCTGGAAATTTCTCTAATAATTTTTGATAAACATGATCTTTACTTGAAAAATGAACTTCAAACTCCTCTTTGATATGATCTCCTAATACTTCATTTAGCCTCATCATTCGAGAATAGTGGCCACTTCCCCATGGATAGATAAATTGCCCTATTTTTAGCACAAAAATTAATCCTCAAATGCCGTTTAAATTCCCAGTGATTTTATTCTAATGAGTCAAGGATATCATGCACGTTATTTGGTCCAATCTTGATTGTAACACTTTTCTTTGTTTTTATAGCAAGATCTACATCTATGCTTGAAAACTTGGGTATTTCATCAGAATTAATCATAAATAATTTTTCCAATTTTGGAATCTGTTTTTCCAATCCAATCTCTTTTGCTTCTTCAAAAAGTTTTGAATCAACTCCACTCAATGGAATAATTGGAATCATATCATTTTGAAACACACGTTTCATTGAATAATCAATAAACTTTGTAGAAAAAATCAGTGGAGACAATGCAAGAGATACATGGTTCAGCTTATTTGATTTTCCTTCACGAAGCATAATTTCTAAAACTGAATTAACAAAGATAAGATAATTTTTAATTCCAACCTGGTTTATCTTTAAGTGAAAAAATTCCAATATAATTTCTTGTTTTACAAGTCTTGGGATCAATCGATTGATTATCTTAACTAAGCTCATCAATTCTGATTTTTGTCTATAACAGATAATTATTTTCGAGCCATATCCCTGTTTTATTGTTTCAAAACAAGAAATTGCAGAAATTTCATCATATACGCAACATATGGTATTTTTATTTTGAGGTGGTATGCCACCCTGTCCATCATCTGAAAAAATACAGACATATGCATAATTTTTTGTTAGATATGTGTAAAGTAATTTATCAAAATTTTCATCTGTTCCAGGACGAGCACCCATGTTTGATTTTTTTTCTATAATGCTTGATGTAGCTGCAATTTCAATATCCTTTGGAAAAAATCCTTTTGTTGTTCCTTCAACTCTGACAAGAAATTTTTCACCTTTCAAGAGTAAATTTCCACCTACCATAGTAATTTCTGAGACTATATTTTGAAAATCATTTTTTATTTGTCTTGCAATTGCTATTTTTTGAATACCAAAAAGTAAGTTGATAGCAGATGAAGCAAACACAGGATCATTTGCATCTACTAAAATAATATCTCCATCACGTTTTACTGATTTAAATTCCTGATTTTGGGTTTTTAGAATTTTTTTAATATTCACGATTAACTGTGGAATTTTATTTTTTGAAAATACTGTTGGGAAAACTACCACATAAGAAACATCTTCCATATTTTCATTTTAGTTACTTACCTGTTTATAATTTAGGATAAAATAACTGGGTAATCAATATAAAACAAAACAATTCATGTGTATTTGTGAAAAAATTTACTCAAGAACAAGTGGACGAACTTAACTCTAAAATAAAAACAACAGAAGAAGCACTTCGATGGGTTTCTGATAATTTACATCCACGAGTTGCTAAGGCATCTAGTTTTGGTGCTGAAGATACAGTAATTATGGATATTATGCACAAGATTAATCCAAAATTTAGATTTTTTACATTAGATACTGGGAGATTACCTCAAGAAACCTATGATATTATGGATATTGTTAGAAAAAAATACAACATTACAATTGAGGTTTTGTTTCCTGATACTAAAGAAGTTGAAGACATGGTTAAAGAAAAAGGGATAAATCTTTTCTATGAAAGTGTGGAAAATAGAAAATTATGTTGTGAAATCCGTAAGGTGCATCCAATTAATAGAATACTCTCTACATTAGATGGTTGGATTACTGGGTTAAGACGTGATCAAACTGAAGTAAGAAAGGATGTTAATATTTTTCAAATTGATCATGGGCATGGTGGAATATTAAAAATTAATCCAATTATAGATTGGACTTGGGAACAAATTCAAGATTATATTAAAAAAAATAACTTACCATACAATAAACTTCTTGACAAGGGCTACTCAAGTATTGGATGTGAGCCATGTACCAGAGCAATTAAACCTGGAGAGGACCTGAGAGCCGGACGTTGGTGGTGGGAACAAGGCCAACACAAAGAGTGTGGCCTTCATATAGACCATAAATAGGCAATTTAGTATGTCTGATTCAATTAAACCACATGGCGGAAAATTAGTAAATAGAATTACCAAATCTGACTCGTCTGGATTACACTCTATACAAATTTCTGAAGACCTTGCAGATGATGTAGAAAACATTGCAGATGGAATTTTTAGCCCTTTAGAGGGATTTTTAGAGAAAAAAGACTTTGAACATGTAATATCAAAAGGCAGACTTGCAAACGGTTTGGCTTGGACAATTCCAATAGTTTTAGATGTTGATGAATCAACAGCTGCAAAAATGAAGAAAGCTGGTAAAGTTTTACTGCAAAACCATCAAGGATTAGGAATTGCAATTTTACATGTTAAAGATACTTTTACTTTTGATAAAGAAAAAACTGCAAAGGGAGTTTATGGAACAACTGACTCTTCTCATCCTGGTGTTGCAAAGACAATGTCTATGCAAGACTATCTAGTTGGTGGAAAAATAGATTACATTGCAAGACCTCAAGAAACTGAAATCAGAAAATACAGATTAACTCCTATTCAAACCAGAGAAGCATTTGCAAAAGCAGGATGGAAGACAATCGTGGCTTTTCAAACAAGAAATCCCCCACACGTAGCTCATGAGATGCTTCAAAAAACATCAATTACAACAAGAGATGGCGTATTTGTAAATCCAGTAATTGGCAAGAAAAAGTCTGGTGACTTTGTAGATGAAGTGATTGTAAAATGCTATGAGGCAATGATTAAGCATTATTATCCAGAAAACAGATGCAAACTTGGAACATTACATACTGAAATGAAGTATGCTGGACCAAAAGAAGCAATACATCATGCTATTATGAGACAAAACTATGGCTGTACACATATAATTATTGGTAGAGATCATGCAGGAGTTGGAACATTTTATGATCCATTTGCAGCCCAAAAAATCTTTGAAGATTATCCTGAATTAGAAATAACTCCAGTATTTTTCCCAGCATTTTTCTATTGCAGAAAATGTTTGACATACACAAATCCAAAGGCTTGTCCGCATGGTGATGACGCAAAGGAGCAAATCAGTGGAACTAAACTACGACAAATGATTGATGAAGGAAAATCTCCATCTGAGTTTATCTTAAGACCAGAAGTCTCAAAGGTAATTTTAGATTATACACATCCATTTGTTGATTAGGTATTTATTCACTAAAACTAGATTTTAGTTTGTGAAGTATCTTATTATGTTAATTTTATTTTCTGGATTAATCATAACGCCAGTTTTTGCCCAAGAATCAAAGAATCCATCATTAATTATAGATACAATTGAGGTTCCATCATACGAATTTAATAAAATTCTTAGAGATGCAAATATTATTCAAATGGAAAAGACACATGGAGTAAGCTGGCAAGTTACCATTGACAACAATCTATTGTATGCAAATCCAAATGGAAATGCAGTTTTGAGAATTTATGATAAAGATAATCCTGAAAAATTAGTTGAAATAGGAATGGGAGCTAAACCTAACGAAAAATTTTGGATTGCAGTCAATACTCCTAAAGAGGGATTTGTTGTTGTACATAGTGACTTGGAGAGAGGGTGGTCTCCTACATCTAAATCCATTTTATCATACACGGAAAGAGCGGGATTGACAGTTAACAATGGCGCAAGAATAGTGGTATCTAATCTTGATATTGGAGTTTTTAAAATTGGTTCTTATTCTGTTTATGGAATGGAAAGTTCTACAGATCCACCGGCAATAAATTCTGGAAGTATGATCATAGAATTTATTTCAGGTGATCCTGCAAAAAATCCAATAGCCTTTTTTCCATTTTATATAGCAGCCTGTATTGGCATTTTAGTAGGTGTTTTGTACTTGACTAAGAAGCGTTCTTAGTTTTATAATATTTACAATCTTTTTTAATTTTACATACATTACACATTGGTGATATTGGTTTGCAAATATTTTGACCATACATTACAAAAGTATCATTAATGTCAATCCAATATTTTTTAGGAATGATTTTCATTAGTTCTTGTTCTGTTTCCTCAGGTGTTTTTGTAGTTACTAATCCTAATCTATTTGAGATTCTATGAACATGGATGTCTACAGGTATAGCTGGTTTGTCAAATGCATAAACTAGTACACAATTTGCAGTTTTTCTCCCAACCCCTGGTAATTCTACTAGTTTTTCTAAATTGTCTGGAACTTTTCCTTTATATTTAGAATTAATAATTTTAGCAACTTCAATTATTCTTTTTGATTTTACATGATAGAATCCTATTGATTTTATAATTTTCTCAACATCTTTTGTTTTTGCATTAGCAAGTTCTTTTGCATTTTTATATTTTGAAAATAATACTTTAACCGCTTTTGTTGTAGTCTCATCTTTTGTTCTTGCTGAAAGTATTGTTCCAATTAGAATACTAAACGCTCCCGTTTCTGCTTCATGCAGTTCTCTTAATGCAGTCATTCTAGGAGGCTTTACGGAAATCATTGTTTTCATCATCCCATCAATAATTTTCTGCATCTTGTATGGAATTCTACGTACAAGTATTATATCTGTAATAGTCAAACTAGTATTGTTGGAGTTAACAAGAGAAGAAGAATCTGCTCTGAAAGGTGAGCAAGGTGAAATTATGCAGATGGCATACAGAATTTTAGTTGCAACTGGTGAGGCAACAGAAGCAGAGAAACTAATTCCTATCGATTGGGCACATCTTTCTGGTGTAAATTATAACACAATTGGAGATGCAGGTGAGGAATTTTTATCTAGTATTAGTAAAAATACTCGCGTAAAAGTCAAAACAACTCTTAATCCAATGGGGTTTGATATTGATAATGTATCAAACTACAATCTAGATGATAATTTCATTTCAAAGCAACTATCCATAAAAAATTCATATGAAACAATGGGAGTAACTCCTTCATTTTCATGTATTCCTTATGAAATTTTTGATATACCAAAAAAGGGAACACAAGTTGCATTTGCCGAAAGTAATGCTGCAATCCATGCAAATTCATACGATAATCTAAAAACAAACAAAGAAAGTGCATTTAGTGCACTTGCAAGTGCAATAACTGGAAAAAGTCCATATTCTTCATTAAGAAAAGAGGATTCCCCAAATCTAACAATTAGAATGAAAGTAAAAAATCCTAATGAATTAACATATGGAATGCTTGGATTTTTTGCGGGAAAAGTTGGAGATACATCTGTAAATATTTCTGGTCTTGGAGAAATGGATAAGAGACAATGTAAAGCAATGTGTGGAGGAATGGGAACATCTGGAACATGTGCCAAATTTCTTTTTGGTGATGGAAATTCAGATTGTGAAAAAATAGATTTTGATGAAAAAGAAATGCAAAACGTTCATGATGAGCTAAACACTGCTGAGAAAGGCGATTTAATTACACTTGGCAGTCCTCAATTGGGATTAGAAGAAATATCTGATCTTGTAGGCAAGCTAAAAGGTAGATCTTTTAAAAAGAGATGCATGGTTTTCCTTCCTAGAATTGTAAAGGAACAAGCAAGAAAAATTGGTTATACTAATGAGCTTGAAAGAGCAGGATGTGAAATTCTTTCTGATTGTTGTACATGTTTGACTCCATTAATATGTAAAGATGATGTTGATGCTGTTACTACAAATAGCATCAAAGGTGCATTTTATCTCAAAAACTCTAATGGTGTAAATGTTAATTTAAAATCACTATCACAAATAGTTGAAGATGAAACAAGATGAAAATTCTGGTTCAAGGAAAAACAGAAGGAATAATTCTAAAATCACAAAACCCCATTAATTTTCTAGGCACAGTTGATAAAAAAACTGGAATTATTAGCGATAAAAACCATGAACTTTTTGATAAATCAATCAAAAACTCCATTTTGGTTTTTCCTTCTGGTGTAGGAAGCAGTGTTGGTGCTTATACCATCTATTCTATCAAATCTAATAACACCGCACCGCTTGCAATGATTTGTGAAAAAGCAGATCTTACTGTTGCTACTGGTTGTGCTTTAGCAAATATCCCACTTGTAATTATAGATAATGAAAAATTTTCATCACTCAAAACAGGACAAAAAATATTACTAGATACTAAATCCCATAATCCTATAATGCTTCTTTAATGACTATTCCATTTGGTTTTTCTTCTTTGAAAACAATTCCTTCAAATTTTTGAATCTCTGTTTCTAAATTTTTCCAATGATTTTTTGGCAATCCAGCTTTTTCACATGTGTATTCTAGAAATTCTTCTTCATTCCATCCATATTCAATTGGAACCTGTGGCAACAATAAACCAGAGAAATGATTATGTTTCACAATTAAACCATCTCTTCCCACTTTTATCTGAGACAAATATTCTTCAGGTTTGTTTACAATAATTCTTTTTGGTGATGTCAGTATGGTTACTTCAAATGTAATTGAATTTAATTCGTTATATTTGACAGGTTCAAACCTTGGATCTTTTGTTGCAGCTGAAATTGCTGCATCTTCTAAAGCATTAAACAATAATTTATCTGGTAAAGGATATCCAATACATCCTCTTAATTCTTGATTATTATTCAAAGTTACAAACAGACCAGATTTAAAAGAAAAATTATCCATGAATTCTTTTTTTAGTTTTATCTTTATACCATTTTTTAGATATTCTGTAACTATTACTCTTGCAGTTTTTACAATATCATGTCCGTCTTTTTCTGAAATGGTATCGTAATTTTTCATTTAATTTACCTGTAAAATATTGTAATTTTTTAATTCATAATTATTTTCAATAATTTTATAATGATAATCATATAAAAAATTCAATTTATTTTTTATTCTACGATGCATCTCCTAAACCTACTTCTGTAATCTGACTTGCTCCTGCTGGTAGCGCTCTAACAAAATCATCAATGTTTATTTTCTTTGTAATTTCTTCTTCTAACTTTAAAAACTCTAGTCGAATTTTTTTTGCTGCATCTACCATTTCTAATCCATGTGGTTCAATTATTGCATAACAAATAGAATTTTTCTTAATTGTATCAGGAGGACCACATGTCACAACATAATCATCTCCCTGTGGTAATAATCCGACAGCTAACTTGAGAGTGGATATCTTAACAAAATTTCTTTGTCCTTCTATAGTAAAAGATCCTTTTGGAAGAAATTGTCCGCTTGGCGCTGATTTTTTTACTTGTTCTGGATTTACCCAGAATGCACTAACACCATACATACCTTCTCTCCATGCTCTGCTAAAACAAACAGTTGCATGAGCAACTTCATTTAAGCTAGCTGTTGGTGGATTATCGCTATCTTTTAGAATAAAAAAAGGGGAACCAAAAATATCACCATGAAATATCTTGTCATTTTTTTCTAAATGTTTTCTTACTACAGCAGAATTTGAAGGTGCATCTCTACCTCCTATTGCAAGAATTCCATCAGATGTAAAGAACCACCTATATCTTTCATACCAATTCTTTTTTCTGATCTCTGTAAATGAAACTGAATCTTTTTCAGTTTCAGCTTTATTTTGTAACTTTGATAATTTTTTTTGTGTATTGATTTTTATCTGTTCAATTGATTTTATTGCAGCTGATTTACGTTTCGCTTCATTAAATAATATGGATGCAATTGATTGCAATGAAGATTGTGTGTTTATCTTTATTTTTTCATCATCAACTATGATAAGTGTAATACCTTTTTCTTTAATTAGCTTTGAATTGTGAGTCGATAAAATTTCCTGAGCTCTTGAGTCTTCAATTGATGTGATGCCTTTTGAGATCATTTCAAAAAGTGAATTTGCAGTATTAGTTATGTGACTTGATTTTTCTTTTACTGTATCAATTGCTTTTTCTTGTTCAGAAAGTTGAGTTTCAAGTTCTTTAATTTTTTTATCAGATCCTCCAGTTTGAATTGATTTGCCAATCTCTACAATATTTTCTGTAAAAACAGTATCTAAGCCTTCAATAAAGCTATTAACAACAGTACATTTGTCATCCAAGTTTCCTAATCTGACAGGAATTATCTCAGTTTTTTCATCTCTAATAATTACTGGTTCATGTTTGCCAGTAACTACATTGGTAACAATATTTTCTGTTGTATCATATAATTTTTTTATTTGTTCTGATGTTAAATTAGTCCCAATACATTTTGAATCTATATTGGCAATTTCAAATATTCCTTCAACATATTTTTTTGGTAATCCTAATGTACGTCCAAGCCATTTTGCAGCAGCTAAATCAGACGTCTTTAATTCTTCAAAGTCAGTCTCTGTTACTTTAATTACATCTAAACCATTCTGAGGTGGTGGAGTATACACTAAACCGACTCCAAGTTTTCTATGTCTTACGTCAATAGAATGTTGTAATGCAAGTATCTTCATTTCGTTATTACATAGTAAGATATTTCCTTCACCAAAAAATTCTGCCACAATTATGTACTCCTTATCAAATCCTGCAAATGTAAAATAGGCAATTCGTTCTGATGCTATCTGTTCTATTTTTTTTATCTTTAATCGTAAGAGATCACTTCGTAATCGTTTTAGTAATCTATTTGGTTCCATCTGATCAATTTTAACAGATGTTAACCAAACACCAGATGTAGATAACATCATAAAAAGATCAGATTTTTCAGTATGATGAAGTTTAAACAACATGCTATCCTTTGTGACACCATAGATGTTACTGACATAGTAGTCCTGTGTTGCCTCTGAAATCTGATTTACTAAATATCTTAGTTCTATTCCTGCAAGAGTCACAATAATCTATTCAGTATCCGAAATTATACTCTTACTCTATTTTATGCTCATTTTATGACCAAAGATTTTAAACAAGGCTTAATGAAGTCAACCTAGAAATTTACTTGGCAAAATTTAAAAAAAAGAAATCTGCACCTACACCTGATCCTAAAGACTCTAAAAAAGAGTCAATTAAGGAGGAAAATAACAAGATTCCAGAGACAGAATCAAATGATGTTGAAGCGTCAGAACCTGCCATAAATCACGAAGAAAAAAGTGAAAAAGATAAAAAATTAAACAGATTATTTTGGTTAAGAGTTGCTTGTGCAGTAATTGCTGGTACTATTGCAACTTTTATTTTTGAAGATATTCAAGGAGAAGAAAGAAGATGGGCATCAATTGCATTTATGATCATCGTATTTATTGTAACTATATTTATTGCAAAGTCAATGAACATGCAATTGCCATCGTCTGATAGGAAAAAAATTGTGACTCAGGGAATAGGCAGTTATATTTTCTTGTACCTTTTTGTCTGGATTCTAACATATACGATTGTGCATGCTGGTAGTGTTACTACAGGTATTATACCAATATCATAACAAATTTTGGGATTGATCTATGTGGAATTATAAAACACCTGGAATTCCAGATGAACTTTTTGAGCGATCAGAGAACGTACCAATTACAAAAGAGGAGATAAGAGCTGTACAAATTAGCAAAGCAAGACTTTGTCCTGGATATACTGTATATGATATTGGATGTGGAAGTGGTTCAATATCAATTGAAGCAGCTATCCAAGTTGAATCAGGAAAAGTAATAGCTATAGATCATGATCCTAATGCAATTGAATTAACAAAAAAGAATATGGAAAAATTTGGATTAACAAATATCTCTGTAATTTTTGGAAATGCAAAGGAAAAAATTTCTGAATTAGAACAAGCTGATGCAATATTCATAGGAGGTACCGGTGGAGATACAAAAGATATTGTAATGATGTGCCAAGACAAACTAAAATCTGGAGGAAGAATAGTAATTGGAGTGATATTAATAGAAACATTGTATTCAGTCTTACAAATTATTGAGAAATTAAAATTTAATTCAGTAGATTTGACACAAATAACCATTTCTAAGAGTAGGAAAACCTCAACAGGTACAATGATGCTTGCTAGAAATCCAGTTACCGTAATTTCTGCAACAAAAAATTAATCTAGATTTTTAATTGGGGATAAACTAGAATTTTCATGCCTGAATTAATTGGAATAGGAGTGGGTCCTGGAGATCCTGAGCTACTTACAGTAAAGGCAGCCAAAGCAATTCAAAATGCCGATACTATAATGTGTCCTGCTTCTGGTGAAGATAGACCGAGCATAGCATTATCAATAGTATCATCATTAATTGATAAATCAAAAAACCAAGAGATAGTAAAATTGATCTTTCCTATGACAAAAGACAAAGCTATACTTGAAGCAACTTGGAAAAAAAATGCAAAGATAATGGCAGAAAAAGTTTTAACAGGAAAAAATGTTGTTTATCTTACAATTGGTGATCCATATCTATACAGTACTTGGATTTACATGCATAAAGACATTGAGCTGAATCATCCAGAAATAAAAATTAGCGTTATTCCTGGAATTGTTTCAATGTTTACATTTGCAGCTAAAGTTGGAATAAGTATTGCAGAGGGTTCAGAAAAAGTTGCAATAATTCCATCGTGTTATGATTTGAGTACAGTTAAAGAAATTGCAAAAAATTCTGAAACAATGGTTTTTCTAAAAGATGGTAGATATTTTGATAAAGTAATTGATTTGCTAAAAGAGTCTGGCTTTCCTGATAATTCTATCTTTGCAATTGGACAAGATCTTGGAACAGAAAACGAAATTATTCGAAAACTAACACTAGGTGAAGTTAATGATGGGACATTAACTACAAAATATTTTTCAATTTTGGTGGTAAAACGTGTCTAAAGTATACTTTGTTGGGTGTGGTCCAGGTGATCCCGAATTAATTACAGTCAAAGCCAAAAAATTAATTCAAAAAGCAGACATTGTGGTTTATTCTGGTTCTCTAATTCCACCTCCAATTCTAAAATTATGCAAGAAAGGAAAACTACATGATGCTGCTGGTTTGGTTAGAGAAGAAATATTTGATCTGCTTTACAATAATGCAAAGAGTGACAAACTAGTTATCCGATTACATGATGGTGATCCATCAATTTATGGAGCAATCAAAGAACAAATTGACAATCTAGAAAAAAAAGGAATTCAATCTGTAGTAGTTCCAGGTGTTACTGCATTTTTAGCCTCAGCAGCTGCACTAGGAACTCAGCTAACACTTCCAGGTGTGACTCAAACCATTATTGTTACAAGGGCAGAATCTAGAACAAAAGTTCCAAAAAGAGAAAAAATCTCAGAGCTTGCAAAACACAAAGCAACTTTGATTTTTTACCTTAGTGTTCATTTACTTTCTAATATCGTAAAAGAAGCAGTTGCTGGTGGGTACAAAAAATCTACACCAGTAGCTGTAGTTTATAGAGCAAGTTGGAATGATCAAAAAATTATCAAGGGAACACTTGAGGATATTGTAAAAAAAGTAAGAGACGAAAAAATAACAAGAACTGCAATTGTAATCATTAGTGATGTCATTGATCCTAAAACTTACGAGTATTCAAAACTCTATGATAAGAAATTTAGTCATGGATATAGAAAGGCTAAAGTCAAGTAGGTAAAAAATTAACTCTATTTTTTATTCCAAGTCTGTATAGATTTTTTTGAAATAGTGTTGCATCCCCCGATGTAAAAATCTTGATTGTATTTTTCTTTGATTTGTTTTTTTTAATTTTTGTAAGAACATTATTTGCTACAGTTTCTGCAGGATCAACAAATTGCACTTGTGGAAATTCTGAATTCAGTAATGGTTTTAAAAACGACAAGTGAGTACTTGATAAAGTTGCTGCATCTATTTGATTTTTAGAAATTTTATTTAGAGTTTTCATAATAATTTTTTTACAATATGCTTCATTTGAAATGAATTTATTTGATTCAACAAGTTCTACAAGCTGTGACGAATTTATTCTATAAATTTTCTTTTCTTTTGAAAAATTAAATTTTTTTATGTAATTTGACAAGCTTTTACTTGCAATAGCAGTTTTTGTTCCAAGTATTGCAATTTTTTTTGTTTTTGATAGCAACATGGCTTCTTTAATCGGTGGGTATACTCCAATTATTTTTTTATTTTTTATTTTGATCATTAAACTCGGAGTATTTGATGCCATTACAATTAGATCAGGAGAGAAATTTTCTTCTAAGAGTTTTATCGTCTGCTTAATTATCACTGTTAATTGTTTTTTTGATTTATTTCCATATGGAAAATTCTTCTGATCTGCAAAATAGACAATCTCGGATTTACATATCTTTTGAATTGCATTAATTATAGATAAAGAGCCTAATCCAGAATCAAAAACTGCTATTCTGACCATAATTTCTTAGATCTACATCTAGAATTAGTTTGTTAGCTAAATTTACTCTAATGTTTATCTAAATTTACTCTGTCCATTAAGAGCTAATTTCTAAATCACCTGACATGCCAAACTTCGATAAGACTTGGGCTCGACAAGAGACACCAGGTGTAACCGACAAACTCCGTGAGACTATAAAACCTCAAGGTGCATTAAAACCACGAATCCAAACGGCAGTAAACAAACTACAAGTCCAGATATCAAAAATGGACTCTATGCTTGGAAAACTACGTGAAAGAGACGCGCAACTCTTCCAAAGAGTCGTGACTGCAATGCAACAACATGACACAAGTACTAGCAGAGTTTTGTCAAACGAATTAGCTGAAATTCGTAAGGTTACAAAGATGCTCGGCAATGCAAGAATGTCATTGGAACAAGTCCAATTAAGACTGACAACTATTCATGATCTAGGCGATGCTATGGTAGCAATCGGCCCAGCGATGTCTACAATGAAGGGATTGAAGTCATCATTAGGAAGATTCATGCCAGAAGCAGACTCAGAATTGAATTCCATGACACAGACACTCAATGGTCTAATGATGGACTCCTTGGCAGGAGACTCATTTAGCATGGAGACTGGTGCTTCAAGTGAGGAAACAGAAAGAATCCTACAAGAAGCATCTGCAGTAGCAGAGCAACAGATTGGAGATAAATTCCCATCTGTACCAACATCCACTGGACTATCGTCCCAATCATCTACTTCTACATACTAGTAGTTGTTTGGAACGACGTCACTCTTTTTCTAATTTAACAATACTTACTATATGTAAATTAAAAAACACATGATCGCTTAATTGATTCTTTTTCATATACTTTGATTTTTTTGCAAAATTATATGATGAAGTATATTATCTATGTTCAATTAACAAACATAATTGTTATAAAGAAAAAATTGGGTTTTCCCACTCAGTTTTTGACTAACCTGAGAAGGCTATATCCCATTGAACAGACAATGTATCGGATGCTCCAATAGCTACTCCAGTAAAGGATTGGTATGAGAACATCTCTCCTGTAGCTGCAGTTGCAGAGTTAAATAATCCTGCTTCTGTAATAGTTGCTTGACATGCTGCGTTAGTTACATCTGCTCCTGTGGAAGTTGATCCTCCAAAGATAGCTTTGATTGTAACTGTTTCAGTAGCTGTTCCAGTTTCTGTATTTGTACTAGCTGCTACTCTAACACAACCTGCACCTAATGGTGTTGCTACATTGGAACTAGTTGCAGTTTGTCCTGTTCCAGTACCAAGTCCAATATTATTGAATGTGGCACCATCAGTACATCCTGCTACAGTTGTGCCAAATGTGCGTTCAACTATACAGTCTTTACCGACATCTGTAACTAGATTGTCTGTTTGTACATAGTTTTTGATATTGCCATCAGAATCAGCAACAATTAATGTAATATGTCCAAGTACACCTGAAGACTCGTTAGACATTGCTTCAGCTGTATTTGGTGTAGAGAGAACACCTACAGAGATTGTTGCGATTCCCAGCAATAACATTGCTAAGTTTCTTGTTGTTATCATTAATGCTTATGATATAAACAATCTATTAAATTTTTAATGTAAATCAGATGAAAGGTTAATCCTTTTTGGATCAATATACATTTTTCTTATTCCAAAATGGATCAACATTTTAGTATTAAGGAGTCTTTACTCCAACTTTTTCAGTCAAGGTTATAGAAAAATTGTTTCCAGTTGAAGTATTTTCTGATGTAATTTTTTGTTCACCTTCTTCAAAAGTTAATTCATTTGAAGATTTTTCATTTGACGTTTCTGTATTTAATTCAAATGTAATTACTAATGAAATTATGATGATAGATATTATTACGGATGCAATCACAGCACTTTTTTTCACACACGAGTATGTTTTCTCGAGTATAAAAAGAAACTGATATTGTATAAAAATTTTTTTAAGACAGTACATATCTATTTTTTTTATTGTTGAGACTTTGTCTATTAATAATATCATTAGTAATTTTTGGTATGCCTTTTGCATTTGCTCAAGATTTCTTTATTTCAAAAACAGATGATGCTAATAATATAATTTTTGATGGAAAATGGACATTTGAGTATGAATGGAAAAGATCAAGTTTCTACCAAGTAGATGATAATGATGGACAAATCATGGTAAGACTATCTCATGATTTTAAAAATATCTATATTCTTTTAGATGTTTTATCTGATAAAACAAAATCTCATCTAGGAGATAGTGCAATCATATGTTTTGATACAAAAAATAATAGTGGACAATACATACAAGACGATGATTTTTGTTTTCAAGCTGTAATGGACTCTAAAAATTCTAAAATGTTTCAGGGCGGTGGTGATTTTGGGAGTAACGGTAATTTAAGAAAGATTGAAAGTCATTCTGAATTAATTACAATCGGAGGGTTTTCTGATCATAATGATAGGTATAGTAACATTCCTCATGCAACATATGAATATAAAATTCCGATAGAGATCTTAGGCCGTTCTGATGTCTATGGATTTTATGTTCAAGTATTTGATGACAATACAGATAGTAGATTTACCTATCCCCCAGGTATAACAAATCAAAAATTTCCATTTATTGCATCTCCTGATAAATGGGGAAAAATCATTTCGCCTGATAAATCAATACCTGAATTTGAATATCCCGTAATAATGATGATTGTTATAATTATTCCTATAATCTTATTTTCTAAAAAATTAAAATCATTACGTATGTCAATACAATAATATCAATTATTGTAACGGTAATTACACACAATGCCAAGCTACACAACACACAATGCCAAGCTACACAACACACAATGCCAAGCTACACAACACACAATGCCAAGCTACACAACACACAATGCCAAGCTACACAACACACAATGCCAAGCT
>Ga0207952_1000635_pt1 | contig 23488 bp, 18 predicted proteins | sample SubbioR12Aug_8Ca_FD_184831 | JGI IMG/M metagenome (GOLD analysis project Ga0207952, IMG submission 184831) | Serpentinite rock and fluid subsurface biosphere microbial communities from McLaughlin Reserve, California, USA - CR12Aug_8Ca (SPAdes) | ecosystem: Environmental > Terrestrial > Deep...
TGCGCCTGCAACGGAGAGGAGACCAGAGAAGGTGCCGCCGCCGGTGACCGCAAGACCATTGGATGAGGAGAGTCCCGCAGTCGAGACACCGCCTGCGAAGGTGGAGGTGGCGGTGCCCGTAACCTCAAGAGCGCTTGTGCGAACTCCAGCAAAGGTTGAGGTACCACCGGTAACAGCAAGAGTTCCTGATATCAAACCGTCCCCGTTAACAGAAAGTGATTGACCCGGGCTTGTTGTACCGATGCCCAAATTACCAGAGAGATACTGGTTGCCGATAACCTCAAGTTTGGCAAGTGATGTCGTTGCGGCTCCGCCAATCAATACCTGATTTGAGGTTGTTGAGACGCGAACACCGCTTGTGTTGAAGTATGTCCAGTTGATCTCACTGCCGCCCCCAGCGCCGCCATCGCTTCCACAGAAGAAATTACCGTTTGAATCCGTATCGATGGTGTCACAGTTCACAAGAGATGCGACCCGCACTCCGCCACCAGTGAGCGTAATACCGTTTGCACCAAAAATGCCTCCTGATTGGTTTATAGAAAAGAGGGATGTCGCCGTCGCATTCTGAACATTGAAAAGATTTGACGCTTGATTATTCGCCCCACGGATCGTTAACGGAACATTCGCGCTCGAGGTTGCCTCAATAGTGACGATAGAGGTGCCGATCGGGGTCGTCGTACCGAATGTTGACGGGGTCGTCGTACCACTCACTGCATTAGCGAGTTGTGCGAATGCGGCAGAAGTCACCTGCTGTCGAGGAGAGAGTGTCTCGAATGAAGAGTTATCCGAGGATACTTCGACCTGCAGATACACCGAACGGTTCGTATTGAAGTTGTAATCGAGTGCATGAGGGAAACCATTCGCTGTGTCACCGATGTTCACATTGAAGACACCTTCCCTGACCGTTGTTGAAAATGAAGTCGGTGAAACGGACGGCCAGACGCGATTGCCCGATGAAACAGTCGGGTTGTCCCAGAGAGAAAATCTGAAGTAGTACGTAGTGCCCGAACCACCGACAAGATTGCCGCTCGAATTAGAGAGACGACCCTGATAACTGATCATGCTCGGCGTGCCAGAATCGGCGGTCACATACTGGAATGGAGACAAAAGGAAATACAAAATCAGCAACGCAGAAAATACTTTTTGCGTTCTCTCCCCCCACTTTCGGCCTTTGTATGATGTGTGTATCATCCTCAACGCGAAAGAAGCCCTCTCACCAATTTGGACATGGTACTACCATAGTTTATCACGCTACCAAGCCAATTTTTTAAGGAATTTTGTGGATAAATTTAATAACCACAACAATTTTTTTTCACAAAATAAAAAACTCTCCTCATGATCGAAAAATACACAAAAAATCTTGCTTGGCGGGTCAAAAAATTGGTATAATTGCGAGTACTCCGGACGTGTGACCGCGTTTTTTCTCTTTGGAGATATAAATGACCCGAAAAAAAATTTTACTAGCGACTCTTTTTTGCTCACTCGCTCTTTTCGGAGCTGTTTTGATCTTGCAAACGAATGTTCTTGAGAAGGTCAGTACACTGCTAAGTAACGGAGAGTACCGGGGTACAGACTACCCGGGCGTTACGGTAGCGGTTTCGGCAGATATGGGCTACAACATAAACGCTGATAAGGTACTCGAAAAGATACGTCAGATAAAACCTGATTTCTATCTACATTTGGGTGACTTAAGTTACAACGAGATAGAACCGGAATCGAAATGGTGCGAGTACATACGCAACGTGATCGGCGATATTCCATTCCAAGTCGTTGCTGGCAACCACGAAAGTGATGGTTTGGACGGCCTCATCGATGAGTACATCAAATGTTTGCCGAATTCGATGAAAAATACTGTTGGAGAGTATGGAAAACAGTATTATTTTGACTATCCAGCCGAAAATCCTGTTGCTCGTTTCATCTTAATATCTCCCGAGCTTCACTTCACGAACGGAACAACAACATACGGACCTAAAACTGAAAATCTTGCATGGCTCGATAGTGCGATCGACGGAGCGCGTACCGCCTCTGTACCGTGGGTGATCGTAGGTATGCACAAAGACTGTATTCGACCAGCCCTTATTACATGTGAGATCACCCCTTTTCTCATGAATTACCTCATCAGAAAACGAGTCGACCTTATCCTGCAAGCGCACGCGCATGTCTATATCAGGACGAAACAGCTCACCTGCGTCATCGCGGTCGAGCGCGGTATCGGCTTTGACGACAGCTGCGTAACAAAGAACAAACTCTCGAGTGTCTACCAAAAAGGAGAAGGTCCGATCACTATGGTCGTGGGCACCGGAGGGCAACCTATCCGTGCAATCGCTGAAAACGACGCTGTTCTTCGCTATTTCGAAAAAATAATGCGCCGTGATGAGAACGCAACGCATGGAGTGGCCAAATTAACGATTACTCCCGAGCAACTACGCTCCGAATATGTGTCCGCGACAGATGTCGTGTTCCGAGACACATTCGTTATAAAGAAATAGCCTCCTATGTTACAGAAGCTCTACACACTGCTCTTCTCTCGAGAGTTTTCTTTTTCCATACCAACAGCTCCTATTAAAAAGAAATTTTTCATCAAGCACGAAAAAATACTGCTCTACGGCCTATTCTGTTCGACGGCACTATTGTTATCTTGGGATTTTCTAGAAGCGTTCTTTACGAGCGCTATACCAAGCGGCGGGGATACTCCGTACCATATCGTGATAGGAGAGTACTACCAAAAGAATATATTCCCGTCATTGTGGGGATATGTTCCGTTTTGGTTCGGAGGCTTCCCTTTCCCCCAGTTATATCCGCCGCTTTCTTTCATTGTGATTTCCTTTGTATCTCTGATATCACACATACCATACGAAACAGTCTTCGGAGTGTCTGGATTAATCTCGGTGCTTGCAATCCCCTGCCTTATCTATGCGGTTTCTCGAAAATTCGGTTCAGGGCACTTTGAAGCATTTTGTGCAGGATGGATTGCAACACTTTTTGTGAGCACGTTCGATCTATCGACCCACGGCACAGGATTATCGATACGCGACACACTCGGTGTTGGACTTGCGCCACAGACATTCTCTTTCGTCTTTTTTCTTCTGTGGCTATTGCATATGCAACCTGCCGCCACATCAAAAAAACACGAGGTCTTGTCAGTGCTATTCCTTTCATCCGCCCTACTCACGAGTGCTCACTCGATTATTATGCTTGCAACAACCATTGTGGGAAGTGCACTGACAGGCCTCCTCCTATATACGCAAAAAAACAAAACGTTACGTGCACAAAATATACTAGTACCCCTACGTATCATTGTTAACTCTCTTATAGTATCGAGCATCTTCTATGTTCCAACGATCATATTCTCTCGCTACATACCCATAGGGCCATGGAATCCTATTCCGCCAGCAGAAATAATCAGTGACTGGTGGTTCATTATCGGACTGGATTGTGTCGCAGTATATGCACTACTCCGTTCGAAACGATACTGGAGTGCCGCCCTTTCGGTAACGGCACTTGCTGGCATCGTCGTAGCTCTCGGGTTCCCTGAAACCTTGTTCGATACGCTCTCAATCCACGGCTACCGGATGATATCCTTCTTTCTTGTACTTTCGTCAATCCCTATTGCATGGGTTATCCGATCACTCGTCAATATCAGCAGACCGTTCCTCAACACTGCGCTCTCTGCTTCGATACTCCTAATATTTATAACCGCATACTGGGCAGGTCACATAACCCCCCTTGGCCAAACACCGAGGTCGAACCCCAATACATCGACAAAATCGGCCCTCGAGATCGCAGCCTACCTCAAAAAGAACCCTCGGGGGTTAGTGCAAATCGAATCGTACGATCCATCCAGAGAGAATTCGTATGGGGCGCTCAATGCCGTCCTTGCCCGAAACGGAATACCGACAACCTTCGGATTCGCCACAGAGTCAACGCCCGGATCGACATTCATGGTCGCTATCCGAAACGCCCTTTCAAAAACAAAAACTGTCGGCTGGCTTGATTCAAATCTGCACCTTGATCCTAATTTCCTGAACCAGCCGGTCTCCGTACACCTTGTGCGAGCGAGCCTCCTTAGTATAAACCAATTCATCGTACAATCACCGGATATGGTTCGCGCGCTACTTCACGAACCATCTGTGTTCCTGGAAAAAGATTTTGGAGTGTGGAAACTATTCTCTGCACGCGCCCCAGCGGAACAAATACGCGTATTGAACAACGCGCCGGCATTGCTTTTGGCAGACACTAAAAATACAAACACTGGGTACAGCCAGGTGCGATTCTACGAAGAACTCTTCGCTTCGCCTTATTTTGACCGTATCACATTGGTGACGCCCGAAACGAATACGATCAAGGATCTTCCCGACCTTGAGCGATTCTCAGCAATCATCATATCTGACTATCGAGATACAGGCATAGATTCAGCCATTGAATCCCTCTCATCCTACAGCGTCACAAAACCTCTCATTCTTATCGAAAACGAATCGCCTATTTTTTCAGAGCTTTCAAAAATACCCCGCGAGAACCACAAGATTCATATCATTCCGTCCCCCATGACGTCGACATCGCTACAAACGATATTCGATATCGTGCACACGAACACCGAAAACACCGGTTCTAAAGAAGACTCCGCAAAAAAGAAAGACCCCGTTCGTTCATTCGACAAAGACACGCTCACACTCACTTCGATACCGCTCACCGTAGGTTCCAAAAAAACACCCGTATCTGTCTCAGCAAACTATTTCCCCGGGTGGATAGACACCGTAACACAAGAAGAGCCTTTAATGGCATACCCAGCAAACATGGTCATCTGGACCAACGCCGAAAACGTACAATTACGATTTGAAAAACCGCAGACCCTTACAATACTCTATCTACTTTGGCTCCTGGGGGCGCTCCTTGTGATAGCGACCTACATCTCTAGAAAAAACTAGCGTATAGGGACGTATGGATTACCCAGGTCACTTAGAATACCCCCAACAAGACGGGAGAGATACTGGGCCATGCTTCCACACCTGAAACCGATTGGATACTGAGTCCCTACCGATGGGTCCGTAGAGGGTTCTCCAACAACAATACCGACATGCTCGACATCCTCCTCGAGGTCTGCCCACATACAAGCGCCCACACCGTCATCATGGCTCCAATACCGGTAACAATATTGGCTGTCGTTGATCGGGTCTTCGGGTAACGATGCTATATACCCTTCGGTTACCAGATCATCGAGGTCAGAAGCCGGCCAATCTGCATTCGTACCACAATCACGAACATTAGTGATATCACCGTTGCTCGATACACCAGAGCCAGCAGCACCATCAGGCGTCCCACTGACAGGAACAGAACCTTCAACGTTGTAATAAAACTCGAGCGCGAGTTTGTACTGAATGAGATCGCTCAATCTTCGAGCGTCACGAGCCTTTCCCCGCGCGCTTGAGACGCTCACAAGAACGACAGAGGACAAAACCCCGATGATGGATATCACCACCAGCAATTCGATCAGCGTAAATCCGCCTGTTGTCCTTTTTTGATGGCGCTGTAAGAAGTTCATAACAATAAACGATCCCATTTGACCGCCGATAACATGACGATAGTCACCATCGTATTTACAATGACCAATCCAACCAAAAGAATATTCGCCTGCCGTTCGGTCTTTACAATCTTTGACTTGAGAAGTCCGCGCACCATTCGACAATACGTCAACGATGTCCCGCCAAGATCTTGAGTTCCTGCCGCATGCTCATCCATACCATCCATTCTACCAGAAAGGACCTCTAATCTAAATAACGATTTCCCCAAACACCTCCGCGCAGGATTTTTTTTAAAAAAGTTAGGCTTGGATTTTATATGTGGACCTAGGGAGAATCGAACTCCCGTCTCGACAATGCGAATGTCGCGTCGTACCACTAGACAATAGGCCCGGAGCGCATACTGTTGCAGACCTTTTGCATGTCTGCCGTGTGGACCTACAGGGAATTGAACCCTGGCCTCATCCATGCCATGGATGCGTTCTACCGCTGAACTATAGGCCCGAAAACGAACCAACACATTCTTACAGAAAAAATCATCCGAATCAAATTTCTTGCGTTTAGATGATTTTCCCCTATAATGAGTCAGCTTTTATCTTTCGGGCCCGTAGCTTAGTTGGTAGAGCGCCTCATTTGCAATGAGGAGGTCACCGGTTCGAATCCGGTCGGGTCCACATCGTATATAGTGCATATTTGGTATTTACCAGCCGCCCGAGTACCATTACCACTATGACCCTCTTAAAAAGAGCCTCCGTCGCCGCCCTCTTTTTGTCTTGCATGATCACTGTGACACATGCGGAGCAAGAAATAATCTCTATTGAAAATGCTCCGAGCCACAGGCGTCCAGGGGATGCGCTTATGCTGACGATCACTGATCCATCCGTAACATCGATTACCTACAAAGGAAGATCGTATCCGTTGTTCCACCACCACAACAGGCGTCATGCTCTGATACCGATCCCCGGTCGAGAAAATGCCGGAACCCACACGCTCCATGTAATGACGAGGAGTGGCACAAGCAGTATCCCTGTTACTGTTCACAACAGAAAGATCACTGTGATAGAACTACCTATCCCAAAAACGGTTAAAGAAACTCCTTCAACACTCATAACAACGCTCGCAAAACAAAACACAACCATATCAGAGACCCCTCCCTCTCCTTCGCCAAACACACTTTTTACCAAAACATTCGGATTACCGCTCGCGGACAACCGAAACATATCAAGCCGGTATGGCGAGATACGCAAGACCGGAAATCAGTCGATACGGCACCTTGGCGTTGATTTTGCAGCGCGGCGAGGAACACCGGTATACGCAATGAATGCCGGCAGGGTCTTAAAAGCTTATATCGACCCCATTTACGGAAACACCGTCATCATCGATCACGGCGCAGGCATCACATCACTCTACATGCATCTCGATACGATAGAGGTAAAACCATCTTCCCCTGTATATCGAGGCGAGCGAATCGGAACTGTCGGAAATACGGGCCTATCGAGCGCTCCTCACTTGCACCTATCTCTCAAGGTCCACGGTGAATCGGTCGACCCCCTCTCCTTCATATCGCTATTCTGACCCCGCAACGATAAGGCGTACGCCTTTAGATATTCGGTTGTGCATCTCGCACTTTGTTGTAGCGTTCAAGGATCGTCCGCTTCACATCCTCGGGAAAATGAGCGTCACGGATCGTGAAGGCTTTATGTTCACTCGCTGTTTGTACGATGATATTTCCAAATTTAAAGAACGTCCCCAGGATTCCATGCACCTGCACCGTCACATCCTGAATGCGATCGAGCCTGAATGTTGATATCTCCCGATGAAAAAGACCCTTTTGCTCGATGTCGATCATCTGTCTATCCGTGATGACCCACACATCAAGATAGTAGTTGGTCCAAACAAGAAAGAATGCCATCCACAGCAACAAGAGCCAGAGCGAATAGATGAACAAGAATATTGATCCGTGGCTCTCCACCACATAGCCAAGCCGACCAAGAAAAATAATGATCGCTTCATAGAAAAAGATGGGCATTCCCGCAAGGACGATGATAAAAAACGTCTCAGAAAGAACGACCCACCAATGTCGGCGGACCGTTCTGATGACAACTTCTCCTGGTTCAAGTGGTGGCATGGATATATGCTGATCAGACAGTCAGAAGCGCAACGAGCGCCCCTCCGATAAAAAAAATAGATACCACAAAATATGTTATCTGAACGACACGGATAACTTTCGGCTCAATGCCATATTTTTTCCAATGGTACATGTATATCGAGCTCATCACGACATACGCGACAATTACCGCGGCAAAGATGATCGGAAGGATGGGTGACGCGGTGATGAATGATATGACCTTTTCTGTCTCTATCGGCATGACAATAAGTATATACCCTAATCGAAAAATTAGAATCGAGAGTCTTGCCGACAAACTAAAACCGCCCCCTCGGGGCGGTTTTAGCGCTTGCTATCTTACTAGAAGCTTCGGCGATCGCCGCCGAACTCGCGGCGAGGAGGTCGGTCTGTCATCGGGCGGGCCTCATTGACGGTCAATTTGCGACCATCGAGCTCCTGTCCGTTGAACATCGACACAGCCTTGTCCGCATCAGCATCAGCCATTTCCACGAAAGCGAAACCGCGTGAGCGGCCCGTCATCTTGTCCATCATGACGTTTGACGAAACAACTTCGCCAGCTTTCGAGAAGAACTCCTTGAGAGAGTCCGAGGTCGTGCTGTAAGGAAGATTCCCTACGTACAACTTTTTTGCCATTCGTTGTGTTCTCGTTTTTCTAAAGAATCGTATCGACTACCTTCCCACCTCCTGCGAGAAACACCGAATGTTGTTCTCCTCGGAACAATGGAAACCTACGACCCCAAAACGGTAGCACATAGAACGGCTCTATGCAAGCCGTCGGAGACTCCTTGTTGATATAAAACGGCCAACCGAAAGACGCCGTATAGAAAACGCCAGAGCCGGGCAACCGAGGGACTTTCCCAAATCTCGGGCGAACGTGCGTACATAAAATCCAGAACCGCAACGGATCCGGCATTTTACGAGCCTGAGTTCAGAGGGTAACCGGCTGTGTTTCCACGAACGAAGAATGGCATTTTGGCGAAAATCACCCTTAACGCGCAATATCCTTTCCGCAATTTTTTTTCGAAGATTAGACACACGCACTTTCTTCAAATCATGAACCTTGATCGACATAACCTGAACACTATGTTTTGGAAGCGTACCGGTATCGAGACGCCCACTTCGACTTAATGCAAAAAGAGGAGTGCCACGGAGCGTTTTAGACGAAAATGCCGGATATTCTTGGGCAATTGTCCCAATAAACTTCTTAATCTCATTTCGGACAGCCGACACGGTAACATGTGGAGCACGATGTTCTGTTATGAGACCGAGGCAATCATGCGTATCAGTTCCTACGCCAAAAAGCACCTCGCACTCGTACACTTTGTTTAACCTAAGATAACGTTCTTTTGCGTGGACCATGTCTCCAGCAAGAACAAGAAGCACCCCTTCCGCCATAGGGTCAAGTCTGCCGGCGTAGGTCATCACAACATCCCGGAGCGCCGGATCCGATACCTTAAGACGTTCAAGACATGCTAAGGGCGTTTCTCCGGGGTATTTGTATATATTGAAAACCTTGTTCACACAGGCCATATTAGCTAGAATGTAGCACATGTCTAATACCCACAAGGGAACACGCCGCCTCGAGACTCAAAGTTACAAAGGTGTCCGTGACTTTTATCCCGAAGACCAGGCTATTCAAGAGTACATCTTCGGCATATGGCGAACTGTCGCAGAATCGTTCGGATACGTCGCATATTCAGGATCAATCCTCGAGCCAGCAGAACTCTATCGAGCAAAGACCGGAGATGAGATCGTTAATGAACAAACATATACCTTCACCGACCGTGGCGGACGAGAGGTAACCCTTCGACCAGAGATGACGCCGACGGTTGCCCGCATGGTCGCCGCACGAAAAAGAGAACTTCCCTTCCCACTTCGCTGGTTTTCCATTCCCAACCTTTTTCGCTATGAAAATCCGCAACGCGGTCGCCTACGCGAACACTGGCAGCTCAACGTAGACCTCTTCGGAGCAAAAACCATTGACGCAGAAGTCGAGGTTATCGCTCTCGCCGTTGAGATACTTCGAAAATTCGGCCTTACCGATGAAAAATTCTCCATCAGGATCAACAGCCGCACCGTCATGAACGCAATCCTGATAGATTGGCTGAGACTCTCTGAAGAAAATTCTCGCGCGGTGTCAAAATTGATCGACCGAAAGGAAAAAATGCCGCGATCGGAGTTCGATGAAAAATTAAGCGCTCTTTTGGGAGAGCATAATCAGGTCCTGTTGACCCTTCTCAACTCAAAGAATCTCGAAGAATTTTCTTCTCACTTGCCGACAAACGACGCGTTGACGTCGGGTATGAGCGAGATCAAGGACCTCCTCGCAAAACTCGAGGGACTTGGCATCACCAATGCGATCTTCGACCAAACACTTATGCGCGGTTTCGATTACTATACGGGCATCGTTTTTGAGATATTTGATACGAATCCGAACAATCGCCGATCCCTCTTTGGAGGCGGACGATACGACGAACTTCTGAACATATTCGGCAGTGAACCAGTTCCTGCTGTTGGATTCGGCATGGGAGACGTCACCATGCGCGATGTACTCGAAACATACAACCTTCTGCCTGCATATACTCCCCCGACCGATCTGTACATATGCCACACAAGCCAAAACGTCCTTCCCTTCATTCATGACTTGGCCGCCACACTCCGAGGCCAAAATATACGTGTTGCCATTGACCTATCAGAACGAAAGGTCGGAGATCAGATAAAAACAGCTGACAAACACAAAATCCCCTGCGTCGTCTGTGTTGGCGAAGAAGAGGTTTCGGGAAAGAAATTCACCGTCAAATGTCTTGCGGACAGAAGTGAAACAACGGTCTCTGAATCTGAAATACACACCGTTATAAAGAAAGTTCGCCATGAGAAAGATCGTCTTTGATATTGAGACAAAAAATGAGTTCCGAGAAGTAGGAAGCGCGGACCCGACCGCGCTCGATATTTCTCTTGTCGGACTCTACGACTCCGAAACCAACAGCTATATGAGTTTCTTGGAGCATGAATTCAACTCTCTGTGGCCAATACTAGAAAAAGCAGATCTCTTGATCGGATTCAATTCGGACCACTTTGATATACCCCTTCTCAATAAATACTATCCGGGAGACCTGACCAAGATAAAAAGCCTCGACATTCTTAAAGAAGTGCGGAACGCGATCAACCGGCGCGTCAAACTGGACCAAATCGCTGAAGGTACGCTTGGAACAAAAAAATCCGGCCATGGACTCGAGGCAATAACATGGTGGAAGAACGGCGAAATCGAAAAGATACGAAAATATTGTATCGATGACGTCCGAATAACCAAGGAAATATATGACTACGCCCGAACCCACAACGAACTTCGTTTCAAAGAAGGCGGAAAGCTTAACCCAATACGACTCGATACGTCACATTGGGAAGTAGCTGAAGCAAGTGGGCTCACCCACACCCTACCGTTCTAACCTTCCTCGCCTCGGGACTACTCGAAGACCGTCAGGGCAAGCATTGCACCGAAACCAAGAATGATACACGCAATCTGCGTGAATGATTTTCGTGGATCGCGAGTCTTATGGAGTTCTGGGACAAGATCGGAGCCCGCGATATAAATGAAACCTCCTGCCGCAAAGGCAAGGGCGTAATACAGGATATTCTCCGCGTACGCATCGAGAAATGCCGCTATAACGACACCGACGATCGCCAACAGCGCGGAAAAAAAGTTAAGCATGAGCGCCCGAGCGCGAGAAAGTCCTGCATGGATAAGTACGCCGAAATCTCCGATCTCTTGAGGGATTTCATGAAGTGCGATTGCGGCCAGTGTCGCTATACCAACCTCGGTACTTACCGCAAAACCCGTCCCAATGATGACACCGTCGATCATGTTATGAACACCGTCACCGACGAGCACGATGGTCGATAGAGGATTTGTGACATTGTGCTCTGGGTGCATCTCGTCGATCTCTCCCTCGGTATGACTGTGATGCCACCGCAAGAACTTCTCAAGAATGAAAAAGCTCAAAATGCCCGTAAAGAGCATACCCGCAACGACATGGGTATCAGAAATAAACTCCATAGCCTCAGGCAGAAGGTGCAAGAAAGCATCACCGAAAAGAGCCCCCACAGACGCAGACACCAGCAAAAAGACCACGTACCGCATGGTCTTCTCCCCTACCGACAGCGTAAATACTCCTGCGAAAGATATACAACTCACCGCGACGACACCGGCAAGGGCATATAGAAACTCGAGGGATGACATGTGGCCAAAACTATATCATGATTCATAGAAAATAACAGGAGGTATGCTATAATCCCCGGACCGATTTATACATTCACATAAATATCATGGAACCACAGCAAACAGCCCCTTCTCAATCAAACCTCGGCATTCCCATCGCCATCGTCCTTGCTGGAGGCTTGATTGCCTTAGCAGTCTTTCTTCGTGGCGGCTCTATTGGAGCAGGCTCTGACGTTCCCCGACCAACAAACCAAGAAACTGCTGAAGTGGTGATCCCCGCGCCATCCAACGATGACCACATTCTCGGGAACCCAAATGCGCCGATAGTGCTTGTTGAGTATTCTGATTTCGACTGCCCATTCTGCCAGACTTTTCACAACACGATGCATGAGATCATGAAGACATACGGCAAGGATGGAAAGATATCCTGGATATACCGCCAATTCCCTCTTGAGTCGATCCACCCGAACGCTCCTATAAAAGCTCTCGCGAGCGAATGCGTTGCGGCCCAAGGAGGAAACGAAGCGTTCTGGAAATATACGGACATTCTTTTTGCCAATCAACAAACAAAGCCCGCTGACCTCGTCAAGAAACTCGCCGAATTTGCCGGCCAGTCCGGAAATTCCATCGACACAGCGAAAGTGGTGACCTGTATCAACAATGCAGAATTCGGAGAGAGGGTACAAACCTCATACAACGACGCTGTTAAGGCGGGCGGCCGAGGAACACCATTCAATATCCTCGTTCTTAAGGATGAGATATCAAAGAAATCTCGGGAATCACTCGAGGCATCTCTTGGTCAGTACGGATCCGACCTCTACACCATAAGCGACGACGGTATGCGCGTCGTACTCAACGGAGCATTTCCCCTCGACGCAATGAAACTCGTCCTCGAGGCTCTTCTCGGCAACTAAAGAGGTTCCTGTAGGATTACTTATTATTTCCGCGAACAAGGCGACTTAGGTCACACCATTCGCACTTCGGGTCATCACAATTCTTGTCCCAAAACAAGAAATTGCTTATTTCGTCGCCTACACGCTTGGCCTCTTCTTCAACGGCCTGCACATCCTCGTCGCGCACCTCAAAAAGCTCGCGCTTGTACTTGCCTCGCTCATTCGGTTCAACAAAATCTATTTCGCCAGAGACCATATCGTACTTGCCTTTTTCGTACCGATCGAGAAGCAATTTATAGAAATTGAGCTGGCGCTTGATATTCCCTTCAGAACTTTTGGTCTCACCGAGTATGTCATTGCGTGACTTCGGCTTGCCGGTCTTGTAATCAACAACATTGACGCGCGTCCCGCCCGGAAGCATCTCTACCTTATCCAAGCGCCCCTTGATGAGCATCTTCTCGCCACGAGACAGATCAAGAAAGACCCCGGCGATATTGAATTCCGTTATTACCGGTGTCCTCCATTGTCCATCATACTGATCGAAGTAACCTGACAATGCTTTCGTACCCCGTTTGAGCGCATCTTTCGATTCGTTTTCCGAAAGAGGTTGATGTAAAAGCTCTCGTTCAAAAGACGCCACGAGTTCATTCTTACCGTATACACGACCCGATGAAAGCGCATCAAAGAATTCGCGCAAAGCAGCATGAATGGCATTACCATATAACTGGTACGATTCAGGCGTCTTAGGTAGACGAACAAGATTGTTGAAAAAATACCTCCACGGACAGGACAGATAATTATTGAGCGCTGTCACCGAGAGACCCTCCTCAAAGAACAATTTGCGCAGATACTCTCTGTCCTTTATATCAACCCCCCTGTGATCAGTTGATCTGACGTCAAGCTTCGCGGACACCATCTGGCGTCTCTTTTCAAAATCGGACGTATCGACATTCTCTATAAGTGACCGATCGAGCTCTCCGATGAACTGGCTGGGGAGCTGCTCCTTGCCATCCGCTCGAGTACGAGAAAATGTAACGGTGATGGATCTCTTCGCGCGCGTCAGTGCGACAAAAAACAACCTTCTCTCATCTTCAATCTCTTGAAAATCATCGATTCCCTCGCCTCGCAAAGGCAGGTCAAAAAGATCCTTCGCACGGCGATTACCCCAATGTCCGTCCTCTGCTCGAACGATATATACCCTCTCGAACTCAAGTCCTTTTGATTTGTGCGCGGTCATTGCGTGCACTGAAGGTGTCATTGGCCGACGATTGCCGGATTTGATACGTACTTTATGCGTCTCCAGAAGATCGACCAATCGAAGAAAGTCGGCGATGCCGTACCCTTTATGATTTTGGAGCATCGCGCGCATCTCCCGTAGAACACCATCGAAAACCTCTAATTTTTCGGCAGAATCGGGCCGTGCGATAAGAGATTTGATGAACCCTGATTCATCTGCGATCTTTTCTGTCGCCCGAACAACATTCTCATTCTTTGCAAATTTTCCCCACTCAATGATCTTTCGAGAAAGATGTGCCATTTTCTGACCCCCCTCGACCCCGGCATCGATAAGGTGTTTCGGAGAACGAAGACAATCAATGAGCGCCATCCTCTTGGTTTCTGCGTATCGGATCGCCTTCCAGGCATCAAGATGGTCTGCGTTCAAAAAAGAAAAATGAAGCGCCATGGCCAATAACCGCGATTCGTGCGGCGAATCTATCGCCCTCAAAAACAACATGAATTTTCTCATTTCTTCATCGCGCAAAGCGTCACCATCGGACAAAACGACGAACGGCACCCCCTTTCTTGAAAGAGCGCTTGCAAACCCCTCGATGTCGTTGTTATCCCTGTATAGTAAAGCGATATTTTGTGCTGCCACGCCGGATTGGAGATCTCGATCGATACATTCCGCGACATAATCGGCTTCTGATTCGGGACTTCCGAGCGCAGCTATTTCGATATTTCTTTCGTGTGCATGAGAGGCGCGCGCGATAAGTCGAACGCGAAGATCGATATCGGAGGATCCACCTGATGTATTATTTTCAATAACAGAATGAGAAACATCGAGAATAGCTTGCGTCGAACGATAATTCTCTTCCAAATTGATAAGCTGGGCGGTCGGGTATTTTCTTTTGAAATAAAGAAAATTCTCTAAGGACGCACCCTGGAATCTGTAAATGGCCTGTTTTTCATCACCCACGATGAACAAGTTCGGCTCATCGTGAAAACTCGACAAAAGTTCAAGAATCGCATTTTGAGCATTGTTCGCGTCTTGATGCTCGTCAGCAAGGATGTATTGATACTCTTCCTGAAGCATCAGTGAAAACTCTGGTCTTCGACCCAACGCAGCGATCATCTCAAGAAGCATATCGTCATAATCATATATCTTTTCTGCGGCCAGCGACCTCTCATATTCGCGATATATGTACGAAAGTTCTTTATTCTTCGCAATGAGCTTGCGTTGTCTCTCATACTCCCCTTTAAGTTTTCCTTTGAACTTCCCTTTTTCATGATATTTCTCCGGTATCTCCTCGAAGCGGAGTTCTTGCCCCTTCACCAGATCGGCAAAACGATCCGTCGATACATTCTCTCGTTTGATATCTGATATCGCCGAAAGAACAGGGTGAACATAGTAATAAATGTTCCCGTGCGGCTTAAGCATGTCAAAAGTTCCTCGATCGAAGATGTCCTCAAGAATGCGTATCTGATCCAACTTGCCAGCCGGTTGCGAACCCGTGATACGAGGAAACTCTTCTGGGTAGGTCTGTATACATTCGTTAGAAAAACTATGGAATGTATGGATATTCACCTTGTATGCGGCACTACCGATGACCTCGACAAGCTTCTGTCTCATCGAATGGGCGCCCGATTCAGTGAATGTGAGAGCAAGAATGCTACCCGGGTCAGCATCTGTCTTCCACAGAATATTAGCGACACGAAGCGTCAGTACCGAGGTTTTACCAGTTCCCGGACCCGCAATGACCATAACCGGGCCCTCTATAGTATCAACAGCCTGACGCTGTTTGAGATTAAGCCTGGCATATTGCCGGTCAAACTCTTCGGAAGTCATCGTTCGATTATATCACCCGAACGCGCGCCACAGATCAGTGGGCAGGGAGAGTGAATTTAAAGACGCTTCCTTTATCCCGCCCATCTGATTCAACCCACAATCGTCCGCCGTGCCGCTCGATTATCTTCTTTGCCAAAAACAGACCGATACCCATACCTTCGGTATCCATATGCTGCGATTTCGCCCCGCGATAAAAACGCGAAAAAAGATGAGGCATTTCATCCTTCGTGATACCGATACCACTATCAGCAATAAGACACTCGACTGTCCCCTTATGGCGTCGCAGAGAGACCTTGATTGACCCGCCTGTCGGCGTATACACGACCGCATTATCGAGAAATATCTGCAACGCAAGCTTCAAACGAGCTGTATCGCACGGCACATGGATACCGTGACCGAGCGATACATCGACATCGAACTTCTTTTCTTTGAACTTCATTGCATATGTATCAAGGACGTCTTGCACATATGCCGAAAAATCGGTTTTCTCTATCTGGTACAAAAAACTCTGCTCTTCGGTCTCCGATACATTGATGAGCAAATTCGTGAGCTCAACGAGACGAAAAACGGACTCTTGAACGCTTAAGATCTCTCGTTTGCGCTCAGCGCTTCGTTCACCTTGGAGCAAGTTCTCGCTCGACCATTTGATATGGGTCAGCGGCGTTCGGAACTTGTGCGTAACAACATGTATAAATTCGTATTTCAAAAGATCATTCTCGCGCGCCTTGCTCCAGACAAAGAAACCTATCCCGACGGAGATTAGCGCAGACATGAGCGGCAATATCCATAACGGGAAATCCGGATATGTATCGCCGATGAAATTATTCAAATAACTGAACAAACTAATGATAAGCCCGACTGCGACAACAACGATGCCGTAAAGGAATGCTCGCTTCCCCAAGATCCTGATATCCATCAATTCATATTTCAAAATGCCATAGGTAAAAGGGATGCTGTAGAGCGGAATGAAAAGAATGCCCCACAGCGGATCAATGGGAATATCGTAGACCAAGAATATCGGGGTCGAGCCGAATCCGTAAGCGCAGGCGAGAGCAAGCGCGAAAAACTTGATCCTGTTCTTTTGCACGACCCCAGCCTCTCGATATGCCCGAAGCATATGAAAGAAGAAATATACCGGGACCGCGATGTTGAACACTGTGTGAAGCACCCAGCGCAAATGGCCGGGGACATAATAATTCGGCAGATACAGCTTTGGTTGAGAGAGGAGCCCGAGAGATTCCGGGACCACAATATAGAAGATGGCGAGAGCCAGACCGAAGACATAAAGACCGATGAGCACATTCTTCTGTTCTTTCGCCTTACCAATGACAGACAACGCGCTATGACAACTCAACAAGACCATAAATATGATGCAGATTGACGCCCACGACAAGATCTTTTGCGAAACAAATGGATCGGATACGGTCGTACCAATGAGATGCATAACATCGAACGCAGCGACAAATATCAACGCCAACGCCAATGGCGTCGAAGTTTGCCTCTCTTTTCCCTTTACGGCAATCAAAAGGGCCATACCGAGGGCCAATAGCCCCGACACGCTCCACCCTATGACTGATATAAGAATACGAGGATCAGAAGACATTCTTGACCCGAACCTCGGTTAATAGCTTTTAAGCTTAGATGATTTATCGTGCTGACGGATCTTCTCATGAGCTTTTGCCTCGATCTGCCGGATTCGTTCGCGCGTCACGCCGAATTTCTGCCCGACCTCTTCAAGAGTATGAGTGATGCCATCGACAAGTCCGTGTCTCATTTCGAGAATCCTTCGCTCTTTCTCAGAAAGGTCGCCCAAAATCTCCCCGACCTGATCACGCAGGATCCTTCGAGAGGCCTCCTGGTCCGGTGAGAGGATCTTATCATCAGACAGAAAATCTCCGAGAGTTGAACGCCCATCATCGCTATCATCTCCAACGGGACTCTCGAGAGAAACGGTGTCCTGGTCGATCTTCTCGATTTGGTACACCTTATCAGTATCAACTCCCATCTCGATCGCGATCTCCTCCGGTAATGGGTCACGCCCCAGGTCTTGGCTCAAGCGCCTAACGACCTGTTTATATTTTGCGATGGTCTCTACCATGTGAACAGGCACGCGGATCGTACGACTCTGGTCAGCAAGAGCGCGGGTGATGGCCTGACGGATCCACCATGTCGCGTAGGTAGAGAACTTATATCCCTTCGTCCAATCGAATTTATCAACCGCTTTGAAAAGACCGAGATTTCCCTCCTGAATAAGGTCGAGAAGCGTCAGATCTGGACTTCGCCCGACATATTTCTTGGCGATAGAAACGACAAGTCGGAGGTTGGCACGTGCCAGCAGGTTCTTCGCTTCTTCGTCCCCCGCCTCGATACGCTTAGCGAGCTCCTTTTCGTCCGATGCACCAATGAGCGGGTATTGACCGATCTCCTTGAGGTACATCTGAATGGAGTCATACGAAGAATCGCCCTTAGAGTAGCCGAAGCTACGGAGCTCTTTTTCTTCGGTGGGTATTTCGAGAATGCCCCCCCCTTCAAGGACATCGATACCGGCAACAGTGAATTTCTCGTACAACGTATCCAAGAAAGAAATGTCATCTTCGATGGTCGGGAACTCCTTCAAGATCTCATCATATGTCACAAAACCGCGCTCCTTGCCCTTTGCGATCAAACGCTCTGCCTTCTTCTCAAAGTCGTGCACTCGCTTACCTGGACGAGGAGCGGGAGCAGAAACCTTCTTCACCTTCGGGGTCTTTACCTGAACTTTATGTTTTTTCTTGGATAGGACCTTCTTTGGCTTCTTCGATTGTTTTTTCTTCATGGTATAAAAATATGATTATGATTCTTTGTGAACCCGACCAAGCTTGTTGAGTCTCTTCGAAACATCCTGCGACCGCTTCAGAAGACTCATTGCTCGCAAGTGATCCTTCTCGCTCTCGGCTTTTTCGGTCTCTTTTATAAGATCGGCCAATTCTCTTTTTAAACTCTCGGCTTGGATACCAGCGAACAATACTTCGACCTCATCGGGAAGACCTGGGGAACCATCATAGTATGCTTCAGCCTCAAAAATCATCTCATGCTTAAGTGCGTCGGTCAACGCGGCCATTTTCTCCGTAACGACCCCCTCGTGAGCGATCTCTTCCCATTTGCGCCGAAGAATTCCAAGATCTACGACCGGTGACGCGACTCCCTCTTGCCACAAGAGAATACTTAGGAGGCGCCGTTCGAGCGTATCTATCCTCTCCGTCGGCTTCGGCTCTACTGCATGGGTGGCGCTAAACGTCCCGACATCGATCGAGCGCAGAACCTCATCGCGAGATATCTTGCGCAAATTCATCCACAACGCTTCCTCCCTGACACCCGAAATCTGTGACGCGATGCGCGCGATCGCCTGGGACTGCGCAACAGCGCTTTCCATAAGCGCAACGAGCGGCAAAAGTTCATCATCGATACTTCGTCTCAAAACACGTTCGTCAGATGAACGCCTCTTCAAAGCAGAAAGATAGAAATCAATGATGGACAGTGAATCCTTGACTGCTTTCTTCAGCCCGTCTTTATCAGACAACGCAAGATCGGCCGGATCAACACCTTCTGGGAACAAAGCTATCTTAACTTCAAGCCCCCGCGCGAGAAGCAATTTTGCACTGCGAACCGCCGCTTTGGTACCAGCCGCATCTCCATCGTACGCAACAACAACGTTCGGTGAAAGCCTTTTCAACATATCAGCCTGAACAAACGAGAACGCCGTACCCGAAGAAGCAACAGCGTTAGAAAAACCTACTTGGTGCATCATGAGTATATCCATCTGGCCTTCGACAAGAATGGAAAAGTTGAACTTGCGTATTCCCTCTTTGGCGCGATGAAGTCCGTAGAGCACTTTTGATTTCTCGAAGATAGGAGTCTCGGGGCTATTGAGATACTTCGCCTCAGCGTCTTTTTCACTCCCGAATATCCTTCCCGAAAATGCGACTGGACGACCTGACGCATCGAAGATCGGAAACATGATCCGGCTGCGAAATCGATCATAGATAGATTTGCCGTCATCCGAACGTTTAACAAGACCGGCCTTTTCCAATTCTTGTTCTGAAAAACCTTTTTTGGTGAGGTGTGTAAGCAAAAGCCTCCACTCATCGCGAACGAACCCCAACCGCCACTCTTCGACGGTCTTATCTGAGATGCCTCGCGTATGAAGATACGCGCGCGCATCAGAGGACAGTACGAGCCCGCTTTCAAAGAACTTCGTCGCCTCTTCCATGGCCGCATACAGACGCTCCCGTTCGCTTCTCTTTTCAGGTCTTTCATTGCGAATAACGACCCCGGCGCGATTTGCGAGCATCGTGAGGGCGCCGACAAAATCGACCCCCTCGAACTGCTCTACAAAACTGAACATGTCGCCCTTTGCACCGCACCCGAAACAGTAGTACGTACCTCGATGAGGCGAGATGAAAAACGACGGCGTTTTTTCATTATGGAACGGACATCGAGCCTTATAACTCGAACCTGCCTTTTCCATCTTGAGATAACCGCCGATGACCTCGGTTATCGATATGCGCTCCTTTATTTGTTCAACGGGTGATGACATACGTCTTATGAACGCGTCTATTCGTACTCCCGCAGATACCCCTGTATTCGCCTGTCGTCTTTTCGTACCTTACTCGGAACCGCCAACATCTCCCGCATCCGACGTTCCAAGCTCCATGACAACCGCATTCTTCGATGAACCGATCATTCCGGTTCCCGCAGGAATCAAGCGACCGATGATGACATTTTCCATAAGACCGACGAGGTGATCGGTGTTCCCGCGAATAGCTGCATTGATGAGCATGCGCGTTGAGTTCTGGAACGAGGCCGATGACAAGAAGCTACGGCGCGAAAGCGAGACCTCGGTGATTCCCATGATTGTCTGCTCGGTTTTTGCTTCGTCCTTACCAAGCTTGAGAACTCTGTCATTTTCCACTGAGAGTTCCATCTCGCTCACAACATCCCCTATTGAGAAAATCGTCGCTCCTGGATCCTTCACCTTTCGGCGAGAGAACATTTGTCGAACAATGACCTCAATATGTTTTCGTGAGACCGCTTCACCTTGAAGTTCATAGAGGCGATTAACATCCGTAATGATGTATTGCTGGGTCCGCTCACGTCCGGCATATTTGAAGAGTTCATCAAGATCAGCTGAACCGTCGGTCAAGAAGTCACCCTTTGACACCTTATCACCAACCTTAACGAGCGGCATACGGCGCCAATGAACGGTATATTCGGTTTCAGCACCTTTCTTCTTGCTGACCTTCTCTCCTGGATCAGAAAGGACCGTGATGACCTTTTCCTTGCCAAGATCTTTGATGTCGGTCACTGTGCCATCCGTGTGCGCAATGATAGCCGGATTCTTCGGACTTCGTTTCTCAAAGACTTCCTCGACGCGAGGAAGACCCTGCGTGATGTCACCTCCAACTTGAGCCGTACCACCGGCATGGAAGGTACGCATCGTAAGCTGGGTTCCCGGTTCACCGATAGCCTGCGCAGCGACGGTACCGACCGCCTCACCAAGACCGATAATCTGGTTCCGACCGAGGTCGTAACCATAACACTTAACACAAATGCCTTTTACGGATTCGCAGGTCATCGGTGATCGAACATGCACTTTTTGGATACCTGCGGATTCTACAACAAGAGCATCATGTTTCGAGATAAGGTGTCCCTTCTTGAAAATGACCTTGCCAGAAGAATCTTCGAGATCGCTCGCTAGTACGCGCCCCTTGATATTGCGCGACATCGGGATCTCGATACCAGAGGAACTATCCTTACCGACCCAAATACCCTGCTTCGTTCCACAGTCATCCTCTCCAATCATGACATCCTGAGAGACAACGAAGAGCTTACGCGTGAGGTAACCAGCCTTCGCTGTGTTGAGGGCGGTGTCTGTAAGACCTTTGCGCGAACCGTGAGTCGTAATGAAGTACTCGATAGGGGTAAGACCCGCTTTGTTGGAAGAAATGATCGGGAACTCGATGGTCTCTCCTGCGATGTTCGCGATAAGACCCTTCATACCGGCCATCTGGGTGATCTGGGAAAGTGATCCGCGGGCGCCTGAGACAACCATATCCGATACTGAACCGTTCTTATCGAGCGTATCAGGGATCAGTTTCTCAACCTTGCTCTTCGCATCGTGCCATATCTCGATATTCTTGCGAAGTCGTTCGTCATGGGACAAAAGTCCCATGTTGTACTGCTCGAGCACCTCGCGTGCCTGACGCTTGGCCTCAACAATGATCTGAGTCTTGTCCTCTGGCTCTTTGATATCGTCGATACCCCACGTAACGCCGGAACGAGTGGCGTACTCGAAACCAAGATGCTTTACTTTATCAAGCATTGCAGGAACATGGTCGTATCCGTAACGATCGATAAGATCGTCAACGAGCTGTGCCATCTTTTTGCGGGTTATCTCCTGATTGAGATACGGATAGTCACTCGGCAACACCGTGTTGAAGATAAGACGGCCAACCGATGTCTCAAAAGCCTTACCTTTGAATTCTGCGTACTTATTATCGTCAGTTCCAAGTACCCAAATCTTCGCTCGAAGATCAACGAGACCGAAATCATGAGCGGTTATGGCGCTTGACGGCGTGCTGAACATCTTTCCCTCCCCCTTTCGCCCAGCAACGACCTTCGTCATCCAATATGAACCCAAAACAATATCGAGTTTTGCAGTAACAATGGGTTCGCCGTTACCTGGCTTCAGAATGTTCTTATCAGCGGCCATGATCTCCCGAGCTTCTGTTTGAGCCTCATCGGAAAGCGGCACGTGAACGGCCATCTGGTCACCATCGAAGTCGGCGTTGAAGGCCGTACATACCAACGGATGAACCTGGATCGCATTACCTTCGATCAAGACCGGTTTGAACGCCTGAATACCGAGACGGTGAAGGGTCGGTGCACGGTTCAAGAGCACATACTTATCGGAAATGACCTCCTCAAGAATCGCCCACACTTCAGGGATTCCTTCTTCAATGAGACGACTGGCGCCGCGGATGTTATATGCGAGCTCCTTCTTCAAAAGACCCGAAATGACGAATGGCTTGAATAGTTCAAGAGCCATGTGCTTTGGCAGTCCGCACTGATTGAGGCGCAGATCCGGACCGACAACAATGACAGAGCGGCCGGAATAATCTACACGCTTACCGAGGAGGTTCTGGCGGAAGAGACCTCGCTTGCCTTTCAAGTTGTCAGAAAGCGACTTCAATGGTCTCCGTTGCGCCTGCGAAAGCGCTCCCTGCGACGAACTGCCGTGACGAATCGAATTGTCGATCAATGAATCGACAGCCTCCTGGAGAATACGTTTCTCATTGCGCAAAATAACCTCTGGAGCATTGATCTCCTTGAGTTTACGCAAACGGTTATTACGGTTGATAACGCGGCGATAAAGATCGTTGACATCAGATGTCGCGTATCGTCCTCCATCGAGCGGAACCATCGGGCGCAATGCCGGAGGAATGACCGGGATCTTCGTGAGAAACATCCACTCCGGGCGGATACCCGACGAAATCATCGCCCGAACTACAGAAAGGCGTTTGTTTATCTTTTCGCGATCAATCGAGCTTGCGTCTTCAAGGTCAACCTCGAGCTTCTTGACCAATGATTTGAGGTCGAGATTATTGCAGATGTTGTAGACCGCTTCAG
>Ga0207952_1000636_pt1 | contig 23472 bp, 16 predicted proteins | sample SubbioR12Aug_8Ca_FD_184831 | JGI IMG/M metagenome (GOLD analysis project Ga0207952, IMG submission 184831) | Serpentinite rock and fluid subsurface biosphere microbial communities from McLaughlin Reserve, California, USA - CR12Aug_8Ca (SPAdes) | ecosystem: Environmental > Terrestrial > Deep...
TGTCGATGCCTTGAAATGTATGCCCTCGCCAGTGAGCGCAATACGGTCAGTGCCCGCACGGTAGATGCTGACATAGCCATTACTGTCGCCAACATGCTGCAGGGCCAGAAAGCCGATTTCACCTGCCATGCCCCGCGCTGCCCAGCGCCTTTGTGCCTCGGCCATCATGGCATCTACCGATACCAAGGGCGCAGCAGTACCTGAGCGATGCTGCGGCAAACCTGTTTCTTTGGCTTCCAGTTTTTCGTGCAACTCATGCAAAGGTTCAAGCTGGGTGTGAGTAACGGGAAAATAAATCCCGGCAAATATAATCAGGCCCGTCAATGCAAAGAAAAAATGGAAAGGCAATGCGACAACGCCAGTCAGGTTGTGCAAATCCAGCACCCGCCGCTGGCCGCGCTTCCTGGCCCGGAACGTGAACAACTCGCGGAATATTTTACGGTGCATAACAATGCCGCTGACCAGGGCAATCAACATGACCATGGCAGAAATTCCAACTATCCAGTAACCCAGACTCAGCCAGTTCAGATGCAAGCTGTAGTGCAATGGATAGAAAAACTGGCTGCCGATTTTCAGACGATCATCGGGCAGCGCATTGCCATTACGTGGATCTATGGTTCGTGAACCCCAGACTGCATCCTCCGGGTCTTTGGCATTGGGAATTTCATAACCAGAAAAAATGCCCAGCACCGGGTCGCGATGAGTGGTGTATGCCCCCCATCGACGCACTGTATCAAAACGCTCAGGCATGGCACCATTGACGCGCTCGCGCATGGAGTCAACGCTGGCTGGCGTGGGTTGCATGCTTTCAAACACCGGGCGCAGCACTTTGTCAAAAGATGGCATGGGCTGAGGTGCAAAACGCGATTGCGGTATGGCCCAGCGGTCTATCTCGCGATCAAATACCGAGAGTGCACCGAAGAAGAAGACCACGATAAGGACAAAGCCCAGCAACAAGCCTAACCAGGTGTGCAGCCATGCCAGGGCAAGGCGGGAATTTTGGAACATGGGGATCTACTCTCTTTAAACCAGGAAGTGCTGTAACAATGAGGCGCCTGCAGCCATCAAGCCCCCTCCCCCAACCAGCAGCAACCACAGCCGCAGCATGCTTTTTGCGATAAAGGCCCACAAGAAGGCACCCAGATACACAAGAAAAACCAGCATGCTGCTCAGGTGCTCGGCATCATGAAATGGCATGCCAAGCGCAAACAAGCCAGCCGTGCCCAGGGCAATGAAGCCCCAGGCGAAAATGTAAGCGCCAAAAATGGCGACTACAAAGCGATGTGCCAGAACCAGCCCGGCAGGCGCGTGGCTTGCCATGGCGTCAGAACTTGTAGTTGACGTTCATATTCACGCTGCGCGGCTCACCCCAGGTATAAGTGCTATACCAGTTAAAAATGGTGTAATACTTTTTGTCGAACAGGTTTTTCACGCCAACCGAGGCCGACAGTTGCTTGCTGAATTCATAACGCGCCATGGCGTCAAACAGCCAGTAACTATCGACCGTATGACGTATGGTTTCGCCATTAGGCTTGCTGATATCCCCCCAGGTCTTGTCTTGCCAGCGTGCGCCACCACCCAGCGTCAGGGCATTTTGCTTATAGCTGGTGTACAGGTTGAACTGATTGGATGGCGTCAGTGTAGCAACCTGCTCACCCTGCTGGCGGGATACATTATGTGAATAACCCGCATGCATTTGCCAGCCTGCTGCCAGTTGGCCAGACAGTTCCAGTTCGTAACCCTTGGTTTTGACGCCTTGCGCGGCACGATAGGCCACACCACCCATAGGAGTCTTGCCACTGGTTTCTATGGCGAAGTTATCTTGCACCAGTTCAAAAATGGCGGCAGAAGCATTCAGGCGACCATCAAAGAATGCGCCCTTCATGCCTACTTCATAATTTTTGCCTTCAACCGGTGCCAAGGTGCGGCCTTGCGCATCCTGATTGGATTGCGGGCTGAAGATATTGGTATAACTGGCATAGACCGAGTAATTTTTATTGATATCGACGACTGCACCAACATAAGGCACGAATACGCCAGACTCTTCCATATTCTGTTCACGGTTGCGGTAACTGGACCAGCGGCCACCGGTGATCAGCTTTGTGCTGTCATACAAATCCCAGCGTGCAGCGGCATACAAGCCACGTTCACGGGTAGTTTCATCATTGCCAAAACCTGGTGTCGTAGGCCAGGCCGGTTCTGCGACATTACCCTGCCAGTGGTAAAAATCTGGCACTGTCGTGCTATAGCTGGATGCTGCGCTGTAACCGTTATTGGTCCAGCGGGATTTAGACAAGCTGCCGCCTATCACCAGTTCATGTTCACGCCCACCCAGGCTGAACGGACCACTGACATAGCCATCAAATGCATCACTGACTGTACGTCCTACGTATTTACCCACCCACATGGAGACACCTTTGCCATCTGCAGGATTGGGGTAACCACTGGCAGCTGCGCCCAATGCTGCATCATAGCCATTGATCTGGTGGTTATACTGCAATCTGGCGATCCAGCTATTGGCGAATTTATGCTCCAGCGTTGCAAATGCGGTACGAGTGTATTGATCCCAGTGGCTCCAGTTGGTGCCATTATTGTGGGAACGCGGCATGTCATTGAATTCGCCTTTTGCATTCAACAAAGGGATGCCACCCCAGGTTGATGCCTTGGGCGTATTGTTCTGGAAATCAGCACCTACAGTCAGCAAGGTGTTGGGTGCAACGTCTGCTTCCAGTATGCCGTACAGTGTCGATGTAGAACGAGAATAGCGGTCAAGATTTGATTGTTTATCCTGATAGGCTGCCACACCGCGCATGCGTACGCTGCCACTGTCGTTCACTGCACCACCAACATCGATGTCACCGCGATAAGTGTTCCATGTACCTGCTGACAATGAAGCATTGCCACTAAATTTGCGTGTAGGTTTTTTGCGGATCAGGTTAATGGTCGCACCAGGCATGCCGCTGCCAGTCAACAAACCAGTAGAACCCTTGAGCACCTCAACACGGTCATACAGCGCCATATCGCTCAGGGTATTACCCGCCGAGTAAGAGGAATTGCGGGTCATCGGGATGCCGTCATACTGGAAGTTCTGGATGGCAAAACCACGTGCGTAGTATTCAGTGCGTTCGCTGTCATAGGTCACGATGCTGATGGCGGGTGTATGCATCATCACCTGATCGATGGAATTCAGATTGAAGTCATCCATCTCTTGTCGTGTAACTACGCTGATCGATTGCGGTGTTTCACGCGGCGTCAATACCATGCGGGTCGCTGTGGCGATGGTGCCGGGGGTATAGGAATCACTTCCTTCAGTGATACGACCAAGCCGGTTTGCTGTGACATTGACGTTTTGCATGGTGACAGCCGCGGGCTGAGCTACAGCCTGGATGCTCACTACACTACCATCTTGCGCAGCCATCAAACCACTGCCAGCCAACAGCAACTCAAGTGCTTCACGATCAGAATAATTGCCCTGGACTGCTGGCGCAGTCTTGACAGCCACCAGGGGCTGCTGCAACTTTAGCTGCACGCCAGCCTGAGCTGCCCAGGTGCTCAAGGCAGCGCCCAAGGCTTGCTCAGGAATATTGTAAGGACGAGTAGCCGCAGTTGATGTTTGCGCCATAGCAGCGGCCGCTACGAAAGTGGTGGCAACCATGGCAGCACAAATAGTCAGGGAAAATGAGATGGGTGCAAGGCGGGATGTAAGAAGGTGCATGAGCTCAGCTTAATTAATATAAGTGTAAATATGTTGAATGCAAATGAGAACTATTCGTATTATATATTAATTGCAAGAAATATTTATTCAGATTTAACAATCTATGTAGATCGCATCAGCTACACAGCCAACAGAAGTAGCAAATATACAAAACAAATAACACCTGTCTTTGGGTGCTAGCGTTTATTCAGACTCCGTAGCTTCACCTCATTTGTCTCAACACCTTTTGTTGCGTCGCGCTGCCAGTAAATTTATCGACAAACTTGAACTCAATTGCCTCCAGGAAATTTGGCATAGCAAAAAAAATGGGCCGCAATTTGCGGCCCATTTCAATAGCAACTGATCAAAGCTAAAAGCTTATTCAGCGCCCATTTCCTTGATAAGACGATCTGCCTTGTCAACATGCTTCATCTGCCACAGCATGTAGCGCCAGTCAACCTGGATGGAGCGGGTATTGGCCTTGTTGTAATCCCAGTCAGAGATAATGGAATCCAGAGTGCCATCAAAAGCAAGGCCGATGAACTCACCCTTGGCATTCAATGCTGCAGAACCAGAATTGCCACCGGTGATATCCATAGTCGCCAGATAGTTCACAGGCACAGTCTTGAGCTGTGGATCTACGTATTTTCCAAAGTCTTTTGCCTTGATTGCCGCCAATTGTGCTGCCGGAGCATTGAAATCACCGGTGCCGGTTGCCTTGGCCGGGATGCCGTTGATAGTTGTAAAGGCATTCCATGCCAGGCCATCTGCAGTACCATGGTCACGGCCCGTAACCTTGCCGAAAGTGACGCGTAAGGTACTATTGGCATCAGGATAAACAGCCTGGCCTTTGCTCTTCATGAAAGCGATTTTTGCCTTCATGTAATTGCCATAGGCTTGCTGGATTTTACCTGCCAGTTCCTCGTCTTCTGCTTCACGCTTCAGACTACCTTCGTACATCGCCACTGCGGCTTTGATGAAGCTGTCCTTGCTTGCCTTGAAGTCTTCCGGCTTTGCGTTCAACCATGTGCTGCGCACTGTTTTGTCACCAAGCTTGCTGCCTGCGTACAGATTATCGAGCAGAGATTTCAATTCTGCTTCTGTCATACCATCCTTGATGCCGATGGCGGCATCAAAATTGGCATTGCGCTCAGCCTTGGCTTGTGCGGCGTACTTGCTCAGGTTGTACATGACCAGAGCCTTATCGACTTTTTCATCATAGTTGCGTTCAACGGCATCTACTGAAGCTTTGAAGCGAGGCAGGTCGCGTACCTGGAAGCCTGCTTTGCGTTCCGCATCCACTTTTGTTGATTCATTCGACAAGCGGTACAAAGTGCGCGCTGTAGCGAGGAATCGTGGAGAAGAACCGCCTAGATAAAAATTGCGCTTACCCAAAGCATCGCGCTCTGCGATCAATTTTTCAACTTGCTCGATATCCGCGGCAAATTCTTTGGTCCGTGCAGGACTGCTGTTAATCCAGGCTTTCAGCTCTTCATGCTCTTTGGTTTTGCGTGCCAGAATATCGCTGCCTGCATAGCTGTCGAGCATACCCTGACGGTTTTTGTAGTAGTTGTTGATGCTTGCGACCTCTGCAGCGTATTTCAGTTTGGCATCCGGATTACTGCTGGTTTCTTTGGCGATGATGGCCAGCATGTCTCCTTTACTCTTCACAAATGTTGGATAGTCCCAGTCAAATGTGTAAGCCACTTCAGATGGCAAACGGTGACGATTGGTGCGACCTGGGTAACCCAGTACCATGATGAAATCGCCCTCTTTCAAATTATCCTTGGCCAATTTCAGGTGATGCTTGGGCACATAAGGCACATTGTCTTTGCTGAAGTCTGCGGATTTGCCGTCTTTGCTGACGTAAGCACGGTAAAAGCCATAATCACCAGTATGGCGCGGCCACATCCAGTTATCAGTGTCGCCACCGAATTTACCTACACCTTCAGGTGGCGCATGTACCAGGCGCACGTCCTTGATTTCCAATTGTTTGATGAGGTAAAACTCCAGGCCACCGTAGTAAGGATATACATTGCAGCGATGACCAACATCTTTTTCACATTCTGCGACGATAGCTTTGGACGCCTTTTCTATCGCATCAACACGGCTCTTTCCCTGCAATTTCGCAGTGTTCTTATCGATAATTTTGTCACTGACATTGAGCACATCTTTAGTGACCAGAATGCGTGAACCTGGCGAGGCAGGCAATTCTTCTTCCAGACTATTCGCCAGAAAGCCATTGGCCAGCAAGTTACGCTCTGGTTTTGAATTATGAGCAACACTATTGTAGACGCAGTGGTGGTTGGTCGCGACCAGGCCTTGTGGAGATACAAAAGAAGCTGAACAACCGCCCAGACTGACAATGGCTCCCATAGGGAATTCTGTCAGCTTGGTTAAGGTTGCAGGATCCAGTTTCAGACCAGCAGCCTTAAGTTGCTTGGCAACTTGTGGCAATTGCTGCGGCATCCACATGCCTTCATCTGCGCTAGCTAACTGGCAAAGGCTCATGACCGCCAGCGTGGTAAGTGTTTTTTTCATCATATTGTTATAAAAAGATGTGAAAATTATAGGTGGGTTCCCTCGACGTGCTTTTTGGCAAGCCTCAAGCGCGGCCAGTTTAGTCTGAAAACTGAAGCGAAAGTTCAGTATTTTGTACAAATTTCTGCCATTTGCACGATTTTAAAATTATTGCCAAGAACCGGATGCAGCTTTGTAAATAAAATTAGGCAGCACCTTCACCCTCGGTCGCAGGTTTGATTTGCGATTCAAGCTGCTTTTCTGCTTGCCTTGCGGCCCGCTCCTGAGTCAGTTCAACATGGAAGGAGGTAATCCGGCCTTCGGCCAGGTGCAGTTGCTTTTGCAACTCCCCCATCTCCGCCGTAACGGAAGAAAGCTGGCTTTGTGATAATTCCAGGCGCCCTCTTTCTGAGCTCAACTCCTTCAACATGAAGTCCCGGCTCTCAGTCAGTGCAGACAGATTACCTTGCAGCGCGCCTATTTCTTGTCGCAAGCTGCCAATATCATCATGCTTGATGAGCAATTCTTTTTGGTGATTTTTAATCAGTTCCGCTATCTGAGTTCGCGCTTGATCCAATTCTTTTTGCAACTTGCCAGACTGCTGTCTTTCCCTGTCAACCTCCATCAAAGCGCGCTTTTCTGAAGCATGGAATCTTTCCTCTGTCAGCAGAGCTATCTGACGCTGTTTTTCCAGCTCCAAAGTGAATTCCTGGCTGCGTTCTTTTAGCTCCAACTGACAATTGCCTATCTCCGCTTTTCCTGCGGCTAACTGTGAAGCAAGCCCGTCATTTTTTGTTTGCAGTGCTGTGACGCGATGCTCCAGGCTCTGAACAATAGCTTCAGTCGATTTCAGTTTAAGCAAAATAGCATCAAGAGCTGTGTTTGCAGTTTGCTCCGCCAGTTCAGCAGCTTCTTTTGCCGCATTAGCTTCAACAAGTTGCCCAGCCACTTCCACGCGATAAGTCGTCAACGACTCTTGCGCTTGCCCCAGGGCTGTTGCCCAAATGCTGACAGCCATTTCTGCCGTTGCCTGCTTTAAGGTTTCAGGCAAATCCGGGTGCTCTATCCTGACCCGGCTTTTTTCACGCAAATCTTCCCAAAATCGATTCAGCGCCTCTGCAGGCGCTGACATGCTGCCTTTTCGCACCAATTGATAGAGCTTGTTCGCCGTTGGCGTGATGCCATAGCGAAAGAACATGGCGATACACACCTCCCTGTACAGATCTTGCGTTTGCGGGAATTGCTCACGCAGCGTCTCAATATCAGCCAAAAGCATGCGTTCGTTCTGTGCAGGCGTATCCATATTATGCTCCTCTCATTTCAATTAATAATACAACGTATTACGTTAAATATCTAACTTAAATTAAAATAAATATGACATTACTTTTATAATGTCACTATAATTTCGTGGATAGACAGAAACGCAAATTTTTGAGCAATGGCAAGGCGTTTCATCAAATACCTCTCTGCAAATTACATGAATATCGATAACTCGCCCGCCCTGCCTACCCTGGAAAATGCCTTATTGCCAGCGAATATGGATGGTAGCCAAGGTAGCAACCGCGCCATGGGAAACCGCCCACAAATCAAGGCGGCGAACGACATTGATGCGATCAAGGCATGGCTGGCGCGCTTCTGGGACACGAAGACGACTTTTGACAATTACCGGAAAGAGGCTGAACGCCTGCTATTATGGTCAACCGTGCAACTGGGCAAGCCTTTATCTTCTTTGACGCATGAAGACTGGCTCAGTTACCAGATGTTTTTGACCAATCCCCAACCCGAGAGCAGATGGGTTATGCGGAACAAACGCAAATTCGCCCGCAATCATCCTGAATGGCGACCATTTTCAGGCCCTCTCTCACTTGGTAGCCAGCGCCAGGCAGCCGTCATATTGAATGTGATGTTTTCCTGGCTGGTGAACGCGGGCTATCTGGCAGGCAACCCGTTGTCCCTGTCACGGCAACGCGCCAGAAAAGCTAGACCGCGTATTACACGCTACCTGGAAGAAGATTTGTGGCTGGAAGTCAAGCAGACCATAGAATCCATGCCCAGGGAGACCTCCCGCAATCGCGAGCAGTATTACCGTCTGCGCTGGCTTTTTTCACTGTTGTATCTGTGCGGCCTGAGGATTTCTGAAGTCATCAGCAATACCATGGGCAGCTTTTTTTGCCGTCGCGATAAGGATGGTCAGGAGCGCTGGTGGCTGGAAATCTTGGGAAAAGGTGACAAACTCAGAATCGTGCCAGCAACGAATGAGTTAATGGTAGAACTGAGTCGCTACCGTCAATCCAAGGGATTGACTGCCCTGCCCTTGCCAACAGAGACCCTTCCCTTACTGCTACCCATAGGCAGCAGAACCGACGCAATGACACGCGGCGCCTTGCACGCCATCGTAAAAAAAGTATTCCAGCAAACTGCCGAACAATTAAGGCAACGCGGTGAACAATTTATCCCCCTTGCCGACCGGGTCGAGCAAGCATCCGCCCACTGGCTACGCCATACCGCTGGGTCGCATATGGCAAACAATGATATCGATCTGCGCCACGTCCGTGACAATCTGGGCCATGAATCGCTGAGTACCACCAATAATTACCTGCACTCTACAGATGATGCACGTCATCGCGAGACAGAGGCAGGACATAAAATTGACTGGTAACCCCCCCGTACTGAAATTGCATCCACTGACATATCTGCACTGCCTCAAGCGTCGCACATGAAACGACACTTGATGAGTTGAATATCATTCAAGCAACCCGAGACACCTCAACAACGCAAAAAACAACGCGTTCGTTTCCCTCCTAACATGTTTTTAAAAATAGTAGATAAAAAGTCACATTAATTATTATTTCATCTATTCTTTTTTGCAAAATGCATGTTAAATTAATACTCAATTAATTAATTGCATTTTTAACACCTTAGGTGCATGGAATTAGAAATTCCAAAACTCCCTTCAGGCTTGTCCAGGCTGATAACACCATTTTCTGTTTTGTAGTGCGCTGTCTTTATTAGTGTGGCAAATGCAACAAAAACACGGCTTTGGTATTTCCGGCAGAGAACTGGATCCACCTTGGCCACCAGGTAGTCTCATGACAAATCAAGCAGGTAAAGAGTTCTTCTGAACTTGCTTAAAAAGGGAGAAATACAATGAACAGATCAGTAGTAATTAATCGAAGCAGGCAAAAAAATTCAGCTCTCAGCAAATGTCTGACATGTGGTCTTATCGCATTTGCCCCGATGCTGATGAGTACAGCCCAGGCACAAACCGTGATACCAACAAATGCTCAAGCCTTGTGTGCGGTATCGCCACAGACATTTGCCGGATGGTTCGGCGGAAGTGTGAGCTTGAATGGCGTCGTCAATCCTGCCAACAGCATTGCCTTCCCCACCAACAATACAGACTGTGATTTTTATCAATGGTCGGCGCAAATGTTCTTGTGGCTGACTTCGCCTGCCCCCAGCACATACGGAGGCAGTAATTCACTGGTCTTCAATTCGCCAGTTTTCTATAATGTATCTGGCCTGAATGCTGAGAATAAGCGCACCTATAGCCAGAATTTGCCTAATGTTCCGCTGCCTTTGCTCAATATTCGCAGTGCGCAAGTTGGCCCGAATGGTTTGCAACGCATTACAGACAAAGCTGGTCACTCGTTTGAAGTATTGCCTGCACCACAGACAGAAAAAGGGCGATCCCTCATTAAAAACAGCTCTGGTAAATTTGTAGAAATTAATCGTATCGAAGCGCAAGAAGGCAAGAAACCAAGTTTCTTTGATTCTGCCAACAAAAAAATCGCTGTGCCCGCTCAGCAAAATATGGATGCAACAGTCGCTGCGAAAGTTGCACCGCATCTCTTGACCATGAATACCAAAGTTGCAAAAAATATGGTGCAAGCTTTCCAGGCCAATGGAAAAACTGTTTTTGTTGATAGTCTGGGCAATACCATAGAACCCACTCAGGGGCAGGCTGGCAGCTTGTCTGGTGTTTTGCTGGGACAAAATCAGTCGCTGGTGTACTACGCCACCATGGTGAACGATGTATTTGCCTTCTTCCAGACAGGTGTGGCCAACGGCAGCATTTCAAATCCCAATAATGTGTTCCCAACGACACAGGCAGAAGTTAACGCTGTAGTTAACTATGCCGCATCCAAAGGGGTCAAGATCCCTGACCAGGAAGCGCTGACCATGGAAGTAAAAACTGCATGGATAGATACCAGCGGCCTGGATGCACTTGGTTTAAAGGCCAGTAACTACATCACAGTGAACACCTCGGTACCACTCTACAATAAATCCAACCCACTTTTGTGGATACCTACAGGTCAAAACAAACCTGTTACGTTGGCACTGGTAGGCATGCACGTAGTGGGCAGTACCAATGGCCATCCAGAAATGATATGGGCAACCTTTGAGCATCTCAGCAATACACCAAATGCAGCTTATAGCTACACCAGCAACACTGGTGCGGCTGTCAATGTTGCACAAGACACGACTGGCGCATGGTTATTTTCTTCGCTGAAGTCTTCCACGCCAAATGTGCAACTGGCCAACTTTAAAGCCTCACCGAATATCACTGCAAATACGTCCACACCTATAGGCCCAAGTGATACCTTACGCTGGAAAGCCTGGGGCAGTGGTTCGGATGCGGCCAACGTACTTCTGGAAAACACTGAAGTCATTTCCACCACCAGCAGTGTCTTGAACCAGCTAATCAAAGGTGATGTACGGGCCAATTATATGTTGACGGGTGCAACCTGGACCATTGGCGGCAAAACCGTCACCGCTACCAACCAGGTCGGCACTAACCTGCTCAACAATACGACCATGGAAACTTATGACCAGGGTATAGGTAGCACGAAGAGTTCAGGCTCGAATTGCTTTAGCTGTCACTCAAATGGCACTCAACCAGTCAACCAGCCTGCCAATACTTCTGTCAGCCATATCTATAACACCTTGATTCCTCTGTATCCAAAAAACTAGTAAATCGACACTGTGACTGTGCGGGGTAAAACAGTCCCGCACAGTCACGGATTGCATTAAATAGCCAGCCCACAGACAGCTTGCCAACTTTTAAGGCAATTGTGTTTTTGTGAATGCCCTTGTCTCAACGCGAGAACAAAGCATGCCAGCCAAGATGGAAAACCAGGAAATACGTGTCAGGGGAACCGTCCAGGGTGTCGGTTTCCGTCCTGCTGTTTACCGCCTGGCGATAGAATGCCAGCTACGTGGTGAAGTAGCGAATGATAGCAATGGTGTGCTAATACGCCTGTCAGGCACATCACAGGGCATACAGAATTTCTTGAGTAGAATAAAGCAAGAAGCCCCACCTCTGGCGCAGATAGATTCCATCAGCACGACAAAGGGTGATGATGACTGGGATTACTCTGGCTTTCGTATCACCGGCTCAACACACTTGCAGGGAAGTACAGAAGTAGTGCCAGATGCAGCCACCTGTAACGCCTGCCTGGCTGAAATTAACAGTGCTGAAGAACGACGATCTCAATATCCATTTACCAATTGCACGCATTGCGGCCCCAGGTTATCCATCATCCAGGGCATCCCCTATGACAGGGAAGCTACCACCATGGCCAGTTTCGACCTTTGTGAACAATGCCAGGCTGAATATGCAAATCCGCTGGACCGGCGTTTTCATGCGCAACCCATAGCCTGTCATGTCTGTGGCCCCAGTCTGGCTTTATATAGTGCCGGACAAATCATTTCTCCCTGCCCTGCTACATCCTCTCTTCATGAGAAGGTCGCGGCGCAGTTAAGTCATATTTGCAAGGCTTTGCATGCAGGGCAAATCGTCGCGATAAAAGGACTTGGCGGATTTCATTTGTGCTGTGACGCATGCAATCATGCGGCAGTCGAAACACTGCGGGAACGCAAGCAGAGATATGCAAAACCGTTCGCGCTCATGACGCACGAGCTTTCGACAATTAAAAATTATTGCCTGGTATCTGAACTGGAAGAAGGCGTACTGAACAGCAGCGTCGCCCCCATTGTTTTGCTTGAAACCAGGCAGACAATAAATCCATCTGTGGATGCTTTGTCTGCGGCTATCGCCCCTGGCAGTCGCTTGCTGGGCTTCATGCTGCCCTATACACCTTTGCATCATATGATTTGCAGGCAATTTGGTGGCTCCCTGGTCATGACCAGTGGCAATGTATCTGGTGAACCGCAGATTATCGACAATGATGAGGCATTAGCAGGTTTGAGCAGCATTGCTGACTTGATCGTTTGCCACAACCGCATGATTGCCAATCGCATTGATGATAGCGTCGTTCGTTGCGTGGCGGGCAAAGTTCGCGTCCTCAGACGGGCGCGTGGTTATGCGCCGAGATCAATCAGGCTACCGTCAGGTTTTGAAGCTGCCGATGGCATACTGGCTTATGGTGCAGAACTTAAATCCACATTTTGCCTGGTAAAACAAGGGGCGGCTATTTTGTCCCAGCATCAGGGTGATCTGGAAGACGTTTCCACCTTTGATGACTATGAACACAATCTTGTGCTGTATCAGCGCCTGTTTGAGTTTACGCCGCGTTACCTGGCGTTTGACCAACATCCAGAATACATCAGCAGCAAACTGGCTAAAAATGATTCCGTTGATACCGGCATGCCAGGCATTGGGATTCAACATCATCATGCTCACATCGCCAGCGTCATGGCAGAAAATCAGTTAGCCATAGATCATCCACCAGTGCTTGGTGTAGCGCTGGATGGTCTGGGCTTCGGTGACGATGGCAAGCTCTGGGGCGGGGAATTTTTACTGGCAGATTATCGCACCTACCGAAGGGTCGCCCGTCTCAAACCCGTCGCCATGCCAGGTGCAGGCCATGCCATCAAACAACCCTGGCGCAATGCCTATGCCCATATTTTAAACAGCATGGATTGGAAAAGCTTCCTTGCACAATATGGTGAAACCGCTTTGGCTGCCTGTTTCGCCAGTCAGCCCATCGCGACTCTGCAGGCGATAATGAAAGAGGGGATTAATTGTCCACTCGCCAGTTCTACGGGTCGCTTATTTGACGCAATTGCCGCAGCGATAGGCATTCATGCAGAGCAGGTGCAATTCGAGGGACAAGCTGCAATAGAACTTGAAATGCTGGTCGATAAAGAACTGCTTTCACACTACCTTGCCAATGATGAGATGAACCTTGGCTATGCCCTGATTATCAACACCCCAAATACTCCTTCATCTGGTTTAGCCGAACTCAATGCCGCCTGCATGTGGCCGCAGTTGCTGAACGATGTCAGACAGGGTATTTCGAACACGGTGATTTCCACCCGTTTCCATGCTGGCCTGATTAAAGGCATCGTCGCAATGCTATTGCAGTTGAGACAAAACTACACTTTCAATGATGTCGCACTCTCTGGTGGCTGCATGCAAAACGCCGTCCTTTTAGAAGGGCTGATTCACAGCTTACATAAAAAGGGTTTGAACTGCCTGAGTCACAGCCTGATTCCCGCCAATGATGGTGGCATCGCGCTGGGACAAGCCGCCATTGCGGCAGCCAGAGTCATTGCAAGCGATAAAACGACCGCACCTGACTTATCCCATCAATTGCGCTTTACCCAAAAGGAGAATGTATGTGTTTAGGAATTCCCGGAAAGATAGTAAGCATCACTGATGCTGAACAACAGCTAGGCATGGTGGATGTTGGCGGCATACAGCGTGCCGTTGATCTCAGTTGCGTGGCCCAGGAAGGCGAAGAGCTGCATGGCCTCATTGATAGCTGGGTATTGGTGCATGTGGGCTTTGCCATGAGCGTGATTGATGAGGCTGAGGCGCAGGCGACGCTGGCCATATTGAATGAACTGGGTCAAATGCAGGAAGAACTGCTCGCCATGCAGGAAGGTGATTCCTGAATGATTTACGCTAACCACAGAGACAGCCATGAACGACACTGAAAATACCGGCCATCTGCAAGCGCTGTATCCGTTTCTGACAAAGAAGAAATCTGATGCTGCGAACATGAATCAGGCCCTCATCGATTCGATAGAACAAAAAATGGCCCAGCACCACAAGATCGTTGACCATTTTTTTTCAACGCATCAGCAAGCGGTGGTCGACTGCGCCAATGCCATAGCAGATTCTTACCGAAAGCATGGGCAATTATTCACCATGGGTAATGGTGGCTCCAGTTCGGATGCGTCTCATGTTGCAGTTGAATTTTTGCATCCCGTCACGACTGGCCGCCCTGCTCTGCCTGCCTATGATTTGAGTTGCGATAAGACCGTCATGACAGCAATCGCCAATGACGTCGGCTACCAGCATGTCTATGCTCGCCAAGTAGCCAACTTGATGAAAAAAAACGATGTGCTTTTCGGGATTTCGACCAGCGGTAATTCTGACAATCTGCTTCGCGCCTTTGCACAAGCAAAAAAAATAGGTGCCACTACGATAGGTCTGGCGGGTGGAAACGGCGGTGAAATGGCCAGGACAGGCCTTGATCATTGCCTGGTTGTAGACTCTGACAGTATCCACCGCACCCAGGAATGCCATGTCGCCATTTACCACGTCTTGTGGGATCTGGTGCATACCTTATTAGCTGATGAACGAGGTTACTTGAGCAGTAAAACCCAGCAATTCCAGGAAAGAACCGAGGCCGAACATGAAATACGTTGATGAATTTCGCGATCCTGACAAGGCCAAGACCCTGATACGGGAAATCACCAGATTATCCGACCAGCTTGCCAGGGATCTCAAACGTCCTGTCTATATCATGGAGGTATGTGGCGGACATACGCACTCGATTTTTCGCTATGGCATAGAAAATATGTTGCCGTCCAGCCTGGAATTGATACACGGCCCAGGTTGCCCCGTTTGTGTACTTCCCATGGGCCGCGTCGATGACTGTGTCGCCATTGCGGAACAAGCCAATACCATCATGACCACCTTTGGTGATGCAATGCGGGTGCCCGGCTCCAAACGCAGCCTGCTGCAAGCGAAAGCCCTGGGAGCAGATGTGCGCATGGTGTATTCACCTCTGGATGCATTGAGTATTGCAAAAAAAAATCCTGACAAGGAAGTGGTTTTCTTTGGCCTGGGTTTTGAAACCACCATGCCCAGTACTGCACTGACGGTATTGAAGGCTGAGGCCGATGGTATTAAAAATTTCTCGCTATTTTGCAATCACATCACGATCATTCCCACCATCAAGGCGGTGCTGGATTCTCCTGATTTGCAGCTAGATGGTTTTCTGGGGCCAGGTCATGTCAGCATGGTCATAGGTAATCAACCCTATGGTTTTATTGCAGAGCACTACCAGCGTCCTGTTGTGGTATCGGGTTTTGAACCTTTGGACATACTGCAGTCCTTATGGATGGTCTTGAAGCAATTGCATGCAGGCGAAGCACGAATAGAGAACCAGTATAACCGCGTCGTCCCAGAAGATGGCAATCGCATGGCTCTGGAAGCGATCAGTAAAGTGTTTGAATTGCGCCAATTTTTTGAATGGCGCGGTTTGGGCTCGATTGATAATTCTGGCGTGCAATTAAACCAAAAATATGCCGCCTACGATGCCGAGAAAAAATTCGCTTTGCCTGCGATTTCTATCGCCGACCCAAAATCCTGTCAGTGTGGAGAAGTGCTGAAAGGTGCCATCAAGCCCTGGCAGTGCAAGGTCTATGGCAAAGCCTGCACACCAGAAACACCGATGGGTGCCCTGATGGTGTCCAGCGAAGGTGCTTGTGCTGCCTATTACCAATACGGTGGCGCCCCCAAAGACATCATACAAATACATCAGCTTGAGGAGACCAGCATATGAACGTGGCAGATAAACCCCTGTCCAGAGTCGGCAGCGATGAACTGGCCGCTAATTCTCCAGATACACGCACCCGCCATGGCAAGCTGGTCAGCTCTGTCATCACCCTGGCCCATGGTGGTGGTGGCAAGGCCATGCGAGATCTGATTGATGATGTCTTCATTGAAGCGTTCAGCAACCCCACCTTGAATACCCTGGAAGACCAGGCGCGCTTTCAGTTAAGCGACCTGGCCAGATATGGTGACCGGCTGGCCATGACGACGGACTCTTATGTCATCGACCCCATCTTTTTTCCTGGAGGTGATATAGGCAAGCTGGCGATTTGCGGTACGGTAAATGACCTTGCAGTAGGCGGGGCAACACCTTTGTATCTGACTTGCGCCATGATCATAGAGGAAGGCATGCAAGTCAGCACCTTAAGGCAAATCGTCAAGTCCATGGCGGATACGGCAAAAGCTGCTGGTGTGTTTATCGTGACGGGCGATACCAAGGTAGTTGGCCGTGGCAGCTGCGACAAAATCTTTATCAACACGGCAGGCATTGGTGTCATACACCAGGATTTCAAGCTGGGGGCCGACCAGGGTCAGGATGGGGACCACATCCTTGTGAATGGCTATTTGGGTGACCATGGCGCCGCCATTTTGAATGCCCGTGGTGATATGCACTTGACCAGCCCTATCGAGAGCGACTGCGCCCCGCTACATGAGCTGATTCAGGCCCTGCTGACGGCAGCACCAAATACTCGCTTCATACGCGATGCTACACGTGGCGGCATAGCCTCGGTGCTCAATGAAATTGCCGCTGCCTCTAAATGCGCCATCGAAATCCATGAAACGAAAACACCTATACGCCAGGAGGTGAAAGGTTTCTGCGAGATTCTAGGGCTTGACCCTTTGTACCTGGCAAACGAAGGCAAGCTTGTTGCTGTTGTACCAGCCAATGAATCGCAAGCGGCGCTATCTGCCATGCGCGACCATCCTCTGGGCAAATACTCAGCAGATATAGGAAGCATTTTGCCTGGAGGCCGGGCCGGACGCGTGCATATGCAAACCAGTTTCGGTGGCAAACGCATTGTTGACATGCTGGTTGGCGAACAATTACCCCGCATCTGCTAATCAACACTAAAAACTGACCATGATCTAAAGGATAAGCATGACTTACTTTTCTTCCAAAGAATACATTCCTGCACAAGGCCTGCTGATACGCATCGTCGACAAAGACCGGGTGTTAACGCTGGACTATCAAGAGGCAACGGCTCAGCACCAGCGCTCATTGTGGTGGGGTACCGCTGTTGGTTATCGCGCCATGCAAGTTGCAGCGATTGCCCTGTCAAAAGACCAGCTCTGGCACAGAGAAAACCTGGTGGTAGTCAGTGCCCATCCCGGGCCGGGCGTGCTGGACTCACTGAATTACGTTACACAATGTGCCGACAGAGACCGCTTGACTGTCATGGAAAACGACAACTGTGTCAGCCGCTGCAATAGCCAGATGAAATTCGAATGGTGGGTCAGTGATGAAAAACAAACTGCACACGTCATGCTCAATGAAGATTTCGTACCGGACGAGTTTTACCAATTAATAGACAGGCGGGTATATAGCGAAACCAGGGCGGACGACGACAAATTATTCGAGCTATATAAAGTCAATCTTTCTTCACGCATTTGGGTTGCAGCTCTGGAGGAAAACTTTACAGTGGAACTACTTCCGCCTTTGAGTAAAGGTGAACTGCCATCGCATCATGTCTGGAATAAAGTACCTGCCTGATGCTCATTTCTGCCGATATTGCCTATCCTGCCAAGACTTGGTGCCTGCAAGAGATCAATGCCCTGCCCTTGCGGCTTGATGGGGATTTATATTCTCATTATCCAGGCATGAAACTGGGCAGTTTCAAGGACCTGGTTTTCTTTGGCGACAAGTTGTCAGCATTGGCTACAAGTATCCTCAATCAGGAGAGCAATACGTCTGCCAAGGACTGGATAGTATCAGCCCCTGCTTTTTATTACCTGCCCTCTGCTGCCAACTTGTTGGCCCGGCGCGTGCACAGCCTGTTGCGCAAGCAGGGATACAGTATTCACCTCCATGAACCTCGCTTGAGCCAGGAGCAAAATGCGGTCCAGAGCATGGAAGCGTTTAAAAAAGCCAATGACTACAGCAAAAGCCAGGTTCAGCAGCGACAGTCTGAGAGGCAAAGAGTCTATGACCTGGCAAAAAGCAATGTGCAGATGCAGGCACTTAAAGGACAAAGACTTTTAGTCATCAATGATATTTACGTGACTGGCACGCAACAAGCATTCATGCAAAAAATGCTGGACCAGTTTGAAGTCGAGGATATCCACTGGGTATACATCTTCCACGTCGAACAACAATTGGCTCAGCAGCATCCGGAAATTGAATTCCAAATAAATAATCACCTTGTGGGCAATGCTGATAATTTTGTCGCCATCATGAACGATGAACACACTGTACATACCACGCGTTGCTTATCACGTTTGTTTAGCGAAGATATCGAAATTTTCCGGTATGTAATCAGCCTTTTACAGCCAGACACAATACAAAAAATAATTCAACTCGCCAAGGTTGAGGATCGTTATACGTCTGCGATCTTTACTGAAAAATTAAGTATGCTGGCTGCAGCTCGGGCCAGCAAGTCATTTCCCATTGCCACATAAATTTAATACACAGTATGTACGATATTCGATACCAGATACCTGTTGCTGACTTCAATTTGATCAGGCAACCTCATTTTCAAATTCCAGTTGACAGGCAAGCAGCCTTGTTTGATGAGGCGATGGTGAACGTCAGCGACTATGGTCTGGCATTCAGTTCATGGTATGCGATGATAGATGGCAGCAATGCGCCATACGGGCAATTTATCGAAGGCAGCAGCAATGTGGGCTGGCTCAGAAAAAGCTTCGCCGAAAAACTGGCACGCGTGAATCATTTGCTGAAAGACTTTTCGGTTGAGTTACTGATCCTCGACGCCTACCGTTCCATAGCATGTCAGCGTGGCCTTTGGGCCTACTATTGGGAACGGGGCAAAAGAGAAAATCCCGCTGCCAGCGAAGAAGAATTGCAACAATATGCCTTGCGCTATGTGCGTGACCCACGCAATTTTGACCCAGGTAATGCGCGTAGTTTTGGCATACACAGCACTGGCTCTTCTGCGGATCTTATTTTACGTCACCGTCAAACCGGGGAATGGTTGAATATGGGATCAAAGTTTGAAGAGTATAGCGAAGTCAGCGTCACTGATTATTTTGAGCGGCAATTACAACAGGGGGAAATTGGTGAAGATGATGAGCGCCTGTGGAACAGACGCTTATTGCACTGGGCCTTGCATACTGAAGACATCACCAATGACCCTATCCTGTACTGGCACCATGACTGGGGTAATCAAATCTGGATCAAGGTAAAAACTGCACTCTATGGCTCAGCTCCCGCTGCGGCCTGGTATGGCTATGTCGGTGCGCCAGCATAGCACCAGATATTTTCATTCTTAAATGTACAAGGACTTCATATGGATTTGGCTGAAGAACAAATACCGGAAACAATTACGGGTACTGTGGAAGCAAATGGCCTGGACAAAGACTTGCTCAATCTTATCAAAGAAAGAAACAAAGCCAGCCTGAATGCCAAAACCGATCCATTGAGTCGCCTGGAAGGTGCCTTAGCCGTACATTGCCGTGTTGATCTGAGCAATAGAAAGGTGCTATCCAGCGCTGCAATGGCTACCTTGTTCAAGGGATATGAGTCTTTATTACCTGGCCGCGATTTGCAAAAAGTTGGCATGGTGAGCGCCACCGCATCTGGTATTTGTGGTGGTGTCCATGCGACTGCTTCAGCGCTTTGTCTGGAAATGGCACTGGGGCTTAAGCCTCCTCCCTTGGGCATAGTCTTGCGCAACCTGCTACTGAGTTGCCAATACTTGAATGATAATTGCATGCACTTATTTGTATTGGCAGGGCCTGATTATTCGCAACAACGCATAGAGCAAAGTAATCCGGAAATATGGAACGCAGCAAGGCAGAGCCATTGCCATCACACAAAAATCCATGGGTATCACAGCATCAGCGACATCCTTCTTGAATTAAACAAGGGATGTGGCGCACTATACAAAGAAGCCTTGCAAATGGTTGCCAGAGCACGTCGCGCCTATAGTCTGTTAGGTGGCAAATATCCGCACTCAGAATCCATCATACCAGGCGGTGTGACGATACAAGCCAATGCGGAAATCATCAGACAATTCAGGGAAATCCTGCAACCCTTTATTGCCTACAGCCACAAGACAGCGGCTGTTTGGGATGATGTCTTTGATTTCTTGCTTGATGCCAATCCGCTTTATGAAGAACTGGGTCGTGCACCGGCATCCATGCTGGATTTTGGTCAATGGGACCATCCTGACTATTATGATGGCACTTACCTGAATTCCGATATCTGGGGACGCAAGCGCTGGTCCACCCCTGGAGTAATTATTGAAGGTCAATTGTTGAATACTTGCCTTAGCCAATTGAACGCTGGCATGGAAGAGTCACTGGATTTTTCATATCAGGAACGTTGTGAGCATCAGCAAAATATGATCAAGACCGATCCGAATGGCAATTCCATTTCAGCCATTCACCCTTGGAATAAGCGAACACAAAATCCAAGGTCAGCGGATGCTCAAGCCTATAGCTGGGGTTCCAGTCTGAGCTGGCGAGGGCATAATTTTGAGGTGGGTGCCTATGCCCGCTTATACCTGACGGCAAAAGCAAGAGCACTGCCAGATAACCCCTACGTTGCCGCTACTGGTCACAGCCTGGAATTCAGCCTGCCCTCGCAGGGCGAGAAATCGCTGGAAATGGATTGGAAAATTCCAGCGGCATGGAATGCTTTTGAACGTAATCGCGCCCGCGCATATTCCCTGGCATTCAATTTGTCTGTCACCATGGAAAACATCAGCATTGCAGGGCAATTACTGAGTGGCGGTCATACACAAACCTGTGTCCCTCTGGAAAAGGCGCAATCAGGTTTGCAATTAGGTGTTGGCCTTTGGGGTGCCAGTCGCGGATTTTTAGCGCACTGGGCTGTGATCAAAGACAATGTCATTGATAATTATCAGATTGCGATACCCTCACGTATCAATGTAGGAACCCGCACATCTGCGAATGCATTAGGGCCGCTGGAAGTGGCCTTGCTGAACACGCCAGTTATTGAAAGCCGGTTCACGAATGCCGGCGATTTTAGTGGTATAGACATTCAGCGAACCATACAAAGTTTTGATCCTTGCATGAGCTGTAGTTCGCATATCTTGATCAATGGGACAAATGAAGTAGTCACAAGGGAAATCGACACCCAATTTCCCGCTATCAACTGATCTCCAATATAAGCTAGCTTTTAAACATCTGTTGATTTTGTGAATGAAAAAGAATTTGCACATAGTCCATCCTTGCGGACTATAATTATTATCTAATTTTCTATCTCCTTAGATAATTTCCCCATAGCAATTCTAGCTCCCATATTTAGCTGGGAAGGAATTTTTCATGACAACCATGAGTGCAATTTCTACTGGTCTTCCTGACCCTGTCCCGAGAAAATTTCCCCTAACCTCACTTGCCATAGGATTCGTAGTCCTGGTATGTGCCTCTTTGATTGTGATTCAAGCCTGGGTCACCTGGCACGCCAGGGAAGTGCAATTGGCGGAAACCGAAAGAGCATCATACAATCTGGCCCGTTCTGTTGCACAACATGCCTACGATACGATCAAAGTCGCAGACACCATACTTGTTGGCCTGGTTGAGAGAGTGGAGGTAGATGGCATTACAGAATCCAATATTGATCGCATGCACACTTTACTTGTCAAGCGCGTGCAAGAATTATCACAACTTCATGGCTTATTTATTTATGATAAAAATGGGCGCTCGGTAGCCAATTCCCAAACGAAGATACTGCAAAATGCAAATAATTCAGACAGGGAGTATTTCATCTTTCACCGTACTCACCCTGAGCGAGGCGTGCATATTGGGCCTCCAATCAAAAGCAAGTCCACTGGCGAATGGATAGTAACAGTCTCAAGACGTCTGAATGATGGTGATGGCAGTTTTGCCGGGGTAGTGCTGGCAACGATCAAAATGGAGTATTTCAAAAGACATTATGAGCAATTTGATATAGGTCAAACTGGTGCCATATTTGTTGCACTGGATAATGGGACACTTCTATTAAGGCGACCGTTCGATGAAAAATCTTTGGGCAGAGACATTTCCCAATTGCCTTTATTTCGTGATTTTCTCCCCCATGCCAGGATGGGAACGCAAACCTTTACTTCGGGCCAGGATGGTATCACCCGCATCAATAGCTATCTACACCTGGAAAAATATCCACTGGTTGTTTCTGCTGCCCTTTCGCGAGACGAGGTATTGGCAGACTGGCGATCAAATGCGATCATACAATCAATTGGTGTGGGCTTGCTCATACTTGGCCTAGCCTTTATGGGCTCGCGCCTGATCAGGCAAATTGGACTGCGCATACAGGCAGAAAATGAATTGCTACTGGCACGCAACTCTTTGCAATCGCTGAACCGTACGCTAGAAAAACTCGCCATGCAGGATGGGCTCACAGGACTCGCCAATCGCCGGCAATTTGACACCAGACTCAAAGACGAATTCACCCGGGCTATGCGCAATGGAAGTCCCCTGGCACTGATTATGATTGATGTTGATTTCTTTAAACAGTACAACGATATTTACGGCCATGCAGCAGGTGATGAATGCTTGCGCGAAGTAGGCAAGATTGTTGCAGCAGGCAAGAACCGCCCCGGAGATTTAAGCGCACGCTATGGTGGTGAAGAGCTCGTGGTCTTGTTGCCAGGAACCGATGTGGCAGGTGCATTGACGGTTGCTGAAAGCATACGACAAGCGATTTTTCGCATGGACTTGAAACACGCAGGTAATGCATGCGGTGTCGTCACAGTCAGTGCGGGCGTGGAAGCCTTTGTGCCTGTTCGTGAAAATAATCAGCCGCTGGAATTGATAGAAGCCGCAGATCAGGCTTTATATCGTGCAAAATCGAGTGGGCGCAATCGCGTTTGTGCAGGCGATGGAAAAAGCAGGCAAGCAAATCAGCGCTAGCAGTAAACCAGTATTTTTTTACAGTATTTTCCTGAGTGCTTCTCTCAGCTCTGACAATTTTGGTGGTTTGCTCAAGACACAATCCACTTGTGATGGCGAGTCACCATCCTCAACCAGGCGCTGCCCCCAGCCAGTCAACATGATAATGGGGGTATCTGGCGATAGCTGTTTGATAGCACTGGCAAGCTTGCGGCCATCTACATACGGCATGCCCAAATCCGTAATGACAACCGCAAATGAATCCCCTTGCCCGTGCGCGGCATTGAACGAATCTATCCCTGCCTGACCACCATCCGCTGAAATAACACTGTGTCCATCAATTTCCAGTATGTCACGCAAGGATTTAAGTACCATGGGATCGTCGTCAACAACCAGGATACGCCTTTGTGTGGGA
>Ga0207952_1000637_pt1 | contig 23441 bp, 19 predicted proteins | sample SubbioR12Aug_8Ca_FD_184831 | JGI IMG/M metagenome (GOLD analysis project Ga0207952, IMG submission 184831) | Serpentinite rock and fluid subsurface biosphere microbial communities from McLaughlin Reserve, California, USA - CR12Aug_8Ca (SPAdes) | ecosystem: Environmental > Terrestrial > Deep...
CGATAGCCTCTGTTTGTTCTTGTTGTTGAAGGTTCTCATTGTCACAAATCTCCTGGATTTGATCGCCAAGGCGCTCTACGATAGCATCAAACTCTTCTGCATAGCGCTTTTTGATCTTTTCTCTCCACAGGGTAGCTACGGTGCTACCTATAGTTTCTTCTATGGGTGCTTGTAAAGGCGCGAGAATTTCGATGATTTGCTCTGACGAGCCTGTTTGGCTAAAGACAACTCCCTGTGCTTCCTTTAGCTCGTCGTCGGAAATCCCAGACATCGCGGCATAAAGCATCGCCTCTGTCGTAATAGGCAGCTGCAATGCTTCTCTTAAACGCACCTGAAAGTATAGTTTAGTTTCAATTTCATCTCCGAGTCTTTTGCGTCGGATGACCTTTGCTGCGTGTTGATCCAAAAGCTCCAGCCGTTTAGCGCCAATAAACAAGGATTCTGCTTTGACTAGAAAAGCTACCCACTCCTCTTCTGTCATCTCTTCTTTTTCTCCTAACTGACAATACAGATTCTCATACAATTCAATCATATTCCAACAGATCGTTACCCGATCTCCGCAACTCCTAAGAGCATCCTCGATAATGCATGCAAGCTTGTCTCGGAACACTGGGTGAGTCACAGCTCCATGCAACATCCGTACGACGCGTAAAACGGTTTGCGGGCGAGTTCTCTCGTTCTGATAATCTTCAATGTTTTGTAACTTTTGTAAAAACTGCATCAACCGAGTACGGTCGTCATCAGAGAGGCCGTTTTCTTCCTCACCTTGGATGAATAATGGCCCATAAATTGGTCGTTTTTCTATACCCTCACCGTCTATGGAAAGCAGTTCCTCAGGAAAGGTGCCGTGTTGGGGATGCCCTTCTGGAAACCTTTGATGAAATTGCGTTAACCAAAAGGTGATTTCTCTTGGTAATGTAGTACAGGTGTTTGTTGCTGCTCGAGGTTCGTAAATGGAAAACCTAAATCGAGGACCTAAGGTTGCATTGGTAGCCTGCTGTCTTGCAATTTCTTGCTGAAACGCTTGGACCGCTCCTAGGGCAAGATGATTACCTTCTGCATCAATGGTACAAGTTCTCTGTAGCCGTGCCAATATTGCCGGCAAACTTTGGAGCTGGTTTCCACCGACATAGAGTGTAGTGAGCTGCACGAGTTGGTCGATCTCTCTAGGGAAGCTTTGGAGCTGGTTGAAAGAGAGCACGAGTGTAGTAAGCTGCACGAGCTGGCCAATCTCTCTAGGCAAGCTTTGGAGCTGGTTGAAAGAGACATTGAGTGTAGTGAGCTGCCCGAGCTGGCCGATCTCTCTAGGCAAGCTTTGGAGCTGGTTGCTAGAGAGCATGAGTGCAGTGAGCTGCCTGAGCTGGCCGATCTCTCTAGGCAAGCTTTGGAGTCGGTTGTTAGGGACATAGAGTTCAGTAAGCTGCCCGAGTTGGCCGATCCATGCCGGCAAGCTTTGGAGGTGGTTTCTACCGAGATAGAGTGTAGTGAGCTGCCCGAGTTGGCCGATCCATGCCGGCAAGCTTTGGAGCAGGTTGCTAGAGACATCGAGTCTAGTGAGCTGCACGAGCTGGCCAATCTCTCTAGGCAAGCTTTGGAGTAGGTTGCTAGAGACATCGAGTCTAGTGAGCTGCCTGAGCTGGCCGATCTCTCTAGGCAAGCTTTGGAGGTGGTTGTTAGGGACATAGAGTTCAGTAAGCTGCCCCAGCTGGCCGATCTCTCTAGGCAAGCTTTGGAGGTGGTTGTTAGGGACATAGAGTTCAGTAAGCTGCCCCAGCTGGCCGATCTCTGCCGGCAAGCTTTGGAGGTGGTTGTTAGAGACATCAAGTCTAGTGAGCTGCACGAACTGGCCGATCTCTCTAGGCAAGCTTTGGAGATGGTTTCTACCGACATAGAGTTTAGTAAGCTGCCCCAGCTGACCGATCTCTGCCGGCAAGCTTTGGAGGTGGTTGCCAGAGATATCGAGTCTAGTGAGCTGCACGAGCTGGCCGATCTCTGCCGGCAAGCTTTGGAGCAGGTTGCTAGAGACATCGAGTCTAGTGAGCTGCACGAGCTGGCCAATAACTTTTGGCAGTGAGGTCTCTCTTAAGCTTTCTAAATCTAAGTCAGTCTTCCCTTCTCTATAACAGCTACGTATCCTATCCGCAACTGTGAGCCGTGCGCTGTATTCCGAAGAGTATTTTTCTCTTTCACACCAGCTCGTTAGACCCTCTTCAAAGGCTGCTACTTTTGCTCGTTGTTGTAGGAGTGCATCGATCGACATCTCTAAGTCCCTTTTCGCAGGGTGTGAGATACTCAAAGATTCTGCTGAGGAAACTTCTGCTCCAATCTTTGCTTTTTCTTTGTATAGGGCTTGTCCATGAGCTTCTAATTGATCGTATGCCTCTTTAGTGCCCTGTCCAGCTTTGTAGGCACGCCAGGCTCTAGATAGAAGACTATTTTCGTCCCCGTATCCACTGCCGCAAAGCTCTAGAAGTTCTTTTTCGATGTGGTGTTTTCTTTGAGGGTGTTGCTCTGCTTCTATTGCTTGATGAATCTCTGAGAGTTCCTGTTTGAGATGTTCGTACTCGGATCGTAGGTCCTCAAATCTCTTTTGTTGTGTGGGATCTTTTTCAGCCTGTTTGGATACTTGATCTAAAAGAGACTTAGGATCTTGGTAATAATCTCCTTTGAGTGCTGCAAGGCGTGATTCTATTGCGCTTTTCTTCTGGAGCATGGCTGTGTCGGTGCAGGTTGTTTGCTGAGAGCAGGTTACGCTCAAGAGTCGTTTTCTTAAAGAAGCGATCCTCTGGTCAATCTGGGAAAGTTCTCTAGGTAGGGGTTGGGCTAAGCCGGCATTAGCAGAATCTGCATTTATAGTATTTTGCACCATTGACATAAACAATCCATTATATTTTTATATTAAAAATGATGATGTACACAATAAATTGCAATAATGCCAATGTGTGTTTTTAATTGCCCGTGTTTTTTAATTTATCAATTTTTTTGTAAATACCATATTGTTAACCAGGCTCTTATGCTATTTGATACAACTCAACCTGCGATTGTTTGGGAATCTAGTGAACCTAAGTCTCGTGAAACTCTTTACTTAGAACAAAACAACTCACCGCTCCTTGCTGCGCATTATGAAAACTGGAAACAAGGTCTTTCCTCTAAAGAAACAGACCTTATTTTACTCGATCTTTCTTGCTATTTAAGAAATCAAGTATTTGATTTACGGTTTTGCCACCGCAATATTATCGAAAGCATCGTTCACCAAAATCCTAGTGAAGAGATATCGATTGAGCTTTTTGTTCAGCAAAAGGCAGGCCTATGCCGTCATTTTGCTTTTGCTGCCTACTACTTCCTTGAAAAAATACGTTTAGAAGGAATTTTACCCATCGACTCGATTCAATTAGTTCGGAAAATTCTTTCGATTCATGGGGTTCAAGGAAAACATGTCTGGCTTTGTATTTCTTTGAACAATGAGAATCGATCCTTTCATTTCGATCCCTTTTGGGGTATGGTAATCGATAGCACAGTCTCTGATGCTAAAGAAATTTTGAGAGATACTTATGGCTTGTAGATCTACTTCAACTTCACATCTCCTTATAAGAATGTGTGCTATATTCATAAATATACACGAAAAAACGAGCTCCTAGGCAAACCATGACAACTTCTGCAAGAAAAACGGTGTTTTTTGACATGGGTAATGTCCTTTTATTCTTCAGCTTTGCTAGAATGTGCCAACAAATTGGTAGCGTGCTCTCTCTCCCTCCCCTCGTTATCCAAGGAGAATTAAGAGATAAAGGCTTGGGGAACCTCTATGAAAAGGGAGGAATTAACACTTTAGAATTTCATAAACACTTCTGCGATTTAGCAAATAAAAACGTCTCTGTTGAAACTCTTTTAGAAGCAGCTTCTGATATCTTCAATCCTAACCGAGCTATTCTTCCACTATTGACTGAACTTAAACGCAAAGGCCATCGTCTTTTTATCCTATCAAACACCAACGAGGCCCATTTTTCCTACGTGCGCCGACACTATCCAGAAATGCTAGCCCCATTTGATGACTATATTCTCTCCTACCAAGTGGGCTCCATAAAACCGGAAGAGACCATCTTCCGAGCAGCTCTTAAAAAAACAGATTCTCCAACTTCTCACTGCTTTTATACAGATGATATTCCCGATTTCATTGATGCCGCCACTAGAGTAGATATTCATGGTATGGTATTTACTGGCATTGATCCTTTGATGGAAACATTGAAATTACGGGGATTTTTATGAGTATGGCTATTGCGAACCTTAAGGACCTACATAAGAACAGCAATCATTTCTCCACCCATCTTTCGGTTGTGGTTCTACTGGAACCTATTTTAATCAAAATAGCACTCATGGGATTCGCATAGCCACTGCTATAATACTAAACAATTAAACAGAACATAATGAAAAAAACAGAACGCATACTAAATAACCTTAAACGAACCCTCTTACAATACATGGAAGGGCGCCGGTACGATCCCATCGGTAGCGCTGCTCTTTTAAAACGTCTTAATATCCCCCCATCTTTGTATGATCTTGGGCGTAAAGCCATCGATGAGCTCATCAAAGAAAAAAAAATAGAACAACGCAAAAAGCAATTATGGCTAAAAAAAATCACTTCAGAATACCTTCGAGGCACTCTTCGAGTCCACCCACGAGGTTTTGGATTTGTTATTCCCTCTAGCCGTATCGAGTCTCCCAAAGATATCTTTATTCCAAAACATCTCATGGCTGATGCCGTTGACGGTGATGAAGTTGAAGTAGATATCGCCCCTGAATCTCTAGCTTCGGAAAAAGGTCCCGAAGGTAAAATCGTTTATATCGTCAAACGGGGGCGTAAACACTTAGCTGGTATTATCCACGATGTGGGTGCAAATGACATTGCTTATGTCCATGCGCCTCTCCTAGGCACGTCTCGAACTGTCACTGTGAAGATGGAAAAGAAACATGCCCTAAAAGTTGGCGACCGCATCATTTTACAAGTCAAAAGCTGGGGAAAACAAAACTCTCCCACTATTGGAGAGGTTTGTCACCATCTCGGTCATATCTCTGATCCTTCGATTGATGTAAAAGCTGCGGTCGAAGAATTTGATCTTCATGATGAATTCTGCCCTGAATCTATAGAAGAAGCTAGTGCCTTCGGCTCTAAGATCAAATCCTCCGATCTCAAACAACGGGAAGATCTGCGCGATCTCGAATGTTTTACTATTGATCCAACCACAGCAAAAGATTATGACGACGCCTTATCTCTCCATCGAGATTCCAAGGGCTGTTATCACCTAGGCGTCCATATCGCAGATGTGGCTCACTATGTGCAAGAAAGCTCCCATCTCGACCAAGAAGCTTATGCTAGGTGCAATTCCACCTATTTTCCAGGGAAATGCGTGCCTATGTTGCCGGAAGAACTCTCTACTCATCTTTGCAGCTTACGACCTAATGTCATGCGCTTAACTGTTTCTGTATTGATGACTTTCAATAAGACAGGCGATCTGATCAATGCAAAGTTTGTACGCGCTGTGATTAAAAGCAAAAAACGTTTTACCTACGAAGAAGCCAAATCTGTGATCGATGGCAAAAAAAAGAGCACCCATGCCCCAGCTCTAAAACTCATGGTGGAACTTTGTCTCTTACTAAAGAAAAAACGAAATGAGCGTGGAAGCATCGATTTCGCCCTTCCGGACACTGTAATTACTGTGGATAAAAAAGGGCAACCCACAGGTTTTTCTACTGTGGAATATGATATCTCTCATCAACTTGTCGAAGAATTCATGCTTAAGGCCAACGAAACCATTGCAACACATTTTTCTAAGCAGGGAATCCCTATCCTCTTCCGAGTACATGAAGAACCCACGCAAGACAACATGGACGATTTCTGCACTTTCGCCCGCGGTCTAGGGTTTTTGATTCCAAAGACGCCTACTAAACAAGATCTGCAAAGGCTCTTTGATGATGCCAAAAACAGCCCATTTCTCTACCAGCTTACTGTTGCATTCATTCGGAGCATGAAACTTGCCACTTACTCCCCAGATAATGCCGGCCATTATGGTCTTGCTTTAGAAAATTATTGCCACTTTACAAGCCCTATTAGACGCTACAGCGATCTCGTCACACAACGGCTACTCTTCAATGAGCAACCCAGCGATACCAATCTCAATGAGATTGCTCTCAAATGTTCCGAGCAGGAACGGATTTCATTTCGTGCAGAAATGAGTGTTAAAAATCTAAAAAAACTACGATTTTTAGGTAATTATTATGAAGAAGATCCCCAGAGGACTTATGAAGCTTGTATTAGCCGGGTTAAACCCTTTGGCCTTCTTTTTGAACTCCTGCCCATGATGATCGAAGGATTCCTGCATATTTCTAACCTAGGCAATGACTATTTTATCCACGATGATCGTCGTGGAGTTCTTGTGGGAAAACATACCGGGCTAACCTATAAAGTGGGGGAAACAATCCTCGTGCGTCTGGTTGGAATTGATTTCATTGTACAAGAAAGTAAATGGGCACTGGCAATCAAAGATCAAAAAAAACCACGGAGACGCCGATGAGAAAATATTTCATCACAGGTCTTGTTATCCTGCTGCCGCTTGCGGTCACTATCGCTGTCATCGCATTCATTGTGAATTTTATCACAGGCCCTTTTTACGCATTTGTCTCTACGATCATGGATAGAGTACCTATTCCGGATAATGGCCTTCTCTTCCTCTCTCACGACCAGCTGTTACGCTATTTCTCTAAGCTCGCTATTTTGGTCGCCATTTTTTTCTTCACGATGTTCTTAGGTATGATTACCCGATGGTTATTTATTAAGAGCGTAATTAATATCGGAGATCAAATCTTACACCGCATCCCTATTATCAATACTGTGTATAAGACAACACAGGATATTATCAAAACCCTCTTCGTTTCTAATAAAAATTCATTCCAACAAGTTGTCATGGTTCCATTTCCAAGAGAGGGTATCTACGCACTAGGACTCATCTCTAGAGAATCCCCCCCTATGTGTTCACGTGGTGTAGATAAAGAATTGATTTCCGTATTGATCCCCACAACTCCTAATCCCACTACGGGCTTCCTACTTATGTTTTCTAAAAAAGATCTTATCTATGTCGATATACGCCCTGAGGATGCAATCAAGTATATTGTCTCTTGTGGCGTCATTATCCCTCCTGATCGTTCATCAACAGCTTCACCATGAAAAATTACCTTATTACCGGCCTTATCATTCTCCTCCCCATTGCTTTCACACTCCTCATTGTGATTTGGCTTTTTGATTTTTTGACACAACCCTTTATCGGCATTATCGAACCCTTTATTCTCTCCTATGAAAACACTCGAGGAATTGATGTCTCTCACCACGAGTTACTCGTCACTCTGGTCAGCCGACTCATTGTTCTTTTCCTATTTTTGATACTCATCTTTCTACTCGGTTTCTTTGGTCAACGTTTCTTTTTCCACCACATGGTTGTCTTATCTCAAAAAATCTTAACAAAGATCCCATTTATCAAAACGATCTATAGCCTGACTCATGACGTCACTAAAGCATTTCTTAATCAAGGGCAACCTACCTTTAAAGAAACTGTCCTCATCCCTTTTCCATACCGAGATACTCATGCATTAGGCCTTGTCACAGGAGACGTTCCAGCTTCCTTACGCAATGTCCTTAATGAAACAGAGATTTGTGTTTTTGTGCCTACTGCACCCCACCCTATCTCAGGGTATGTACTGCTCGCCCCCAAAAAACAGACCATTCCCGTTGATATGACGACTGAAGAGACCTTTCGTTTTCTCATCTCCTGTGGTATCGCTCTTCCGGAAAGCACGCAATCATGACTACTAAGATTTTTCTTATCCCTACAGCAACAACTCAAGAAAAAGTACGCACTCTTACTACTCTTGCAGCACAACATTTTTATGCTAAAGAGCCCTTTCTTATCGTGGCTCCTGATGAAAAAGCTCTACAATTCATAGATGAACTCCTTTGGAAAGAGCCTAAAGAAAGCTTTTTACCCCACATGATAAGCCACATCCCCTGCTCCTCTTTGATCACCCTAACCACTATAAAAGAAAATCTTAACCAAGCTTCCCATGCCTTAAACCTCACAACCTCCCCCTTCTTTTGCCCTAATATCACCATAATCTATGAATTCGATGAGCAGACCAACGGCCCCAGACGGGAGGCTCTGGAAGCCCGGTACCACGCCTACCGAGAAAAAGGGTGTCCTATCAGCACTTTTCACTTGCCGACATAAACTATTCTCTCTATCATTTCGCCCATCTTTACGGAGATCATTTCCATGGTTAGAATTAGTAAACAGGCCGAGCGCCGACACCGCAGTCCACGTCGCTGCCGTGCCCCATCCCCTAAAACTGGCCCATTAAAAGACGACCTTCCTCAAGGTTATAAACAGCACAGTAATGCCGTTAACGGCGATGTAGCCAAGAACTATTTTATTCCAAAAATTGCATAAAACGAGAGATCTATGTCCAGACACCCCAGCTATGGCAAATCCAGCAAAGGTGGAAAAAAACGCAATGTTCTTAAACGTTTTGAACGTGTGAACGTACTGCGTGAACTTGGCCGATGGAAAGATGGCGAGAATACTCGCGTCACAGGTCTTCCTAAGACCCCAATCCTGCCTTGATTTCCCCATCAGGGGTCTATAAGGCCCCTAATTTTCTGTGAAAATCACCTTTCATCACCGACAAAAAGATCTCAAGATAGCCTCTGTAAGATTAAGGCGCTACCTCCTAGCCTTTCTATTACAGAAACAAGTCTGCTGCAATGAAGTCATTGTCCATTTTGTCAGCAAAAAAAAAATTGGCCAGCTGCACAAAGAGTTATTCAATGATCCAACACCAACAGATTGCATTTCCATTCCCCTCGATTCTCCCCAGGATACCTCCCCGTTTTCTGTCCTCGGTGAAATCTTTGTATGTCCTAAGGTAGCTTGTGAATATGCAGCCGCCCATGATGGAGATCCCCATAGGGAAACCTTACTCTATGTAATTCATGGATTGCTGCATCTTTTAGGCTTTGATGACATTGCAGCTAAGGACCGTAAACGAATGCGTTCAGAGGAAAAAAAGGCTCTTGCCCTCATCAGCCATTTACAATCAGATTCCTCTTAGCTCACCTCACTCCCCTCCAAATTTCTCCCTCCTCAGACTAATACCAAACGCAACAAATAACTTCACATTTGAGCCGCGTCAAAGCGCCGAAAATCGGCGATCGTAAACGGCATTGTATTGCATTAATACTATGCTGTTTATGATCGTCAATTTGTCGACAGCTTTCACGCAGCTCAAATATGAAATTATTTATTGCGTTTGGTATAAGTTCTAAAGTCTCTAACGCACGTATCTGTTCCCCATGCTCCACAGAAGGTCCTACCGACGAGGCTCGGGCATTTTTTTTAAAAGTACTGAGTTATGCAGGGGTCTCATAGATGTCTTTGTTTTCTGCGAATGTATAAGATTGACCAAATCCCATTCTGCTCCTTACAATGCGTACAACATATGAGGCCGCGCTATGGAACACGACTTATCTGAGGAAGATATCGAGAAACTCTCACACCTCTGCCGTATTGCGTGCACCCCAGAAGAAAAAGAGAAGCTACGGGCGAATCTTTCCAAAATATTGGGTTATGTCGACCAGCTAAAAGAGATCGATACCACGGGCGTTCCTCCATGCAATAGCGTCCTTGAAGGAATGACGAATCCCCTGAGAGAGGATGAATCCTGCGATACTATGTCTCGGGAAGTTTTTCTTGCTAATGCCCCAGCTCATGTTGGCGGTATGATTCGCGTGCCTCCTGTGATAAAATTTTAAATACTTGACGAATTGTTTTTAAGATAGATACGATACCCCTTCTATTGAGAGTTTCATGCATACCGCTAAAGAAACGCAGAGGCGATTCCAAGATGGAGAGATCTCTGCTCAAGACATCATCAAAGTATGCTTAGAGCGCATTGAACAGCAAGATGGCAAAGTAGGTGCATTCCTTTCACTTGCCAAAGAAAGAGCCTATAAAAGAGCAGTTGAACTAGATAAAAAGCGGAAAGAAGGCAAACCTCTTGGCAAACTTGCTGGCGTCCCAATTGCTATCAAAGACAACATCCATATTGAAGGCGAACTCACGACCTGCGCCTCGAAATTTCTGACAAATTATCGAGCCCCCTTTAGCGCAACCGTTGTAGAATCTCTTGAGAAAGAAGATGCTCTTATCGTTGGAAAAACAAATCTTGATGAATTTGCTATGGGCTCTTCCACAGAGACCTCTGCATTTAAACTGACCAAAAACCCTTGGGATCTTGCTTGTACTCCTGGCGGGTCCTCTGGTGGTTCTGCAGCAGCTGTTGCTGCCCGTTTTGTTCCCATTGCCTTTGGTAGCGATACCGGCGGATCGATTCGACAACCCGCTTCTCTTACAGGTGTCGTAGGCTTCAAACCTAGTTACGGTAGAGTCTCCCGTTACGGCCTTGTTGCCTTCGGGTCTTCTCTCGACCAAATCGGTCCGTTTGCAACACGAGTCGAAGATGTCGCTCTCACGATGAACGTAGTAGCCCACCACTGCCACAAAGATTCTACCAGTGTTACCAAAGCACCTGAAGACTATGCAGCACTACTAGGCTCACCCTTTCGCGGCTGCAAAATTGGCGTCCCTTGGAATTTTATGGCAGATTTGGCTGGAGATGCTAAAGACAATTTCCTAGCAAGCCTCGAAATTCTAAAAAAGCTTCATTGCGAGATTGTAGATGTAGATCTTGAAATTCTCAAGACGTCGATCGCTGTTTACTATATTTTAGCCACAGCTGAGGCCTCTACAAATTTAGCCAGATTTGACGGCATTCGTTATGGTGCTCGATCTCTTAAGGCCAAAACTCTCGATGAAGTGTACGATCTGTCTAAACAAGAAGGTTTTGGTCCTGAGGTCAAAAACCGTATTCTCCTGGGTACATACGTCCTTTCTTCTGGCTACCAAGATGCTTATTACCGTCATGCACAAAAAGTGCGTACGCTCATCATTAGACAATTTGCTGAAGCATTCAAACAATGTACAGCTATTGCTATGCCCGTCTCCCCCTTTCCAGCCTTCCCTCTGGGTTCGATTCAAGATCCTCTGCAAATGTATTTGCAAGACATCTATACAATCGCCGCTAATTTAGCCGGGCTCCCTGCTATCAGCGTTCCATCTGGGTTTAATCAGGAAGGCAAACCTTGGGGATTACAACTCTTAGGCCCTCAACTACAAGATGGAAACGTCTTGCATATTGCCCATGCCTTTGAACAAGTAACTCAATATTCTCATCAACTCCCTCCACTATTTGCATCATGAATAACTCTACTTGGGAACCCGTTATTGGACTTGAGATTCACGTCCAACTAAAGACTCGATCCAAACTCTTCAGTACGGCACCTAATCGTTTTGGCGATGAACCTAATATAAATATCGGTGTTGTTTGTACAGGGCAACCTGGTAGCCTTCCCGTCTTGAATAAAGAAGCGGTGAAGAAAGCCGTACAATTTGGGTGTGCCATTGGCGCCAAAGTAGAAAAATTCAGCAAGTTCGACCGCAAATCCTATTTTTATCCTGATAGCCCACGTAATTTCCAAATTACTCAATATGACCAGCCCATCATCATCGGTGGCAGTGTCCAAGCTGTTGTAAATGGAGAGATCAAAAACTTCTCTGTGCACCGTGCACATATTGAAGATGATTCTGGCATGCTCAAGCATTTTACCGGATTTGCTGGCGTTGACTATAATCGCGCTGGAGTACCTCTGATTGAAGTGGTTTCAGAACCTTGTATGCACTCTCCTAAAGATGCAGTTGCTTATGCGACGGCCATTAAGTCGATCATGGAATACCTCGATGCCTCTGATTGTAATATGGACGAAGGCTCCTTAAGATTTGATTGTAATATCTCGGTTAGAAAACGTGGTGAAACGAAACTACGTAATAAAATCGAAATTAAAAACATGAACTCCTTTCATAATATGGAGATGGCGCTTGAGGCAGAAATTGCTCGCCAAATCGCCATATACGAAAAGGACCCTCATGCCGAAATCATCAAAGGTACATTTCGTTTCGACCTAGAAAAAAAAGAAACCGTAATGATGCGGTTGAAAGAAGAAGCAGATGACTACCGTTATTTTCCAGAGCCAGATCTTCCTCCGCTCGTATTAAGCGATGAATATATTGAAGCTATTCGTAACTCTTTACCAGAACTTCCTCTGCAAAGACTTCATCGTTACATGGAGACGCTCCATCTCTCTGACTATGCAGCCAATCTTCTGATTCTCGACAAGGAGCTTTGTCATTATTTTGAAGAAGGGCTTGCTCACTGTAGTAATGCTCGTAATTTATGTAATTGGATCACCGTTGAGTTCGTGGGGCGCTTAAAAGAACAAGGGAAAACCCCTATGAGTGCCGGCATTGCAGCTCGTCATATTGCTGAGCTTGTTGAACTCATTGAAAAAGGAACGATCACCGGAAAGATTGCAAAACTCGTTGCTGATGATATGGTGGCTACTATAGGAACCAGCCCGACTGAAATCGTTCAAAAAAACCCAGACTACCAACCCGTTAGCGACCAGGGAACTATCGAAGCTTTGGTCGATGCCGTGCTCGAAAGTAATCCCCAATCCATAGCCGATTTTAAAAGCGGTAAAACAAAAGCTTACGCCTTTCTTATCGGTCAGATCATGAAGCTTTGCAAAGGCAAAGCTGACCCCGCCGTAGTAAATAAAATTTTGACACAAAAACTGCAGTAACGTACCAACGGAATAAGGGGATCGTGGGGGCCCTTGTTCTTGCGTAGTTCTTTTTGTGCATACTCTTTAATTTTCGGCATTCTTTCTGGTTGTGCTGCTGACCGAGCAGTGGTATTGCCATGGAACTACGCTCCCCCTTCCCCTAGCCGCTATTGGAATGACAAACCCACAGAAAAATTAGCCGCTACTCAAGCGGCTAAAATGGAATCTGCCTCTCCAGTAGAAATTCCTCAGCAAAAAGAACCGTTAACTTTAGGAGAACTCATCGATGTGGCTCTGCGCAACAACACGCAAACACGCCAAACTTGGGCCACGGCAAGAGTTGCAGCTGCAGAATATGCTCAATCAGAGCAAAATTTCTTTCCCCTAGCCACCACAACGTATTCCTTACAAAGAAGCCGTTCTCTTTATGGTGCAGGATTTCCTATCAACGGCATTCTCTACTTAAGCCAGTGGGGACCTCAACTATCCTTAAGCTACCTCATTTTTGATTTCGGAAAGACAAGAGCTACAAGTCAAGCAGCTCTCATGGCTCTATATAACGCCAACCTTACACACAATCGCGAAATTGAGACTGTTGTGCAAACGATCACGACAGATTATTACAATTATCTCTATCAAGTGAAATTACAGCAATCCTATGTCGAAGACATTGCCGATGCTAAAGTCACTCTTGAAGCTGCTAATGCCAGCCTTAAAGCCGGTGTACAAAACGTCTCCGATGTGCTCCAAGCTAGATCTCAACTTCTACAATTAGAAACCGAGTGGGTAAACCAACAACAAACAGTCAAATCTTCTTACGCTCAATTACTCACAGATATGGGACTGCCGGCGAATATGGATCTAGTTATGGAAGAACTCCCTGATAATCCACCGACCTATGAGATCATGTCCACTGTGAACGAATTGATCAGTTTAGCTCTAGAAACACGGAGCGATCTTATCGCTGCAGAGGCTAATCTCATCTCCCAAGAAAAAAGTGTTGAGGCAGCTAGGCGTAATATGCTCCCAACACTCTCTACAATTTTTGACATAGGTCGTACAACATATACGGATAACCTCACCGACCACTATGACTTTACAGCTCAACTTTCTGTTTCATGGCCTATTTTTAATGGTTTTTTCGATCTTAATACCATCCGGCAAGCGCAGGCACAATACGAACAATCTGCAGCCACCTTAAGACAAACGGAATTGCAAGTGATTGAAGATATCACTACAGCACATTTCAATGTCGCCGTAGCTCGAGATGCTCTTAAATATACGACTAATTATCTCGAGGCTGCCATGGAAGAATATGATGTAGCCCTTGCTCAATATAAAGCCGGAACAACGACGATTTTAACAGTAACCAATGCACAATCTAATTTGGCAGATGCCAGATCTAAACGGGCAAATGCACTACAACAATGGTTCGTTTCTCTCTCGACGTTAGGCTATGCCACTGGAGTCATGGAGCAGGACTTAACTCCCTATCTACGAGGTGATACCCTATGAAAAAAAATCATACGATCCTACTCACACTTCTTACGTTCTGTGCTTGCAATAGCGCCCCTCCACATAACCCCCCTCCTGTTGCCGTAGCAACGAGTAAAGCTCTACAGTGTGATGTCCCTCTTTATTATGATTATGTTGGACATGTCGAACCCTTTAACACCGTACAAATTGTTCCACAAGTTCAGGGCTTTTTAACAAAAATTCTTTTCCAACAAGGACAACCAGTCAAACAAAACGATTTGCTATGCACGATTGATGCACGTCCTTATGAAGCTACCTTAGCTCAAGCAGAGGCCACGTTATCCCAAACAATCGCAGCCTTAAGACTTTCACAGGATACCGTGGAACGTTATGCCAAACTTGTACAAAACGATTTCGTTTCTCAACTAGACTTCGATAATTATGTTACAAACGTCTTAAGTAACGAAGCTGTTATTAAACAAAACCTTGCTGAAATCGAAGCTGCTAAGCTCAACGTAGACTATTGCTATCTCAAAGCTCCCATGAATGCCATAGCTGGGGTCAAACTCGTCGATGAAGGCAATTTCATTCCAGCAGGCAGCTCGCAAGCCATTGTTATCCTCAATCAAATTCAACCCATCTACGTGAACTTTTACGCTCCTGAAGAGGATTTATCAAAGATCAGACCTTTACAAGCAGAGTCTAATCTCAAAGCTCATGTATACCTAGAAGGCGACCAAAAACACTGCCATAAGGGTGAACTGACCCTCATCAACAACGAGGTCAATGAAGCGACCGGTTCGATTTTGCTCGAGGTCACTCTCCCTAATGAAGATCAAGCACTTTGGCCAGGACAATTTGTCTCCATCCGACTATTTCTTCAAGAACTCAAAGGAGCCATCGTAGTCCCCACAGAAGCTGTAGGAGTAGATCAAAATGGCCATTTTGTCTATGTCATCAAGGAAGATATGACGGCGGAGCTGCGTTCTATCAAAAAAGGAGCCTCTTTAGGAGAACAAGTTGTAGTTTCTTCGGGACTTTGCGAGGGGGAATCGGTCGTAGTTCAAGGACAAGTGAATTTATTACCAGGAGCTGCGGTAGTGGTCAATAATTCCCTAATGACTCGACCTACATTTGATAATGGACTAACAGCCCCATGAATAACCTTTCAGCCCCCTTTATCCGTAGACCTGTCATGACCACTCTTGTCATGGCTGCCATCCTATTTTTTGGCATCCTATCTTTTCAAACCCTACCTGTTAGTGACCTGCCCAATGTCGACTATCCAACCATCAAAGTGACCACGAGTTATCCAGGTGCAAGCCCAGATACAGTGGCTAACAATGTAACTGCCATCTTAGAAAAACAGTTCACTTCGGTAGATGGCATACAACTGATCACCTCTTCGAGCACAACAGGTTCAAGTACGATTGCATTGCAGTTTGACCTGAATAAACCTATAGAAGATGCTGCCGTTGATGTTCAGGCAGCGATTAACCAAGCACAGGCCAACCTACCTAGTAATCTGCCCTATTTACCCACCTACACTAAAGTCAATCCTTCAGCAAGCCCCATTCTTTATCTTAGTATCACCTCAGCCACTGCCCCGTTGTGGGATCTTTATACCTATGCTTATACGCTCATAGGCGAGCGACTCAATATGATCTCCGGTGTCGCTCAAGTCTCTACATATGGATCCCCTTATGCTGTCAGAGTCCGTTTAGATCCACGTAAGCTTACCGTCCGCAATATAGGGCTCGATGAGGTAGGAACGATTGTCAAAAATCAAAATGCTGATATCCCTGTTGGTACTCTGTATGGTTCAAGTACTGAATATACCATTGATGTCGATGGCCAGCTCATGGAAGCGGCCCCCTATAATCAAATCATTCTCAAAAGCGATGACGGTACAATCACTCGTATTTCTGATGTTGGCTACGCTATGGACGGCGTGCAGTTCGATAAATACAATCTCACATACCTCGAAAACAACCTCAAGCAACCTTGTTGCGTATTAGCTATTATCAAACAACCTGAAGCCAATGCCCTTAGTATTATCGATGCCATCGATAAATTGCTCCCTACCCTACAAAGAGAAATCCCTGGCTCTGTTGAAATCAAACGTCTATTCGACCGTGGCGTGTATATAGAAGAATCGGTTCATGACGTCGAACTTACCCTCCTTCTTGCCTTTATACTCGTAGTATTGGTGATTTTTATCTATCTAGGAGAAGTCACTGCTACAGTGATCCCTTCCTGCGCTCTTCCTTTGTCCTTGGTGGGAACTTTTGCTGTTATGTCAATGCTCCATTTCAATATCGATATCCTCTCATTATTAGCTATCACACTTTCTATCGGGTTTTTAGTCGATGATGCGATCGTCGTTCTCGAAAATATCATGCGCCATGTCGAGATGGGAAAACCAGTCCTACAAGCAGCTCTAGACGGCTCTAAAGAAATTAGCTTTACCGTCCTTTCCATGACATTGTGCTTGTGCTCTGTTTTCATCCCTTTGATTTTTATGGGGGGAGTTCTCGGTCTTCTTTTTAGAGAGTTTTCCATCACGATCATGGTGGCTGTTCTATTTTCCGGTTTTATTTCACTCACTTTAACTCCACTGATGGCCAGTCGATTTGTCACGCCACGTCACCATGGTACGCAAAAGCCTTGGATGGAGAGATTTTCTGAAACAATTAACACTAAACTCCTCGGCATCTACAAACCAATGCTCGAATGGGTCGTCCACCACCGTAAAACCACCCTAGTTACTGGCCTAATCAGTTTAATTGCCACTGTCTACCTCATCCTCACCTTGCCTAAAGATTTCCTGCCGGCAGATGACCTTGGATTTATTCAGGGATTTAGTGAGGCTGCAGATGGCACCTCTAGCTTCATGATGGAAAATTATCAAAATACCCTCACATCCATCGTAAGTAAACACCCTGCAATCGCCTCTGTCGTATCGATTGGAGCACAACCACAGGACAACCAAGGTCTGTTTTTTATTCGTTTGAAGGATCAAAGTCAAAGACCTCCTATCCAAGAAGTGATCGGCCAACTTTATCGTGAAACTGTAAAAATCCCAGGACTCAAAGTATTCTTTAAATCCCTACCTCTGATCAATTTAGAAGTAGGTACACAATCAGCCCAGGCTAACTATCAATACACACTTTACTCCCTACACCCAGAAGCACTGTATCCTTCTTCTGATCTCCTTAGACGAACACTCCTACAGACCCCGGGTTTTACTCAAGTCAACAGCGACCTGCATATTTCCCAGCCCCAATATTCGATGAAAATTCGGCGCGATAAAGCCTCTATGCTCGGTGTCACTGCTGGTTCCATTGAAACTGCGCTCAATCTCGCCTATGCTAATACCCAGCTCTCCCCCATCAACACACCACACTATCAATACTATGTCATTATGGAAACCGTACCAGAGTTCTATCGCAACCCTCTAGCACTAAGACAATTATGGATAAGCTCTGCAAATGGAAACCTCGTACCATTAAGCACGATAGTGTCTGCAGAAGAAACGACAGGACCTCTTGCTGTCAACCATGTCAACGGACTACCTTCCGTCACAATCACCTTTGACGTAAACAATATCCCCTTGGGCACAGCCGTCGCCTCTTTAGACAAAGCGGCTCAAGATATCCTACCACCTACCGTCTATGGAGAGCTCCAAGGTTCAGCTAACGTATTTCAGGAGTCTTTTGCCAATCTACAACTGCTTTTGCTCGTTATGGTTTTTGCCGTCTACATCATCCTAGGAATTCTCTACGAAAATTTTATCCACCCCCTTACTGTGATGTCAACACTCCCTCCAGCTGCCCTTGGTGGACTTCTTACCCTAATGCTTTTTGGACTACCCCTCTCTTTATATGCTTTTGTAGGCATTGTCATGCTCCTTGGCATCGTGATGAAAAATGGAATCATCATGATCGATTTTGCCAACGAACGGATCACAAAAGAAGCTATGAACGTTCATGATGCTATCGTCAGTGCTTGCCTAACGCGATTTCGTCCTATTTTAATGACAACGATAGCAGCTCTCATGGGAGCTGTTCCTATAGCACTCGGCGTTGGAGGATTGACTGCATTGAGTCGAAAACCACTAGGAATTGTGATCGTAGGCGGGCTGATCTTTTCACAAATCCTCACCCTATTTTTTACACCCGTTATTTTTATCGAATTAGAAACTCTCAGAGAAACCTGCCGCCGCAAGTTCTTTAAGAACCCATCTCAGGATAGCGCTAATACATAATGTAATTGTGATTCCTTTTAAGGATCCTCGTATAGATGAGCCTTAAAAGGAAGCGCAATTGCATTATGTATTAGTTATACCAAACGCAATAAAAATTTCATATTTGAGCTGCGTGAAAGCTGTCGACAAATTGACGATCATAAACAGCATAGTATTAATGGAATACAATGCCGTTTACGATCGCCGATTTTCGGCGCTTTGACGCGGCTCAAATGTGAAGTTATTTGTTGCGTTTGGTATTATCCAGGCTCCCTATGGACGAGGATGAAACCGTTCGAAAGATTCTTGAAGTTTGTGATCGCTAAGATGTGTATAGCGATCAGTGGTAGAAATATTGGAATGCCCCAAAAGCTCTTGAATGACCCTAAGATCGGCGCCGCCTTCCAAAAGATGTGTCGCAAAGGAATGTCGAAACGTATGCGGTGAAATGTTTTTGGTGATGTTTGCCTTTTTAGCATATCCCTTCACCATCTGCCAGACAGATTCTCTTCTAATTCGCCTACCAGAACAGCCTAAAAAAAGAGGTTGTTCTATACCTTGTTCCCTTTGACTCGTTAAAAGATAAGCATCCAGCATGTCAATGGCCTCTCTACCCACAGGAATCATTCTTTCTTTACCACCTTTACCACACACTCTTACCCACTGATCGTCCACATCTCGTATATTCATGCCACAAAGCTCAGAAACCCTGAGACCACAAGCATACAGAAGGTAGAGAATCGCTCTATCGCGTTGTCCCCACTTGCTAGCAGGATCGGGCAATGCAAGAAGCCGTTGGATTTCTGCCAAACTTAAAACCTCCGGAATACTCTGCCAGAGACTCGGCTGCTCAAGCGTACTGCAGACATCTTCTTTTAATACCCCTTCCTTCAAGAGGAATCTGCTGTACACTCTGATCACAACAAGAGCACGAGCCATGCTCGATCCAGCAGCCCCTTTCTCTTTGAGAACAGATAAAAACCTTATGACAGCTCGTAAAGAAAGCTCTTTTCCTGCAACGGAAAAATACGCCTTGAGGTCGCTATGATACGCTGCAAGCGTTGCATGCTTGAGCCCTTTTTCTGCACTTAGGTAGGAAAGAAAATCAGAAAGGTAGCGCTGCATATCTTAATTAGAGCTCTTTCGAAACCAGGCTTCAGTCGATTTTAAGGTTCTTTTGTGCCTCTTTTCTTTGGGTAATACCAACATTCGTATATTACCCAAAGAAAAGAGGCACAAAAGAACCTTAAAATCGACTGAAGCTGAGTTTTTTGCAACTACCTCTTTATACGATATGAGGCCTCCACGCCTCTTGAGCCCTTCTCCAGAACTCATCAACAAAGTCCTTTTCAAGTCGTATGTACCGTGTTTTGATCGCTTGTTTAAGTTTATCGCGATAGGACAATCCTGAGCCCTCCAGGCTATTGACTAACCCTTGCACCTTGTGTTTTTCGTTCGCATCTAACTTTTCTATAAGGCGATTATCTTGTATGAAAGCCTTAAATTTCTTATTTGGTAAATGCTCACACAAATAATCAAGCTCCTTAAGGTTAATCGTGCGCTTTTTCAAAAGAGCATCCATATAATTTTCTTTGCGTTTACCAATACAACGCACATGGTAGATGTTCGTTCCTATCCAAGTAGCAGCAATGATCACTCCAATGATCAAGGCTGGTAAGCCGAACCCGAAGACGTTGGCTAGTACAAAACCGGCAACCACACTACCTACGGCAAGGGCCGAACTTAACATTGGTATTACTTTATCATAACGTCCTGGAGGTGTAGGGTCTTTCTTAAGGGTTTCCATTCTTTTCACAGAAATCCTAAGCTCTGCCAAGGCCACTAACTCATAAATACCAGCTAAAACTATAGCCCCTATTCCACCAGTAAATACACACATCAATGCCATCGTAATGGCTCCTACGGCGTACACTGGAAATCGTTGATAACGCTCTTTCTTGTGAGCATCGATTTTACTCAAAACGACCTGTGCTACTTCAGCATCTGTAGCTCCAGGTTTGTTCACAGCTTCTACTACAGCTTTAAAAGCCTCTGGCCCCCCTAGATCTCTGCTCATTTTTTGAATTTTTTTAGAGCGCAACCTCTCAGCCAATACCGTTTTTCCGTACTCCACCAAATTCTCTTTTCCAAAGTAAGCGACCACAAGATCATCTAATTTACGAGCACTGATTCCACTTGTTGTCTCTATTTTATGGTATTTCCCTAACAGTTGCACATTTCTTTTAGCCATAGGCCTAAGGTCTTCTAGCGCTGCTTTTTGAAACTCTGCTTCGCTTTTGCCTTCACAGGCTTTTGCCATCAATTTCTGATTATCTAGTCCAAGACGGTTCTTTAGGTAATTAACTTTCTCGTGCGTCCCCTTTTTTTCAGCCAGTTTACTTGCCAAAGATTTACTAAAAATCCTTCCTGGATGAACTAAAAACTCATACAATGCGGCGCCCGCATACAAGATAGCACCTAAAATCCCTCCCACCATTCCAAATGTTTTGGATGCGTTAGCAAAGCCCTGACTTGTTGGACGAATCATAGATCCTATTGCAGTAGCCCTCACCCCTGCGTAAGAAGCCCCCATGGAAGACCAAGCAACGTTTGTGAATGTATCAACTCCCCCAAGAATCACCCCTCTTTTATCACCTAATCGATAAGCTGTCTTTGTCGACCGTGCCGCCTGGTAGGCAAAGTAAGCCCCTATGGGAGCATTTGTCACAGTAGAAGATCCAAGCAACTGTAAAAGAGCTGAGTTGGGTACATCAGGATATACCTTAGATCCCATCCAGGAAGGAACAGGAAGACCCGCCAGCGTACGAGTTGCACCAGAAAGATCGTTCACCTGTATCTGACTGACTATCCCCATTGAACTAATGGGAACTTCAGTCTTTTTGGATACGTCTCGAGTAAAGAGCTCCCTCACTGTAGGATCCTCTGAAGTACTGGACCCTGGTGTAATACTATGACGTCTTAGAACACCGCTCTGCGGAGATGCGCCATGAATCATGGAGGAAGGAATAGCACCTGCATTAGAAGCAGGCCTTTCTCTTGTGTAGGAGCGACCACGCAAAAATCTCGGTGGGCTGCTTAGAACAGTCCCTGCAGAATTCTTTCCCGCTGTGTTTCGAGCTTCAATCACGGTTGACATGGTTATTTCCTCCTTTTAAATCAAAATGGCAAGTGTTTTAAACACCATTCTTTACACCATTTTTCATGCAAACAAAAACAATCGACACAATTATTTTATAAAAAATGCACATAAAAACAAAGATTTATTAGATAATCTTGCATAGTAAAAATAAACTGGAACAAAAAAGATAAATGTATGCATATAAACTAAACACAGTAAAAAAACTTAAACTATTGACAATCAATATTATATGCAAACAAAAAAACTAGCATGCACCTACAAATCAGTTGGTTATGCAACAGAAAACAAGTCACATGGTTAAAAAAAATCAACAATACAGAATAACACATCAAACAAAACCACTAAACACGAACAATTTATGAAAAATAAAAAAACAAATAATAACTTTTGCGTTTTATGTAAAGAAGATGTTATAATAATGACTATAAACACTACAGTTGTTGAATAATAAAAACAATCAAGTAAGTAATAATGTCGAAGATTGCAATAAAAGATGCTTTAAATTTACAGGGAACGACCTTAGGACAAGCTTCAGGGGAGCTGTCAACACCCCTTCATGGCCACACCTATACCCATCATAAAAAAGGTTTTGGCAATTCTTACACAGCAGAGAAAGCAGCCCACAAAGCCAGCTGTTCCTCAAAAATTATCACACATCCATTGACTTCAAGAAAAATGACCCTCTCCGCTCAACGCAAACATGAATATCAAGAGAAACACAGAAAAGAAAAAATCGCAAAGGTAATATCCCAACAACTGCCCCCCCACAAAAAGGCAATCGTCAAAAGAACTAGAACGTTCAATCCAACTGCTCGCATTACCAACCCTGCATCTGCCATATCGCTAAGCACAAATACATCTAATATCCAACAGAATCTTGCTCTAACTACCAAGATCTCGACCGCACAACTAAACGTACCCGTAAATAAGAACCCTCAGTCGATACCACCCCCTGCCCGTACAGTCCAATCTAAGCCTTCCAAGGCAGCAACTATTTCTCCCCCGATTCCAACTAGCAATGGAGTAGTGAGGGCTGCTGTTATGCCTAATCCACTACATCTCTCTACGATAACCCCAGCCTCTCCCACTTCTCAACTTCCAGTAAGTGGTAATCCAACCAGATCTACAATCTCTGAATTGCCCCCGACCGCTGCATCTGCTCACTCAACCCAATCTCCACTACTCGGAATAAATTCCCCTCCACCAAGTCCAACGGGCAGCGGAAGCCAGCCAGGGGAGATTAGTGCCCTGTTCGACCCAGTACCTCTCTCTACAATCACCTCATCCCCTTCAATTTCCCCACCCCTACCAAATGGCGATACAACAGGATTTGCTATTAGCGTCAATGATCACTTTGCAACGGCCTTTGGGGGGGCTGTAGGACTTAGTTATGTTACGACTCAAGCATCTGCAATAGGCTCCCTAGTCCAATCAACAAACCCAAATGTACACCGAGCCACAAGTGGTATTGGAATCGCTGGCAATATCGTTTCCATACTGTCGGCCACATTTTGTGGAATCGGAGAATTTTTAAAGCATCCGGGAAAACTTTTTGGTAAATCTTTCGCAACTAAGTTATCTGAAAAACCTACCGATGAAAAAATTGCTTACCTAAGGAACCGCCTTGGATTAGACAAAGAAAAATTAAAGGCCACGGGCAATTTATGTACATATTGATCCCCAGACTTAATTGCCGGGAGTTCCATTTTTTGTCTAAACAGAGCGTCGAGATCGTAAACTGGAAAGTTCAAGACCTCCGGTGAGGTATAGGGCCTATCTTC
>Ga0207952_1000639_pt1 | contig 23376 bp, 18 predicted proteins | sample SubbioR12Aug_8Ca_FD_184831 | JGI IMG/M metagenome (GOLD analysis project Ga0207952, IMG submission 184831) | Serpentinite rock and fluid subsurface biosphere microbial communities from McLaughlin Reserve, California, USA - CR12Aug_8Ca (SPAdes) | ecosystem: Environmental > Terrestrial > Deep...
CACGGGCGGCGCCGGCACAGCCGAGAACCGGGCCGACGCCATTCGCCGCAGCGAGATTGTGCCCCTGGCATGCGAAGCGCTCGACGCGCGTCTGGCCACCGCTCTCGACTTGCCGGCGGACTCCGTGCTAGTCCGCTTTGGTGGAAACCGGGCGCTCGTGGCAGCAGCGCGCGAGCCGCTTGCGAGCCGTTTTGACATCGTGGACGCCGATCCTGCGGTGTGGACGAAGTTCCGCGCCCTCGACCCCCGCCCACGCGAGTTCGACGGCAATGCGCTGGCGGGGTCAATCGCGCGGCGGATCAAGGAACGATTCGATCCGGCGGGGATCCTGAACCCGGGCGTGCTCGGAGAAGGCGCATGACTCAGCGGAAACCCCTCGCCGGAGCTGACCTCTGCGTCCACTGCGGGTTCTGCCTGCAGGCCTGCCCCACTTACCTGACACTCGACGACGAAAACGATTCACCCCGCGGGCGCATCGTGTTGATGAAGGGCCTGGTCGCCGGCAGGCTCAGCCCCATCGACACCGCGGTCGCGACGCACCTCGATCAGTGCCTCGGTTGCCGCGCCTGTGAGACGGCTTGCCCATCGGGCGTACCGTACGGTCAGCTGCTGGAAGAGACGCGCGCCACGCTGGCGGAGGCGCGTCCGCTTCCGCTCATTGCGCGCGCTGTGCTCTTTGTCTTTGCGCGCCCGGCCCTTTCGCGGCTGGCCTTTGCTCTCGCGCGCTTGACGCGTGAGAGCGGACTAAGCGGGGTGCTGGCGCAGCTCCCGGGAAGAATCGGCATCGGAATGGCGAATCTCGAGGCGACACGACGCGATGCGCCACGGGCGCAGGGCGCACAGTCCCCGGCGGGCCACCTGTCACCGGTGGCACGTGCCGCGATCGCCGCACGCCCTGCGGTGAAACGCGCACCCGTCGTCGTCCTCACCGGATGCGTGATGGAGGGTCTGCTCGCCCCGGTGAACCGTGCGACTGAGCGAGTTCTCGCGTTCAACGGCTATCAACTCCGCACGGCTACGGCACAGGTGTGCTGCGGAGCACTTCACGCGCACGCCGGCGCGCGCGAAACCGCGCGTGAACTCGCGCGACAGAACATCGCGGCATTCGAGGCGTCGGGCGCCGACTTCTTTGCCGTCAACTCGGCCGGATGCGGTTCTTCAATGAAGGAGTACGGCCACTTGCTCTCGGACGACGCCGCGTGGAAGAATCGCGCAGAAGCGTTCTCGCGAAGTGTCCGTGATGTGAGCGAACTGCTCGCAGAGGCCGGACCGGTGCCGGCCGAACTCCCTGGCGGCGGGCGCGTTGCGGTGGATTTTCCCTGTCATCTGCAACACGGGCAGCGACTCAACGATCCACCCGCTCGTCTCATGCGGGCAGTGCGAGGCATCGAGGCCACTGAGTTGCCCGACGCCACGCAGTGCTGCGGAAGCGCTGGGCTGTACTCCCTCTCCAACCCCGCGCTGTCGCAGCAGATTCTTGCGCCGAAACTCGCCGGGATAGCGGCAAGCGGCGCCACAGTGGTGGCCACGGGAAATCCGGGGTGCATGATGCATATCGGCGCGGGACTCGTCCGCAGCGGCAGCCAGGCCACGGCGCGTCATCCCGTCGAACTTCTCGACGCCGCGTACACGGCCGCGCGCGGCGCGGGGGCAACAGTATGACTGCCGGATATTCTGCCGCGCGTTCCAGCGCGGCCTTCATGCCGCGCAGCGATCGCGTGCGGATGGAGTTCTCCGGCGCCAAACCCGTCGAGACGCTCAACGGCATCTTCACGAACGACGTGAGCCTGCTCCGACCCGGCGATGGGCACTACGCCGCGGCGCTTACGAACAAGGGCAAAGTGGTGGCCGACGTTCGCGTCTTTGCGCGCGAGGATCGTTTTGTGGTCGACACGTCAGCGGCAGCGGGGCCGGCGTTCATATCGATGATCCGCAAGTATGTGAACCCGCGACTCGCGACGTATCGCGACGTGACTGCAACGCTTGGCACCGTCGGTGTCTTTGGCCCAACCGCCACTCGTGCCGTAGCGGCTGCGGTGGACCTGCCAGCCGAATCGTTCGACTCGTTGCCGCTCTACGGCCAGCTTACGCTGCCGTCGGGCGCCGGGTTCATTGCGCGCGTTCCCGACCTGGGAGTGGTGGGTTTCGACATTTTTGCGCCGACGGATGCGCTCGGTACGATTGTGTCACGACTGCAGGCCGCTGGCCTCGACGAACTGTCGCCCGTCGATGCGCAGATCCTTCGCGTAGAAGCAGGGCGTCCCCTCTTCGGCGCGGACATGGACGAGAATGTGCTGGCGCAGGAGGCCGCACTCGACCGCGAGGATCTTGCCGCGATCTCCTTCAACAAAGGCTGTTACACCGGGCAGGAAACGGTGGCGCGCGTGCACTTCCGCGGGCACGTCAACCGCACGCTGCGCGGATTGCGCGCCGAGTCGGCGCTGATGAGCGGCGCTCCCCTCCTGGGCACGGATGGCGCTCAAGTCGGCGAAGTTCGGTCGGTGGCACAATCGCCGCAGTTCGGCGCCATTGCGCTGGCGTTTGTTCGGCGCGAGGTGGCCGACGGATCACAGCTCAATGTGCGAACACCGAACGGCGAATCTCAGGTGACGGTCACGCCGCTCCCGATCCGGTAGGGAAAAACAAAAGGCGCGCCGTTTCGGGCGCGCCTTCGTTTCACACCGTGAAGCCGCGTGTTACGGCGTCTTCTTGTCGGCAGCCGGCGCCGCGGCCTTCATCATCGAATCAGCCTTCATGGCCGAATCCGCAGCGGCCTTCATCGCGGCGCTGTCGGGCGTCGCAGTAACAGCCGGCGCCGCCGCTTCCGGAGCCGCTTCCGGGGCCTTCTCACCTGCGCACGCGGAAACCGCGAGCACAGACGCAACAAACAGAATGCGCTTCATTGTTCGAATCTCCTGGGGGATTTGTGCCACTTACCGGTTGGCGCGATTTGCGCGCGCCGGTGGCAGCTACGAATATTAGGGGGTTCAGGTTTGGGAAGCAAGTATCGGTTGTTCGCAACTCCAAGTGCCGCAAGCAGTTGGAAGTTAGATTCACCCTTTCATTCCATGCACCCGGCGGTTGGTACGATGGTGATTGACTCCTTGAATGGCGACGGCGCCAGCACGCAGGTCATTCGCGGTGCGTGTCCGCACGACTGCCCGGACTGCTGTGCCACGCTCACCACCGTCGAGAATGGCCGCGCCACCCGCATTCAGGGCGACCCCGATCACCCGTTCACCCAGGGGTTTCTCTGCGCCAAGGTGAATCGCTATCTCGAGCGTACATACCACAAGGATCGCCTCACGGTACCGTTGCGGCGCACGGGCCCGAAGGGGAGCGGTCAGTTTGAACCCGCGTCGTGGGATGAAGCGCTCACCGACATTGCTGCGAAACTCAACGCGATTCGCGCCTCGAGCGACGGCCCAGAGTCGATCCTACCATACTCCTATGCGGGCACGATGGGCTATGTGCAGGGCGAGTCGATGGACCGGCGGTTTTTCAACCTGATCGGCGCTTCGCAGCTCGACCGCACCATCTGCGCAACGGCTGGTGCGGCCGGAATGCAAATGACGGTGGGCGCCAACGTGGGTGCGGACGCCGAGGGGCTTCCGTGGAGCGACCTCGTGCTGCTCTGGGGGACGAACACGTTGACGGCCAATCCGCACATGTGGCCGTATGTCACCAAGGCGCGCGAGAACGGCGCGACCGTGATTTGCATCGACCCCATCCGCACCCGCACCGCCGACCAGTGCGACGAGTGGATTGGTATTCGGCCCGGCACGGACGCGGCGCTCGCCCTGGCGATGATGCACGTGATCTTCGCTGAGGGGCTCGAAGACGCAGATTACATCGACCGGTACACGATCGGTGGAGACCAACTGCGCGACCGCGCGAAGGAATGGACGCCGGCGCGCGCCGCGACGCTCTGTGGGATCTCGGAGGCGGCAATCATTTCGCTCGCGCGGCGCTATGGGCGGGCGAAGGCGGCGTTCCTCCGGATCAACTACGGACTGCAGCGGCACGGCGGCGGCGGAATGGCGGTGCGCACGCTGGCCTGTCTCCCGGCAGTCTGTGGCCACTGGCGCCGCCCCGGCGGCGGCATCCTGCTGTCATCGAGCAAGAGCTTCCAGTTCAATAAGGACGCCCTGGCGCGCCCCGATCTCGCGACGGGGCCGACGCGCACCATCAACATGATCAAGCTCGGCGAAGCACTGAACTCCCCCGATGCCGGCGTCGGCGGACCACCGGTGAAGGCGTTCATCTGTTACAACTCAAACCCCGCGGCAGTGGCTCCGGATCGCAGCGCAGTGGTGAAGGGCCTGGCACGCGAAGACCTGTTTTCGGTGGTGCTCGAACACTTCCAGACCGACACCGCCGACTGGGCCGATTGGATCCTGCCCGCGACGACGCAGCTGGAGCATTGGGACGTCCACTTCTCATACGGTCACCTGTACGCAAGCCTCAACAAGCCTGCGATCGCCCCGATGGGTGAAGCCAAACCGAACACGGAGATCTTCCGCCTCATTGCCGCGAAGATGGGACTCGAACATCCGGCGCTGAAGGAAGACGATGTCGCAATCATCAAGGGCTCGCTGACCACAACGAGCGACCGGATGAAGGGCGTCACGTTCGACTCGCTGGCCGACAACGGGTGGGTGCGCCTCAATGTTCCCCGCCCCTTTGTGCCGTTCGCTGCAGGGAACTTCCCGACACCGAGCGGCAAGTGCGAGTTCTACTCCGAGCGTCTCAAGGCGATGGGGATGGACCCGCTGCCGACGTTCACCCCGCCGCATGAGTTCCCGGAAACCACGCCGGTGCTCGCGGCGAAGTATCCCCTGCAGCTCATCTCTTCGCCACGACATCAATTCCTGAACTCGACCTTCGTCAACATCGAATCGCTGAGGCGCGGGGCCGCACCCGAAATCGTGCTCCACACTGTTGACGCGGCCGAGCGCGGAATCGTGGAGGGAATGCGCGTGGTCGTCGCGAACGACAGGGGTTACTTCACCGGAATCGCGCGCGTTGGAGACTCGGTGCGGGAAGGCGTCGCCAATGCACCGAGCGTCTGGTGGACGAAACTGGCGCCCGACGGCAAGAACGCCAACGACACGACGTCGCAGCTCGAAACCGATCTCGGGCGCGGTCCCGTCTTTTACGACAACCTGGTGGAGATCAGTCCGGCGGACTGACCGGATTCCGCCGCCAGCGCCGCGCAGGCTCGCTGTCCGGCCGTCCGTGCACGATATTCTGCCGGTGGTCCACGGTCTGGTCGGCAACCAGATGCCGGTTCGTGATCGACAGTCCCGCTAACCCCTTCAGGCTTCACTCGTGTGACGATCACTCCCAGAACGGTGGGCACTCGGCAGGCCCGGGCATCGGTGTTCATGGATGCGCCGGAATCGCGCGCGGTGGCTGGCGCGCACTGGTGTGCCCGTGTTGCGCAGCGAGCGGGCTTCGCCGCCGCATCCGAGATCGCGATACCACATGGTGCTCCCATCGCTGACGCCTGGCATATGGTATGCGGCGCCATCGGCATCACGGAGGAGGAGTTCGCAAAACTGGTGGTCAAGCACGCCCGGCTCGGCGCCGCGCAGTGGGAGCGCGCGGACTCGCAGGCGCTACGACTGCTCCCCGAACGGCTCGCGCGCCAGTTCAAGGTTTTTCCGTTGCGTGAAGACGACCGCGCCATCTACGTGGCGACCGCCGACCCGAACGACCTGGACGCGGAACAGGCGATCGGTTTCGCATCGGGCCGGGTGCCCGTCCTCGAGATCTCGACGCCGTCGCAGATCATGACGGCGATCGACGCTGGGTACGCGCCGGTCGGACATGCCGAAAAGATCCTCAAGGCCGCGAGTCGGTCAGACGACGCGGTCCGCGTGGTAAGCGACGCCGAGCCGGAAGCGGTGGACGCCAATGAAGCGGACGCTGCACCAATTGTGTCGTTGGCGAACATGATCTTGCGCGATGCGGTAGATCAACGGGCGAGCGACATCCACATCGAGCCGGGTCGCCTCACGGGCGTCGTTCGGTTCCGCGTTGACGGCGTCATGCGCGAGTATTTGCAGCTGCCGATGCCGGTGCACAATCGCGTCGTATCACGGATCAAGATCACCGGCGGCCTGGATATCGCCGATCGTCATCGCCCGCAGGATGGGCGCTGCCGCGTCATGATCGGCGACAAGTCAGTCGACTTGCGAATCTCCACCGTGCCGACGCGCGAGTCCGAAAAAGTCGTGATCCGGGTGCTCGATGCGGCGAACTCCAAGCGGCTCGGTGACCTCGAAATGCCGGCCCACGAACTGGTTCGCGTCCGGCGACTGCTGGCGCAACGCGACGGAATTGTCGTCGTGACGGGGCCAACCGGCTCCGGGAAGACAACGACGCTTTACGCCGCGCTCGGCGAAGTGGCTCGTGGCGAGGTGAATGTCACGACCATCGAAGACCCTGTCGAATACGAACTGGCGGGCGTCACGCAGATCCAGGTTGATGCGAGGCGGCAGGTCACGTTCGGCGCCACGCTGCGGGCGGTGCTTCGTCAGGATCCGGACGTGATCTTCGTGGGTGAGATTCGCGACGCGGAGACAGCCGAGGTCGCTGCGCACGCCGCGCTGACTGGACACCTGGTGCTCACGACGCTGCACACCAACGACGCTGCCGGGGTCGTCAACCGGCTCGCCGATCTCGGGCTGGACCGTGCCACGATTTCTGCGTCTCTGCGTGGGGTGTTGGCGCAGCGCCTTGTGCGGCGCTTGTGCTCCAAGTGTGCGACGCCGTTCACAGCGCCGTTCACTGAGGAGGAACTGCGGCTTCAGGCTGCGGCCGATGTCAAGCAGGTCAAACGGCCCGCTGGCTGCGACGCGTGCGGGCGCACCGGCTACCGCGGGCGCCTGGCGATTCCGGAAGTCCTCGTCGTGTCTGAGGGCATGGCGGAGCAGATTGCCGCGGGCGCGACGCATGGCGCATTGCTTCGCGCGGCGAAGGCGGAAGGGCTGCGGCTGATGCTTGACGTGGCATTTGAAGCGGTGGCCCGCGGCGAGACGACCCTTGCCGAGGTCGATCGTGTCATCGGGCTGCGCGCCCCAGGAACCGGTGAGCCGGAAAGCGGTCCGCGAGAACCGGGGACCGGCGGACGGGCTTCCGTTGCGGCACCCTTGGCGCGCGTGCTCGTGGTGGACGACGATCCGGTCATTCGCAGCGTTGTGCAGGCTCTGTTGTCGCGCGAGTCGTTCGACGTCACGCTCGCCGCCGATGGCGAGGCGGCGATTGCGGCCGTCGCCGCCGGTCCGACGTTCGACCTCATCGTCCTCGACCTGGGGTTGCCGACGCTCGATGGCCACGCGGTCCTGAAAGCCATCCGGAGTGACAACGCGCATCGACAGGTCCCTGTCATCGTGCTGACCGGCAGCGAGGATGATGCCGACGAAGTGGCGATGATGGACGAAGGGGCCGACGACTACCTGCGAAAACCCATTGCCGACGCGCGCTTCGCGTCACGCTGCCGCGCGGCAATCCGGCGACGCACCATGGCGGGAACGTGAGCGACACAGTACCCGCACCGCAGAAGGACGATGCCGTCGCACGAGCGGCGGCCGTGGTCGAGCGGGAAGACGCCGACGCGCGGAAAGCGTTTGCCCGGCCTGTGCGCGCCCGGCGGGGGCTGGAGATCGCCGTCGGCGTGCTGGCGGTGGCGAACATCCTCGGGTGGGTGGTGTTCCCGCCGCGCGGCCCTGACGCAACGGACCCGCGCACACCGGATGCCATCGAGCGCGACCTGCGGCTCACCATTGGCGCTGCTGCGGACGAAGTGGAAGCGTGGCGACTTTCGCACGGTGGAGCGTTACCCGACGCGATGCCTGCAGACGCGGCCGCGACCGACAGCACACTGCGGTACACCCGCATTGATAGTGTGACCTTCGAGGTGTCCGGCTCTACGGGCTCCGGTCGGCTTAGCTACAGGTCGGGCACGCCGCTCGCCGACTTCGTTGCAGGTCCAGCGCCATCCGGAGTCCGCCCGTGACGCGCCACCGCCGTGGGTTTACGCTGATCGAAGTGATGCTCGTTTGCGTCATCATCGGCGTCCTGGCACGCATTGCACTGCCAAAATACGCGAACATCCGGTTGCGGGCTCGAGCCGCCGCGATGGTGAGCGAAATGAATGTGATTCGGGGGGCGGCGTATCAATCGTTCGAAAACACCGGCAAGTGGCCCACGGATGCCTCGACGGGAAAGATTCCGGCGGCGATGAAGACCCTGCTCCCAGGCTCACTCAGCTTCACGCCCGAAAAGAACGTGTCGTATGACTGGTTGCTCAGCGGGATGTCCGGCGGCGACCCGGCCCGCGCCACTGCAAGCGCGCGGATGGGTATGGGTATCAGTTCCACCGACGCTGCACTTCGCGCCGAGTTGATCCGCCAACTGAAGGCGCAGCCGACCTACACGACGGGGAATCTCGTGTATTGGTTGATCTGGGGTCCCACAACCAGGCCGTAACCCGCGCGAGCGCGAACCTGCCGCGCTAGTGGTCGAACCAGTTCGTCACTTTGATCATCACGACGTCCTTGGCCGGCGCCCGGAACAGTGCGCTCGCCAGACAACACGTACGTGCCAACAGTGCGGCCGAGCTGCGAGTCAGCTACAGGTACGGTGAGAAGAGGCGTGCCATGCCATCCCGAACCTTGATCGCCAACAGCCTGCCGTCGGCGTCCGCGAGCGAGTGGGTCCTGCTCTGGGCAATCCGCGCGTCAATCAGTGCGTCAATGCGCGCTGCGAACGCCGCGTCGTGGCACTCAATATCCAGTTCGAAGTTAAGGCGAAGACTTCGCGGATCCCAGTTGGTGGATCCGATCAGCGCCCACTCCCGGTCCACCACGAACATCTTCGCGTGGTCGAATGGCGGCGGAGTCAGGTGTACTCGGCAGCCGGGCTCGAGCACCTGCCAGATCTGCGCGGCTGCCGCCCATTGCGCGGGGGGAATGTTTCCACGTGCGGGCAGCACGATGTCCACGGCGACACCCCGCAACGCCGCGACCCGCAGCGCGGCGATCATTGCATTGTCTGGCAAGAAGTATGGCGTCACGATTCGCGCGCTCGTGCGTGCTGAGGCAAGCGCACCGAGCAGCAGCGTGCGCGAAACCTCGATATCGCCATCCGGACCGTCCGTGATCACGCGCGCCACGGTGTCGCCGGCGGGCGCGATGGGCGGATACCAGTCATGGCCGTCGAGCACTTCGCCGGAGACGAACGCCCAGTCACTCACAAAAGCATCCAGGAGTTGGCGCACGACCGGCCCTCGAACGCGAAACTGCACATCCTGAACGGGGCGCTTGGGCGACGCCGAGTGAAGGTTGTCGACTCTGATGTTCATCCCGCCGGTGAACGCCACCGAACCGTCAACCACCAACATCTTCCGGTGGTTGCGCAGGTTGAAGAACCCCAGCCCGGCCTGCGCAATCGTCGGCTGAAACAAGGCCACGGGCACTCCGGCCTGCCGCAGCGCGCGATGCGCCCGAGGCCAGGTGTACAGCGATCCCAGGCCATCAATGAGTACGCGCACCGTCACGCCGCGCCGTGTGGCCGCTGCCAGCGCCTGTATGATTGGTGCGCCGGCGGCATCCACGCCGAAAATGTACGAAGACAACGCGACGGACTTTCGCGCCTCCTCGATGGCCGCGACATACGCGGGGTACGTTTCGTCACCGTTGATCAGGGGCTCGATGCGATTCCCGCCGAGCAGCACGCGACCACTGATCTGTTCAGCGAGGCGCGCCAAGCCCGCAAGCGAGGCATGCGTGTGGCCGGCTGCAGATGCTACCACGGCGTACTCGGCGGTCTGTGATACAATCCGCCGGCGCGTGCGGTGCATGCCGAGCGCCCGGCGCTGAATGCGGTTCACGCCGAGGATGGCATACAGCAGAGCGCCGACGCCGGGCACAAGCCAGATGAGTCCGACCCAGCCAATGGCCGCGCGCACGTCGCGTTTTCGGAGCAGCGCGTGCAAGCTGGTGACCACGTCCACGGCAAAGACGAGGAGCGTCAGCCAGAATCGCCATCCCAGAACAGGCCATTGCATCACAGGGAACGTCGCTCCTCGGAGCCGGTTTTGTCTACTTGGCTGGTCTGCGGCCAGGCCCGCCACGCCGTTCGCCTGACTCTCGTCACTCTCGGCTGGGCGGTAGATTCACGAGACTTCGCGCCATCCTACATTGAGAGGACGTCATGTACCGCGCCCTGTTCCGAGCCTTCTGCGGCTCGGCCTTGCTGCTGATCGCCACCACCGCACTGGCCCAGGACAAGCCCACCCTCAAGCCGGCCGACTACGGCAAATGGGAAAGCATCGGCGCCACCCGGATGACGGCGAGTGGCGACTGGACGGCCATTGCAATCAACCGGGTCAATGAAGAGAACGAGCTGCGGATCCGGGGCGGCCCGCGCGACACGACGCTGGTGATTCCGCTCGCGACGCAGGCGACCTTCACGACCAACACGCGGTGGGTCGGCTACCTGGTGACCGTCGCTCCCAAGGAACGCGAGCGCCTGACGCGCGAGCGAAAGCCGGTCCGCACCAGTTTCGGCGCGCGCAACCTGGCCCGGAACGACTCGGTCTCGTTGGCCGACGTCTCGGCGTTTGCCTTCAGCCCCGACGGACGATACGTGGCCCTGACACGGTATCCCGCTGAGGGAAAGCGGGTGCAGGACATCGTGGTGCACGACCTGATGACAGGCGCGCGGTCGGTCTTCTCGGGAGTCTCGGAGCACAGCTGGGCAGATGCCGGTTCGTTGCTCGCATTTGCCACACCGGGCGAGGCGGGCGCCGGGAGCAGCCTGATGCTGTTCGACGGCTCGCGCGGGACGACGCGCGTACTGCATTCATCGGCAGCGGTGTATCGCTCCATTTCGTGGCGCGCGAAGTCGAGCGACCTCGCGGTGCTCCGTAGTGCCGCCGACAAGGCTTTCATTGATACGACGCACGCTGTGATGGCCTGGGCCGGCGCGTCGGCGATGACGAGCGCGCCCGTGGTCCTGGAACCGGCCGCCGACGCGGCGAACCTCGGATCGCGCGCGCGTATTTCGGAGTCGCGGCGGCCCAGCTGGTCGAAGGACGGTTCGACGCTGTACATCGGCCTGCGCGACCGTGAACCCGCCGCAGACCAGCCGAAGAAGAGCGAAGAGAAAGTCTCAGACGTGGAGGTCTGGCACTCGAAGGACGTGCAGGTGATTCCGCAGCAACGGTCGTCGGAGCAGGCCGATTTGCGCGCCACTCGCGTCGCCGCCTGGCGCATCGGGGCAGCAACGGTGATGCCGATTGCCGCAAACCACGCCGAAACGACGACGATCCTCGAAGGTGACCGCTTCGCGGTTGAGACGGACCGAAAGTCATATGCGTGGGGGCAGATGTTTGGCCGTCGCTTTCAGGACATCTGGCTGGTGAGTCTCGCCAACGGCCAGCGCAGCAAGGCGCTGGAGAAGGTGCGCTTCTTCTATTCCAATGACCCGAGCGGTCGACGCGTGGCGTGGTTTGACGGACGCGACTACTGGGCACAGGAGTTGGCGAGCGGTAAGCGGACGAACCTCACGGCGACGCTCACAGCCGCGAAGCGGGCGGATTTCGTTGATCGCGAAGATGATCATCCGACGGATGTCCTGCCTCCCGTGGGCGGACCCTCGTGGACGCCAGACGGCGAGCGGATGCTCGTATCCGATGTGAACGACGTCTGGCAACTGCAGCTTGACGGTAGCGGCGGAGCGAAGCTCACTGACGGCGCGCGCTCGGGAATGCGGCACCGGCTGGTGACGTTTGCTGCGTTCAATGCGCCGGCGTCCGATCGAGCGGTGGACCTCAGCAGGCCGGTTTACATCTCGCTCTTCGGCAAGCGCAGCAAACAGAGCGGCTATGGCCGGCTGGTGAACGGCAAGGTGGAGCAGCTCGTGCTGGCGGACGCGTCGGTGGGCGCGCTCGCCCGAGCTGACAGCGCGGAGCGATACACGTTCACCCGGCAGAGTTTCACCGATTCGCCAAACCTCCACACGGCGTCGGCGGCGCTGAGCGATGCAAGGGCGCTCACCGCGACGAACGCATTTCAGCGCGATTTTGCCTGGGGGAAGACCGAACTCGTCAATTTCACCAGCTCGATCGGGCGGCCGCTGCAGGCGATTCTGTACTATCCGGCGAATTACGACGCCAGGAAGAAGTACCCGATGATCGTGTACACCTACGAGTTGCTCTCGGACGGCCTGCACCGGTACATCGTGCCGCGGGAGAACGACTACTACAACGCCAACGTTTTCACGCAGCAGGGCTACTTCGTGCTGATGCCGGACATCGTCTTCCGGCCGCGGGAACCCGGCGTTGCCGTGCTGCACGCCGTGGAACCGGCGGTCAAGTCGGTGATCGCGCGCGGGATCGTGGATCCGGCGAAGATCGGGCATGCGGGCCACTCACAGGGTGGCTATGAAGCGGCCTATCTGGCCACGCACAGCACCCTGTTCAAGACGGCAGTGATGGGCGCAGGCATTTCTGACATGTTCAGTTTTGCCGGACAGATGCACTGGAGCAGCGTCCCTGAGTTCGATCACTGGGAAACGGGCCAGTTCCGTATGGAAGTGCCGCCCTGGGAGGATGTCCCGGCCATGATCCGGAACTCTCCGCTCAACAAGATCCACACGATGCACGCCAAGAGCCTGTTGATCGAGATTGGCAGCGAGGACCCGACGGTGGACATGCGCCAGGGTGTGCTCTTGTACAACTATGCACGCCGCGCCGGGAAGGACGTCGTTATGCTGAACTATCCGGGTGAAGGCCACGGCTTGGCCAAGCGGGAGAACGCCGTGGACTATGAACGGCGCATCCTGCAGTGGTTCGCCCACTATCTCAAGGGAGAGCCAGCAGAGAAGTGGATCACCGACGGACAGACCTGGCTCGACCGCAAGAAGATTCTTGACGCGAACAAATAGCCATCCAGCGACGGACAGAACAGACAGATGAAACGGCTTCCCGCGACACTCGGCGACCTCAAGCGATCACGCTCCGGCGCATTCGACCGGTCCGTCAAGGATGAGGTCCGTGCGAACCTGATCGCGCGGCTCAAGGCGGGAGGTCCGGTCTTCCCGGGGATTGTCGGCTACGACGATTCGGTGGTGCCGCAGATCGTCAATGCCCTGCTCTCGCGCCACAACTTCATCCTCCTCGGCCTGCGGGGCCAGGCGAAGTCGCGCATCCTGCGGGCGTTGACCACGCTGCTCGACGATGCCATCCCGGTGGTCGAGGGAAGCGAGGTCAACGACTCGCCCTTTGCCCCGATTTCGAAGTTTGCGCGGGAACGCATTGCCGCGGGTGGCGACGACACGCCGATCGCCTGGGTGGGGCGCGAACACCGGTACATCGAAAAACTGGCAACGCCGGACGTGACGGTTGCCGACATCATCGGCGACCTGGACCCAATCAAGGCCGCGCGCGGAGGGCATGTGCTCTCCGACGAACTGACGATTCACTACGGAATGCTGCCGCGGGCCAACCGGGGCATCTTCGCGCTGAATGAACTCCCCGACCTGGCCGGCAAGGTGCAGGTCGGGCTGTTCAATATCATGCAGGAAGGGGATGTCCAGATCAAAGGTTATCCCGTGCGGCTCAAGCTCGACGTACTTCTCTGCTTCACGGCGAATCCCGAGGACTACACCGCGCGCGGCAAGATCATCACCCCACTCAAGGACCGCATCGGCAGTGAGATCGTGACGCACTACCCGGAAGAGGTGGAGCTGGGCGTGGAAATCACGCGCGCGGAGTCGTGGACGGATCGCGGCACCGCACTGCGAATCTCGCCGCTGCTCGAGGAACTCGTGGAGCGGATCGCCTTCGAGGCGCGCACCGACAAGCGCATCGACCGGCGGTCGGGTGTTTCGCAACGGATGCCGATCACCGCGATGGAGAATGTCGTGTCGAACGCCGAGCGCCGCGCGTTGCGGAGCGGCGAAGACGACGTGGTTCCGCGACTCGACGATGTGTACGCCGCCCTGCCGGCCATCACCGGCAAGCTTGAACTCGAATACGAGGGTGAACTGGTTGGCGGCGCGAACATTGCCCGCGAGCTGATTCGGCGTGCAGCCGACGCCACGCTTCGCTCACACGCACCACACGCCGACACGGACGCCACCGTGATGTGGTTCGATGCCGGGGCCGCGCTGCAGGTGGCCGACGATGCCAGCGCGAGTGTGCTTCGGCGGGCCTTCGACACCGTGCCGGGCCTTACGGCGATTGTCATTGAACACCAGTTGGCACCGCAGGACGACGACGCGCTCTTCGCCTTCGCTTGCGAGCTGGTGCTCGAAGCGCTTGTGGCACGTCGCAAGATTTCACGCAACGAACGCGGGCGGTATGGACGCGCCCGCGATGAGCCGTCGCGTCGCCGACGCGCCGACGAACCACCCGATGATATGACCGCGTAGGACTACCGACAGGAGATCTCCAATGCGACGAATCCACGCTGGTGCGGTGTTTGCGTTCCTCAGCGCGACTGTGTCCCTCGGCGCGCAGCAGGCGCCTGAGCCATTCAAGGTCGGCACTCTCTCTCAGAATGGCAGAGCGTTCGTCGGAGTCGTGGTGCGCGACACGCTGGTGATCGATCTCAACGCGGCGAACACGGCAGTACGCACGCCCGCGTCGACAATCGGTTCGGTTGACGGAATGAAGGACCTGATTGCGCGCTACGACGGCGGCGTGAAAGCTCGCATTGTGGAGTTGGTCCGCGCGGCAAACCTGAGCGGCGGGCAGCGGCCGGCATGGGTGCACAACCTCCGGTCGCTCAAGGTGCTGCCGCCGATCATGTACCCGACCACGATGCTGAACGTGGCCGTGAACTACGCCGAGCATGATATCGAGATGGCGCGTGGCCGAATCGGCACGGCGAATCCGCCGACCGCCGGTCGTGCGCTGCCGAATACCTCGAGTTCAACCGGGATCTGGGAGCGCGCCGCCGATGACTGGCGCTGGAATCCCTACATGTTCATGAAGGCGCCCGGGGTGGTTGTCGCCGACGGCGAGGACGTCCGGATTCCTGTTGGCCGCACGCAGATCGAGTGGGAGTGTGAACTCGGCGTCGTGATCGGCAAGACCACCAATCGGCCCGGTATTGCGGGCGCGATGGATCAGGTGTTCGGCTACACGCTCGAGAACGACATGTCCGACCGCGGCGGGCGGGGTGACACGCGCAGTGGGTCGGATTGGGTCATTGCGAAGAACCACGACACCTTTGCGCCGATGGGGCCGTTCATCACGCCGAAAGAGTTCGCCCCGGACGTGAAACGGCTGAAGATGACGTTCATACTCAACGATCAGGTGCTGCAGGAAGGCACAACCGCGCAGATGATCCACGACGTTGCGGAAATCGTCGCGTACGCCAGCAACATCATGACGCTGCGCCCTGGAGATGTGCTCGCGACCGGGACACCGCCCGGTGTTGGATCGGCGCGGAATCCACCTGTGCTGCTCAAGGCCGGCGACCGGATGTCCTGCAGCTACGAGGGTATTGGAACGCTCCGAAACCCGATCGTCAGCGCGCCGCGCTAGGCTCGTCCGGAGCTTCCGAAGCGGGCACGGCAGGCAGCGAGTCGGCGGGGACCCGGTAGATGGAAACCGCCGACTCTCCAAAATCGAGGCGCTGCTGCGGCTCCGGGAGCTTGTGCCCCGCGGCGTGCTCGACGGCGAGCACCGGCGAGAATCGATTGGCCATCCAGCTGGCGATCACGCGGTCGAGCTGGCGCGATTCGTAGGGCGGATCGGCGAAGGCGATGCCGTAGTGGTTTGGGGTCGTGAGCGCGGCCGCGAAGAGCACGGCGTCCTTCTTGAAGGTTCGCGTGACCTCGCGCGCGCGCAGCGTGATGATGTTGGCCTTGAGCGCATGCAGGCTCGACGGCCGAATCTCCACAAAGTCCACGCTCTTGGCGCCGCGCGAGAACGCCTCCAGCCCAAGCGCGCCGGTGCCGGCAAAGAGGTCAAGCACGCGCGCGTTGGGAACGTCGGCGGCAAGCGCGTCGAGCATGGCGCCGCGCACATGCTCCGCCGTGGGCCGCACGCGGAAATCGCTGGGACCGAGGAGGTCCTTCCCCCGAAATCTGCCGGAGACGATCCTCATGGGGCCGCTGCAGGTCTGCTGTTCACTCCGGAAAAATAGCCCCGGGGTAGGCCCCGGAGCGGCTCGGGGCCGCGACGTGCCGGTGACGGAAAGCGTCCGGGGCCTTCATGCGACTACGCGCGGCGCAGTTCCGGATATCGTCGGAACACGATGGTGGCCGCAAGAAAGAGGAGCGTGCCCATTGCCGCGACGGTTGCGGACACACCGTAGCTCCGCGCGAGCCATCCCGCGATGGCCGAACCCACGGGATGCATGCCGATGTAGACCGTGACGTAGAGCGCCATCACGCGGGCGCGCAGGCCATCGGGCACGCGCGACTGCATGAGTCCGTTGATCAGCGCGTTGTTGCCCATCATCGCAAGGCCGCAGATGAAAAGCAGAACGATGGACAGCGGATATGACGTTGACACGCCGAACGCCGCCATGGCGATGCCGAGGCTGACCGAGGAGGCGGTGAGTACCAGCCCGCGTCGGATCTGCGTACCGCGCCCGGCGATCAGCAGCGTGCCCGTGAGCGCGCCAACGCCGAAGGCGCCCATCATGGCGCCGTAGCCACCGGCGCCGCGACCGAGGTGATCACGGGCCATCACGGGCAGCATGGTGAGCACAGGGATGCCCAGCAGGGAAAACAGCGCCACAGCCCGCATCAGGATCCACATCAGCCGGTCATTGCGCACGTAGCGAAACGCTTCGACGATGCCGTGCCAGGTGGAGCGCGACGTGTCGCCGGCCACGTCGACACCGGGGGGCAGCCTGATCATCGCCAGACCAATGACGACGGCGAGGTAACTCACCGCGTTGATGCCGAAGCACCAGGCGATGCCGAGTTGCGCTATGACCACTGCCGCGATGCTCGGCCCGATGATGCGCGCAAAGTTGAATCCGCCTGAGCTGAGCGCGATGGCGCCCTGCAAATCCTCCTTTCCAACCAGGCGAATGATGAGGGACTGGCGCGGCGGAATCTCGATTGCCTCAAGGAGCCCCGAGATGAGCACGAACCCGATGAGCAGGCCAATCGAGATGTTACCGGTCCAGGTGAACCACCAGAGCGCGGCGGCCTGAATCAGAAAGCCGAATTGGAGGATCCGCACCAGGCGGAGCTTTTCGTTCCGGTCGGCGAAGACGCCTGCAGGAATCGAGAAGAGCAGGATCGGCACCGTGCCGGCGGCGCTGACCAGGCCCACCAGGAAAGCGTCGTTCGAGAGCTCAAGTGCCAACCACGACGTGGACACCTGCTGCATCCAAGTGCCGATGAGCGAGATCGTCTGGCCGAACCAGAAGAGCCGGAAGTTCCGGTGCGCAACGAGCGTGCGGAACGGGTTGAAACTGTGCGCGGGAGCCGTCACTCTGGGTGCAATCTAGTTTGGGGGAACTAGGCACACGAAACCTCGACACCGTTGCAACCGCCCCCGCATCACTTCATCGCTAGATTCCGCTGCACGATGCGAGAGCACACGTACACGAAGTTCAGTCCCGAGCTCGGCGACGCGGTGGACCTGCAGTCGCTGCTCGACAATCTCGCCGACTTCCTCCTCCAGTCCGGCTTTGCCGGCGGTGCGCAGTATCACCCCTATTGGGGCGAAACGGGCGACGATGCCGACAAGTCACTCGGCGCACTCAAGCAGGCCATTCTCGACGCGCTGCTCAAGAGCGGTCAGTTCACGCCCGAGATGCTCGAGGCCCTGCGCGGCGAAGGCGACGAACTTTCCGAGCAGAAGCTCTCCGACCTGCTCGACTCCATCGTCAAGCGCCTGATTGAGAGCGGCTACCTGAACCTCGAGGCGCCCCCGGAACTCCCCGCCGGCCACCAGTCCGTGATGGGCCCCGGCGGCCTCGCGCAGGCCGCCGCGCGCGACGTGCAGTTCTCGCTCACCGATCGGGGCATCGACTTCCTCGGCTACAAGGCACTGCGCGGGATCCTGTCGTCGATCGGCAAGTCGAGCTTCGGCTCCCACGACACGCCGCACCTCGCGACCGGCATCGAGGCGGACGCGTGGAGCCGACCGTACGAGTTCGGTGACGTGCTCAATATCGACGTCAACGAAACCCTGCGAAACGCCATGCTCCGCACCGGCTCGCTCGAGGTGCCTATAGACCTCGACTACAAGGACCTGATGGTCCGGCAGTCGGAGTACCGGTCGAGTTGCGCCACCGTGTTGATGCTCGATTGCTCGCACTCGATGATCCTCTACGGCGAAGATCGATTCACGCCCGCCAAGAAGGTTGCGCTCGCGCTCACGCATCTCATCCGCACGCAGTTCGCCGGCGACACCATCAAGGTCATCCTCTTCCACGATTCGGCGGAGGAGATTCCGATCGGCGCACTCGCAGGCGCACAGGTGGGGCCGTACCACACGAACACTGCCGAAGGCCTCAAGCTCGCGCGCCGAATCCTTCTCGCCCAAAAGAAGGACATGCGCCAGATCGTGATGATCACGGACGGCAAACCAAGCGCGCTGACCATGCCCGACGGCCGCATCTACAAGAACGCGATGGGACTCGACGCATATGTCCTGCAGCAGACGCTCGGCGAGGTGACCGAATGTCGGCGCGCAGGGATCGTCGTGAACACCTTCATGCTGGCCCGCGACCGCGCATTGGTGGAGTTCGTCAAGATGGTCTCGTCGATCACCCGCGGCCGTGCCTACTTCACGAACACCATGACGCTGGGACAGTTCATCCTGATGGACTTTCTCAAGCGGAAGACGCGCAAGGTTTCGTAGCGTGCGGTCGTGGTGTGTCGCTGCGCTCGTTTTTCCGCTCGCCGCCTGCAGCTCATTTGGCGGCGGCCCCGCAGCGGCGGCTCGCCGCGCGCAGTCGGACTCGGCAAACGCGACCTATACCGCCACCACGTACGACACCACCTGGTACATCTCCAACCGGCAACGCGAAGCCGGCGAACTCTCGCGGTTCCCCGCCGACTCACTCGAATACGGCATCATCGTCACGCGGTACCGGGAGCGCACCGGGCCTGGATCGGATGGGCGGATCCTGGAGGATGCCGATAGCGAGCAGATGGACTCGGCGCGCTTTTCGCGAAGCGATTTCGTGACGCGCCTGCGTATGCGTCTGGCGGATTCACCGGAACCGAAATCGGGCGCCATCATCTACGTCCACGGCTATGCGGTCTCATTCGCGCTCGGAATCGCGCAGGGCGCAGACATCGGGCACCGCACCACACACACCGGCGCCACGGTGGTGTTCGGATGGCCGGCGCACACCAACGTCGTCGCGTGGCCGTCTGCGGCCGCGGTGGTGTCGCGAGCGTATCGCGACGATTCTGCCACCGCGACGGCAAGCCACGAGGCATTCCTTTCCGCGGTCAGCGCAGTGCGCGAGGCAGCCGGCGGCCAGCCGACGACCGTGATTGGGCACAGCCTGGGTGGCCAGCTGGTCACCGAGGCCCTGACACGCCCCGGCGCGAAGCGCGATTCGCTGGTCAGGCGGCCACTGTCCGCGCTCGTCTTGTTCGCCGCCGATGTGCACCTCGCGCGCTTGCGCGACTCACTGGCATCGACGCTCGCGGCCGTCGCATCGCGCCGCATTGTGTACGCCTCGGACGACGACCTGATGATGGACATGTCGCGTTTCATCAACAAATCGGAACGCGCCGGCGAGGCGACTCCCGCGCTGCAGCTCACGGCGCGCGGCTTTGAAGTGGTGGACGTGACGCGAGGCCGCCGCGTGAACGGGGCCTTGCGGAAAATCTTCGAGCCGGGGCACGGCATGCGGTTTGCCGCGACGGCACTCTTTGACTTTGCGGCCGTGCTGCGCGGCATCTCCGCAGAGTGTCGCGTGGCGCTCGGGCTGGCGACGCGAATGGAGGACGGAAGTTGGCGACTGCTGAACGGGCCGATCCCCCGTGACCCGCCGAGGCCGGAACCCCGGGAATGCTGAACGCGCTCTCCGTTGCTGCGCTCGGGTTCCTGCTCGGACTCAAGCATGCCACAGACGCGGACCATATCGTGGCCGTGACCGCGATCGTCTCGCGAGAACGAAAGTTCTCGAGCGCCGCACGCATCGGTGCGCTCTGGGGCGTGGGCCACTCGATTACCGTGCTCGCCATCGGCGGAGCATTGGTCGCGTTTCGCCTGACGATTCCCTCACGCCTCGGGCTGGGGCTCGAATTCGGTGTCGCGCTGATGCTGATTGTCCTTGGGTTCTCGAACCTCCGCGCCGGCGGTGGCGCCACGCAGCCTGACGCAGCAGCAATTGCTCGCTCGCGTGATGGACTTCGGCCATTGGCGATTGGCGTCGTCCACGGACTCGCCGGATCGGCAGCGGTGACCCTGCTCGTACTGGCCGTGATTCCGGAAACGGTTTTGGCCCTGGCCTATCTCGTGGTTTTCGGGCTCGGCACCATCGCGGGAATGACACTCGTCACTTTTCTGGTCGCCGCACCCGCGGTGTACGCTGCCGGCCGGGTGCTGCGCCTGCAGCGTGGAATTCGCCTGGCGGCAGGAACGCTCTCACTCGTGTTCGGCCTGGTGCTGGCCCGTGAGATCGTGGTCACTGGCGGCCTGTTCAGCGCTACGCCGAGCTGGTCACCGAAGTAGCGCAACACAAGCTGGGCCGCTGCCCGGGCGTGATCGACTACTTCGTTTTCTTTGGTTTTTTCGGGTGCGTCGGCTGCTCGTGTTCTCCCGATGGCATTTTGTGGGCGCCGGTCTGAAGCCAGGTGGGCCGCGGGAGTGTGGTGCCCCGCCAGACGGAAAGCAGCCGGATCCCAACCGCGATGCCGACGGCCGCCGTAACGGCGACCGTGTTCCCAAGATCGCCGAGCGCCACGAACGTCACCGCGCCGGCAAAAGCCGATGAAGTGTAGAGCGTCCCGTGTCGGAAGTAGCCGGGAATCTCGTTGGTGATGACGTCGCCCATGATGCCGCCGCCGGTGCTTGTGATGACGCCGAGCAGGACAGCGATCACCACCGGCTGTTTGGCCTCAAGCGCCAGTGTGCATCCCACAACGGCGTAGAATCCGAGTCCCAGCGCATCAATGATCTCGCCTCGCGCCACCACGCGTTTGGCGATTCCGTGCACGGTCTTGCTATAGACGAACGGAATGCAGAGGACGAAGATGACGACCAGATACTCCCACCGTTCGGCCCAGAAGAAGGGGCGACGATCAAGCAATACGTCGCGGATCGTTCCACCACCGAAGGACACCACGACAGCGAGCGCGTACGTGCCGATGAAGTCGAGGTTCTTCTTGGCCGCGGTGATCATCGCGGCGAGCGCCCCAAGCAGAACGGCGAGAATTTCGAACACGAGAATCGGCGACATGCTGTAATCTACGCGAACTGAGAACGGTCCCGACGACGCACATTTACGGTGCCATGCCAGCTGAACGTCCGAAATCCAGTCGCAGGAACGCGGCAGGTGCGGTCTCGCGCCGCACTCCTGCCGCCAGAGGTGTCGCCGCGCGTGCCGCCGCGCGTGCCGCCGCGTTCCGACGACGCCTCGTGGCCTGGTTCCGACGTTCGGGGCGCGACCTTCCGTGGCGACGATCCCGCGACCCATATGAGATCCTCGTCGCTGAGGCCATGCTCCAGCAGACCCAGGTCTCGCGGGTGCTCGACTTCTACTCACGATTCCTGGGCGAGTTTCCGACGCTTGAATCCCTCGCCTCAGCGCGCCCCAAGCAGGTCCGAGAGCAGTGGCACGGGCTCGGCTACTACGCCCGCGCGCGCAATCTGCATGCAGTGGCTAAGCACATCACCCGGGACGGCGGTGCTCCGGCCACTCTCCCAAGTCATCCTGATGAATTACGGATGCTGCCCGGTATTGGACCGTACACGGCCGGCGCTGTGGCCAGTTTTGCGTTTGAGCGGCGTGCCGCCCTGGTTGATACCAACGTCGCACGGGTGATCGCGCGGTTCTTCGCACCCCGGCTCAACCCCAAGCGCGCGCGAGACCTGAAGAAGATCTGGGCTATTGCCGAGGCGATTTTGCCGCGGAGCGGCAAGGCAGGGTGGGCGCACAATCAGGCGCTGATGGAACTGGGCGCGCTCATTTGTACCGCCCGGGTGAAGCGGTGCGGGGAATGTCCGGTGCGCGCGCAATGTCCGTCGCGGCAGACGGCAACAGCCGGTACACACTAGGCGGTACACCGTAGACCGAGTGCGGCAGAAATCAACGCGGGGCCGGGATCCCTGAGGTTCCCGGCCCCGCTCACTTCTGCCGCACTCGACGTACTGCCTACGGTCTACTGTCTACTCGCCGCTGCAGTTCACACCGTGATCTTGTGCTTGTAATCCAACGTCGACGTGTACTTCCTCTCGTCGTGCCCGGTAAAGATCTGTCGAGGGCGCGCAATCTTCTGTTCCTTGTCAAGCAGCATCTCTTCCCACTGTGCCACCCAACCTGCGGTGCGGGCGATGGCGAAGAGCACCGTGAAGTAGTCGGTCGGAAACTTCATCGCGCGATAGATCAACCCGGTGTAGAAGTCCACGTTCGGGTAGAGCTTGCGCTTGATGAAGTACTCGTCGCTGAGCGCGATGCGCTCGAGCTCCATGGCGATATCCATGTCCTTCGAAGCGCCAGACACCTTGAGGACGTCGTCGCACAGCCCCTTCACGATCTTGGCGCGCGGGTCGTAGCTCTTGTAGACGCGATGGCCGAAGCCCATCAGCTTGGCTTCGCCCTTGCCGCTCTTCACCGACTCGATGAATGCCGGAATGTTCTTCGCATCTCCGATCTCGTCGAGCATCCGCAGCACCGCTTCGTTGGCCCCGCCGTGCAGCGGCCCGTAGAGCGCCGCAATGCCGGCTGCGACCGCGGAATACGGATCCACGTGCGACGAGCCCACCGCGCGGACCGCACTCGTCGAGCAGTTCTGCTCGTGGTCGGCGTGAAGGATGAAGAGCACGTCGATCGCGCGGGAATAGATCGGGTCGGCCTCGTATCGGTTCTCGGACATCCGCGCGATCATCGACAGGAAGTTGTCGGGATACGGCAGCGCGTTGTCCGGATAGACATACGGCAGACCCTTCACGTGCCGATACGCGAACGCCGCGATCGTCGGCATCTTGGCCAGCAGCCGGATGAACGCAATGTCGCGCTCGCGCGGATCGTGAATGTTCTTCGCGGTCGGGTAGAACGACGAAAGCGCCGCGACGCCTGCCGTCATCATGGCCATCGGGTGCGCGTCGTAGCGGAACCCTTCCATGAACTGCTTGATGTTCTCGTGCACGTACGTGTGGAACGTGATGTCGTGCGTGAACTGGTCGTACTCGGCCTGCGTCGG
>Ga0207952_1000640_pt1 | contig 23335 bp, 23 predicted proteins | sample SubbioR12Aug_8Ca_FD_184831 | JGI IMG/M metagenome (GOLD analysis project Ga0207952, IMG submission 184831) | Serpentinite rock and fluid subsurface biosphere microbial communities from McLaughlin Reserve, California, USA - CR12Aug_8Ca (SPAdes) | ecosystem: Environmental > Terrestrial > Deep...
GCGGAGATGCTCTCGAGCATCCTCCGCTCACTGCTCTCAGCACCGCTCCCGCGGTAACTCGAAGGAATGTGATCAGCGCGGCCCCACAGCCGCGCTTGTCATTTGAAGTACACGCGATTGCCAAACCTGAGATCAATATAGGTGAGCGTATCCAACACTCCACGCACCGGATCAGACTCCAGCGCGTCTTTAAGGTTGCGTGCAATTGCATCCGCGTCCATATCGAATGGCACATAGAGTGTCGGACCATCCGTGAGTTCAATAGAGAAGTCTTTTTCGTTCATAACGGTTATACCAGCTGGCGAAACACCCACTGCTGCAAGTTTTGCAAGGAGCGTCACGATTCCATCAAAATGCGCAAAGAGGAATGATTGCCCGACCGGATCTGTTTCCGGCAACAATCCACCGCGAAACATGTATGGCGATGCAGTTGTTTCTGCAACATATGGCGCAAAGATCAAACCATGCGCGTCCATCAGGTAGCATGACCCATCACGTGCCCCGTGAGATGCATCAGCTATCTCTGTGGGGCACCAGCGCGCAAATGCGACTCGTTCCTCGAGCGTCACGGTCACGGCCTGCGCAAAGAGTGATTGACGCGAGAGAGATACGTCTTTGATTCGCGGAAATGCAGTTGCAAGTGTCTGCTCAACGGAGCCTTTCGGATACAGGAAAATATTCTTTTTTGAAAAAAGTTTCAATAGCGTCCCGTCCACCGATTGCGTGACAGATGCGACCAGTGACTCGGCCGGTATGTCTTTGGCACCAATGACCTGCACGTCGTTAATTGCAAGCCGCTCTAGTCGTGACGCCGCACCCACACTAGCAACAAGACCGGCCCCACAAAGAACACAGATGCATAGCGCAAGTAGCTTTTGTCGGCGCCGTTTGGTTTTGAGACGCACGCCGCGCTCAACTGGTGTATACGCCGCTCGTCGCACAGGCGAAGAACGCGCACCAGCTTTTTTCTTGATATCAAGAATGTTGCGGTTTCGTAATGACATCTTTCCCTAGATATGCCTGTAATACCTCCGGAACAATAATCGATCCGTCCGCCTGTTGGTAGTTTTCCATAATGGCAATCAGCATTCTTCCCATCGCTATCACCGTCGCATCGTTCATGTGCACATGTTCCACCTTCCCGTCGCTTCTTCGTACACGTGTATTTAACCTCCGCGCTTGGTATCCCTGCATCAAATCTGCACTGTGCGTCTCGCGGTATGTATTTTGCCCTGGCATCCAACATTCGATGTCAATCTGACGATAGTCAGGCCCACCCATGTCTCCGGTGCAGATAATAACGGTTTGGTGTGGAATTTTTAATTTGCGCAGAATATATTCCTGAATCGCAACGAGAAAATCTTGCTCTTTAACGGAATGCTCTGGCAAACAAAACGTTTCCATTTCTAGCTTATCGAATTGATGCTGACGCAAAATTCCTTTCGTATCTTTTCCATACGAACCGGCTTCTCGGCGAAACGCAGTCGAATATCCCGCATAACGAACCGGCAATTGTTTCTCATCGATTATTTCGTCCATGTGCAGTGGCCCAAGCGTATGTTCAGCGCTACCAACGAGCACGATATCGTCTTTTTCAAAATAGTAGCGTTCTTCAATCGGTTGCAATCGGGCCATACGATTCATCACCGCCGATTTCATCATGACCGGCGGCAAAACAGGGAGAAATGGTTTCGTATTTACCGAAAGTTCTGCTTCCCCGGCAATCGTTTTAAGTGTGTCCTCATTCGTAAGCGTATCAAATCCGAATTTAAGCAGTGCGAACTGGAGCTGAACCAAATCTCCCATCAAGAAGGCATAGCGGGCTCCCGAAATATCTCCTGCTTTTTCAGTATTTAAAATTCCGAGAGATCCTCCTAATTCAAAATGCTCCTTAGGTTCGAACGAAAAGTGAGGCTTTTCTCCCCAGCTGTGTAGTACTTTATTTCCACTTTCATCTGGCCCCACAGGCGTATCAGGAGACGGGATATTCGGAAGTTTTATCATCAGCTGCACAAATTCCCTTTCTGTCGCCGCCAGCTTTTCCTCAATCGGCTGCGATTCGTCTTTAAGACGTTTCCCTTCTTCAATATTTCGAGCGTCAGCCGCGGCCTTTCGTGCACGATTTATTTCCTCAAGTTTCTGTTGGAGTTCTTTGCGTTCATCGTGGAGCCTCAATATGGAGTCGATATCAACGGGCTGTGATCGTTTGTCCTCAATGGCCCGCTCGACCAAATCTCGGTTTTCGCGTATAAACTTAATATCTAACATCTGAAAAATATAGCACTAGAGCCTTCGTATGAAAAGCAGAAGGGCCGCACAGTGGCCCTTCGTGTGACACACCAGGAAAACATTGCTATGTCACGTGTTTCTCTTTTTGCTTGTCGTTCGACTCGCCACCACGTTCGCGATCGACCTGAGGGTCGCTTCGAGATCCGGGTATGCCTCCTGCGCGTCGGTTTTCGTCTTTGACGCTGCATACAGCCGCGCACGATCTTGGTTAAGACCAAGGCCCTGGGCAAGTTTGCCGAACAACATCGGCGCTGAGCCGTCACAATACGCAAAGAGCGCACGCACGAAATGCTCGGCGGCTTCGTCGCCACAGCGCATCTTCTGGTCATAGTCCATCGAGTTCGCTCCTTTGTGAACATCTTCTGACAATCCAGTCCTTCCCCTACCAATTTTCCGCTATCATGCGCAAATGAAGGACACGCTTCGCAAACTCTCTCGCAATGAATTTCCTCCCCTCCTTACAGAAATTCCACAGCCGCCGAAGCAGCTGTATGTACGCGGCACATTTCCCTCGTTTGATTGGAAGTGGCTTGCCGTTGTCGGTAGTCGCGCACTGACGCCGTACGGAAAACAAGCATGTGAATACTTGATTGAGGGCTTGCGCGGATACAACATCGTGATCGTCTCCGGCAATTGTTACGGCGCTGACGCATGTGCTCATGAGACCGCGATGTGCATCGGCCTGCCAACCGTCGCGGTTCCAGGCTCCGGCTTGAATTGGGATGTTTTGTATCCGCGTATGAATGTCAGCATGGCACGCCGCATTATCGAATCGGGCGGTGCACATCTCTCAGAGTACGATCCGGATACCAAAGCCAACAACTTCACCTTCCCTGAACGCAACCGCATCATGGTTGGGCTCACACATGCAACGCTCGTTATTGAAGCTAAAGAGCGATCCGGCTCGCTTATTACCGCACGCCTTGCGGGAGAATATAATCGCGATCTTCTGGTCGTTCCTGGCTCCATCTTTAGCCCCACCAGCAAGGGCACGCATCAGTTTCTCAAACTGGGTGCAACTCCCGTTACCGAAGCAGCAGACATTTTGAAAGTCCTCGGCATCGAGCCCGAGACCAAAACAATTGCGCCGCGTGACGTGTCTCCACACGAACAGCGCGTACTTGAAATCATTGCGTCCCCCCGCTCACGCGACGAGTTATTGACCGAGCTCGCACTGCCAGTGACGGAAGCCAACATCATTCTCGCAACCATGGAGATTAAAGGTTTGATTGTAGAGGAACTCGGTCTCATTAAATGTCGATAACGGCTTTGACTCATTTCGTGCGCTATCGCATGATGGCTGCAGTCGGCACTGTGTCGAACAGCGTATAAAGCCGGAGTACCGCGCCATGGAGGAATCGCTCCAAGTCGTCCACGGCCAGCCTGTATACAGCGGCAGGCCCTGGGAGAAACTTTCGCTACTTGAGAAGAAGGATCGCGTTCTCGCCGCTCGACGTTTGGGTATAGCAACACATGTCACAGCGAAACTGCTTGGCATCAAACTGGACGCACGGCGGACGACGATCAATCTTCATGGGTTCATCGATCGCCATCGTCTAACGACACCAGGCAAAAAGTACGCGCCGAGTATTCGGACTCTGTCGAAAGAGTCGCTTATGACGCAAACCGCGTCCGAGCGGATAATTTTTGAGCCAAAGGCAGATGCTCCGATTCGGCGTACCTACGCCGCGCCAGAGCATAATGCCGGTAGCGTACTGCGATACATCTTCAAAGCGCAGATGGCTCGACTCAAGTAGACTGCTCAACTTGTTGGCTGCGCTCAGTCACTCATCGGCGGGATCTCATCCCGCCGATTGCTTTTGTATCACTAATCATGATATGTGATTTGACCCCGTTAGAAGTCCCACAATGCTATTTGTTTCCATCATTCATTACTGAGATATCAACCTACTAAGAGATCATATTTCGTTCCTAAAACTTCTAACGGGGTTGACATATGGTAGGCTTGTAGTGTATCTACTTACAGCTATGTCTCAACCGGCATACATCCATATATGAAGTTGGTTATCGTTGAATCCCCGGCAAAAGCCAAAACAATCGAAAAATACCTCGGCAAGGGGTACACCGTCCGCGCGTCAGTAGGACACATTCGCGACCTCCCCAAGAGCAACAAAGACGCCGTCGACATAGAGGGTGGCTTTGTACCGCGTTACCAAATCGTTAAAGAAAAACAAGCAGTGATTGACGGTCTCCACGACATAGCAAAAAAGGCTGATGAGATCATCCTTGCAACTGACCCCGATCGCGAAGGCGAAGCCATTGCATGGCACCTCTCGGAAGCGCTCAAGCTCAAGAAACCAAAGCGTATCGTCTTCCACGAAATTACCGAACGCGCCGTGCAAGAGGCCCTCGCACATCCGCGCGCCATCGATGACGAGCTCGTCAAAGCTCAAGAAGCACGTCGCGTACTCGACCGCCTCTTCGGCTATGACCTCTCCGGCCTCGTATGGAAAAAGGTTCGCTATGGCCTTTCTGCGGGCCGCGTTCAATCCCCCGCGCTGCGCATCCTCATGGAGCGCGAGCGCGAGATCCGTGCCTTTGTGCCCGAGAAATTCTGGGTACTCTCCGCCGATGTAAAAACCGAGAAGGGCGAGCAAATTACTGTTGTGTGTGCCGAAGAACCGCGTGATCAAAAAGAAGCGGAGCGTATTTTCAAAACTGCTCAGACGCACGAGTGGCACGTCCTCTCGGTAGATGAATCTGAACAGAGTCGCTCGCCGCGCGCTCCCTTTACCACGTCCACCTTGCAGCAAGTTGCATCAACGCGCCTCGGCTTTGCACCGTCGCGCACCATGCGCGCCGCACAAAAGTTGTACGAATCCGGCTTCATCACCTATATGCGAACCGACTCGACCAACCTTGCTAAAGATGCGGTCGAGCACATTGCGCACGTGGTCGCAGAGGAATTTGGAAAAGAGTATGCTCAGACACGGGTGTACAAAACGAAATCAAAATCTGCTCAGGAAGCACACGAGGCCATCCGACCAACGAATGCCCACACACGAAGCGCGGGACACACTGACGATCAGAAGAAATTGTACGCGCTCATCCGCGCACGAACGATAGCGAGTCAAATGACCGATGCCAAAGTGCTGCGTACCAAGATTCTCGCAAACGTCAGCGGCGCAACAATCCCCGACTTCGCAGCAAATGGTCAGCGAGTCATTTTTGATGGCTGGCTCAAAGCAGACCCGGCGGCGCGCGGCGAAGATGTGGAACTGCCGAAGGTCGCAGCGCACGATCCTCTCACGCTCGTTGAAGCACATACTGACGAAAAGGAAACACAACCACCAGCGCGCTACTCCGAAGCCGGTCTCGTGAAGGAGCTCGAGAAGCGTGGTATTGGACGCCCGTCGACCTATGCATCTATCATCTCGACGCTTGAGCAACGCGGCTATGTCGAAAAGCAGGGTCGCACACTGATCCCAACGTACACCGGCGATGTGGTTTCCAGCTTTATTGAAGAGCATTTTGGCGATTACATTTCGGACACGTTCACCGCAGAAATGGAAGACGAATTGGACGAGATTGCTGAAGGCAAACGCAAATACGAGAAAACGCTCAAAGATTTTTACGGTCCGTTTACTAAAGCAGTGAAGAGCAAGAACAAGATCGAAAAGCTCACGAACATGGGTGATGCACCCAAAGAGTTTACGTGCCCGCTTTGCAATGGCGCGATGGTGTACAAGCTCTCGAAAAACGGTCGCTTTATGAGCTGTGCAAAATTCCCTGAGTGTATGGGCGCGCGCAAAGAAGACGGCTCAATCATCGAACCACCGAAAGATATCGGCGAAGCGTGCCCTGAGTGCAAGGATGGCAAGTTGATGCAGCGCGAAGGCCGTTTCGGTATGTTTATCGCGTGCAGCAACTACCCAAAGTGCAAGTTTGTTAAAAAGGATCCTGAAGAAGAGGCAAAATCTAAAACTGGTGTTGCGTGCCCCGTCTGCAAAAAAGGCGATATGGTTGAACGTCGCGGCAGATTCGGTCCGTTTTTCTCCTGCTCAAACTATCCTGATTGCAAAAACGCCATTAAAGCGCGCCCAACGGGTGCGATCTGCAAAGAATGCGGAAGCTTGATGATGATGGGCACGAAGACTATCCCCGAGAGGTGTTCGAACAAGAGTTGTCCGATGCATAATCCGCATAAACTTGCTGGTGCCAAAAAGTAGAAGACCGGTATCCTACTTAGGATCCGGTCTTCGTTACGGTAGTTGAAGCGGCACTACCGCGACATTGGTCCAGTTCTGGTATTCCCGCCAGCTTCAAAAATCTGACGGACAACATCCGCATACGCCGGCGCAGTCGCCTCAACGACAGGCAGCGGATCAACGTCGTTTGCAGCACGCAGAAACGGCTTGCCGCACTCACATCCTTTGAGTGCAGCGGCCATATACGGACTGTATGATCGGCCGCACGGGCAGCTCACACGTTGGTAGGTGCTCATTCGAGCCTCCATCCATTTGACCACGTCGAACTTCAGCGTACTATCTTTCTATGGAGTCCGTCAAACCGGTTAATGAAATTCTCTCAGTCATGAACGCGAAGGATGAGCAAGGCCAAACACTCGTGCGAAAGGCGTACGAATTTTCCAAAAAAGCGCACGAGACACAAACACGGTATTCAGGTGAGCCATACTTCCTCCACACTGCCGAAACTGGATACTTAATTGCCGAAATCGGTATGGACGCCCAGACCGTCGCTGCAGGTCTCCTGCACGACACCATGGAAGATGCCGGTGTTACCGCAGCCACGATGGAACAAGAATTTGGCCCAGAGGTACTCTCTTTGGTGCGTGGCGTCACCAAGCTCGGCGCACTCCGCTACCGAGGAGCTGAGCGCCATACAGAAAGTCTCCGCAAGCTCTTTGCCGCAACAGCCGAAGACATTCGTGTACTCATCATCAAACTGATGGATCGCCTCCATAACGCAAAGACACTTGCACACGTTCCCGAACATAAACGCGAGCGCATAGCGCTCGAGACTCTCGAGATTTACGCGCCGATTGCCGACCGACTCGGTATGAGCGTCATCAAAACGGAACTTGAAGACGCGGCATTCCCCTTTGCGTACAAAAAAGAATACGAAAAGACACTTGAACTTTTGAAGGAACGCAAGAATGAAAATGAAAAGCGACTTGAGAAACTCGAAAAAGATGCAAAGCGGGAACTCGCGGAAGCAGGCATCCGCACGTTTCGGATGGAAGCGCGTGTTAAAGGCGTGTATTCTCTGTTCCGCAAACTAGAGCGCAAAGACTGGGACATTACCAAGATCTTCGATATTCTCGCGCTTCGCATGATCGTTCCCACGATCGCTGATTGTTACACCGTGCTCGGCGTCGTACACAAGCATTGGCGACCAGTGCCAGGCAAGATCAAAGATTACATCGCATTCCCCAAGCCAAACGGGTACCAGTCGATCCACACGACGGTGTATACCGGCGACGGTAGCGCCATCGAAATCCAAATCCGTACCGAGTCGCAACATCGCGAAGCGCAGTTCGGCATTGCATCCCACCTTACGTACAAAGAAGTACTCGGCTATACGGATGGACAACGTGGCGGCGGACTCGAATGGATTCGCCAATTTATTCCGATTGGGAGACGCAAAGCTGCACCGATTTCCGAAGAACCAACACGTCACGGCAACGTGCCACAATGGGTAAAAGAGCTCGCAGGCGCGCACGTGGCGGCCGATGAATCGGAAGCCTATCTTGATTCAATAAAGTCAGATTTTTTCTCACACCGCGTCTTTGTGTTCACTCCTAAAGCTGACGTTATCGACTTGCCACTTGGTGCAACGCCGATTGATTTTGCGTACGCCATCCACTCAGAAATTGCGAACAGAATGTCGGGCGCGAAAGTAAACGGGAAGATGGTTTCGCTTGATATTTCTCTGCGCAATGGAGATATTGTTGAAATTATTACCAAACCCTCTGGAAAACCGACGCGAAAGTGGTATGACATTGCAAAAACAACGCTGGCAAAAAAGATGATCCGCGCTGCACTCGCCGAGTCTCGAAAGAAGGCCTCATAGCATTTCGACCACATAACCTCCAAATGCCAAGGTTTAACCTCAGTGCCAAGGTTAAACCTTGGTATTCCTTCTCTAGAGGCGACGCCTCTAGATAAAAGCGAAGGACCCGTTTCGCTGTGCGGAAACGGGTCCTTCAGAGTGAAGGTCGCAGCAATCGGCCTGAAATCGTTCAAGAAGTGATCGGGCTGTCCAGTTGAGGCCTCGATCGAGATGAATCGTGTGCGGTACTCAGCCGAATTTCGAGCTCGATGATGCAACAGACGAAGATCAACGGCACCAGCACCACGACAAGAGCAGCGCCCATTAGCAGGTTACGCTCAGCCTCAGGAACGAAGCAGAGCAGCCCGCAAAGCTTCCCCAGAAGTCCTGCGCCTGCGCAGCCCATGCCCATCGACAGAACGAACATCACTCGCAGGATGCCTCTTGATGACAGTCTATTAGACATCGCGTTTCTCCACCTGGGTGCCAACTCCCTTGTGAGCTAGCTGGCGCTACTATGCTCTACCCACAACTCAACGTCAAACAGTAAAATTTCTTGCCGAATACAGATCTTCAGATTCACTTTGCTGCGCGATCGTCGGCTCCCCATCTGCCACTTTTTCAGGTTGTGGTTCCGGCATCGGGCCCGTCTCCAGAGGTGTCACCTCCGGAGATTTCAAAGGTGCCACCTCTGAATGAACCTCTGAACTCGGTTGTCCAAGTACTTTGCGGATATGTGCCAAATCCTCCACCGAGAAAAACTCGATCAGTACTTTCCCTCCCTGCTCTTTGCGCTCAATACGAACGCGTGTACCCAGCGAATCCGAAAGCTCTCTTTCAAGCAACAAGAGCTCAGGTGTTAAGTCGGGCTTCCGTGCGCGATCAACGGCCACACGGCGCGCAAGTTGTTCTGAATCACGCACGGTCAAGTGCCGCGTAATAATTTCTTGATAGAGCGTCTGCTGTTCTTCTGGTCGATCGATAAGCATCAAAAGCGGCCGCGTGTGCCCTTCAACAATGGTCCCTCCCGCGAGGGCGTCCTGGATGTTTTGAGGCAAAAGGAGGATGCGGAGCGTGTTGGAGACGTATTCACGACTCTTTCCCACACGCTTTCCGATTTCCACATGCTTGAGACCAAACTGGTCAACCAATTGTTTGAACGCCTTGGCGCGATCCATCACATTCAAATCCTCGCGCTGCAGGTTTTCAATGATCGCAAGTTCGAGCTTCATGCGATCCGACTCTTCGGGATTGCGGATGACACACGGCACATGCTGTACGCCAGCAAGCTTGGAGGCACGCAAACGCCTCTCGCCGGCAATCAGCTCGTATTCGACAAAAATTCCTTCTTCTGGTTTTTCGGTTTCAATTTTGGTGACTGTCAGCGGCTGTAATACGCCGTACTGACGAATTGACTCCGCTAGCGATGCCAGCGCTGCTTCATCAAAGGTCTTACGTGGTTGGTATGGGTTAGGACGGATACGATCGACTTCAACCCAATAGATGGAATCGTTCGCGTAGTACCCTTTTTTGTATCCGCTCATGCGCGCAAGTATACCATCTTGGTTTTTGAAATATATCGTAAACGACTGTACACTGCCTGCATTGCCGGGATGGCGGAATGGTTTACGCGAACGACTCAAAATCGTTTGGGAGCAATCCCGTGTGGGTTCAAGTCCCACTCCCGGCACCAAAAATAACAGGATCAGTCGGCGCGTAACCAACTGATCCTGTGGAGACTCAAATGCGTTCTGGGTCAAACCGCCGCGCCGATCACGGTAACAGCATTTGTGACCGCCCGCAGTCGTTCCGTACGCGGCAAGTCGTAAACACCGCCACCGATGATGGGATGATAAATCGAACCGGCAATTTTGCCCGATTCGCTGAGACTGCCGCCTTGCCGAATAAGTCCGGGCGAGTGTACTGCGTAGTTGCCAGCACCGAGGCGTGCATTGAGCAGATCAACAATCTTCTGCATCCATGACAGCTTGTTCCCAGGGAGAACAAAGTCGACGATCCCCTGATCGCACGCGACGTTGTAGATGCGCGACGGCGCGTCGTCAGCAACGTAGCCGCCTTCCGACACGAGAAACTCGTCGTGCGTCATCATGCCACCAATTATGACCCGTAGACCAACTTTCAGACACGCACTTGTCCATCGCCGTTGCGTTTTCGGTCCGGTTAATGGAAACAATATTGCAGCATCAATGCCTGCGCTCATGAGCTTTTCTGCGAACTTCTCATCCATGTCTGGAAGGTCCGTTCCGCCCTTCTGGTGGTCATAGATAGACCAGCAACGGGCATCGAACACGTCATCGACGATGTCCGCCGCTGCAGCAAGTCCGTCGAGTCCGGCCATAAAGCCGAGCTTTACCGCGCTGATGCTCGGCGCATCAGAGACGTCCTCAAGAAGTTGATAGAGGTCCTCGTGCGTCGGCACATCAGCCGCAAGGACGAGGCTGCGGTCTACTTCGATAAGTCGTTCTGCCACTGGAGTACCCTCCATTTGAGTGACTTCGCGACAACGTGAACAGTTGCCGTGCGCATCATACTGATTTTTGATGTGCTTCTCAAGATGTTTCTTTGCGCTATGCTCCCCGTAGGCAGCAACAAGGGAGACCCTGCCATGAGCCGTGAACGTACTGACTTCGCGATACAGCGGCAACTTCACTGGAAGGAGCACATGATCAAGGACAACTCGTACTGGTGGCATGATCAAAACCCGCTACGCCCCTATGCGCTTTTGACCGAAGGGGACATCAGCAACATGTTTGCCAACTGCACGAATGTCCTCAGCACGCATCACGCACGAGTGATCACGCATGATCTGTGGACACTGGCGGAGGATCGTGAACGCCCACGAGTGTTCTGCGGATCGGCGTACGGCGCAATCACGCTCGCACAAGAACTGATGCACGCAGGCGGTGCGCAGCAAGCATGGTACACCGAGAAAGATGAGCCGCCGCCGGGACAGCCAAAGGGTACGAAGAAAATGGTGCTCAAGCGCTTTGCGCCATCACCCACGCTGAACTCTGTCGTCATGGTTGAGGATGTGATTACGACGTTCGGCTCAACGGAGGCGAGCATGGACGCAGTGCGCGCGAAGGCCCGGGCAGTTAATCACAACGTCGCGATCCTTCCATACGTGCTCTGCATCGTGAATCGGAGCGGGCGCACGAACATCAGTGGCTTCGAGATCATCGCAGTAATCGAGGAACTCGCCGCTAAACGGTGGAAACAGGGCAAAAACCCATTTACACCCGATGGTTCTGAACGTGTCCCGCCGATGCGTCCCAAGGACAGAGAGAGCTGGGCAGCATTGACCCGGCCGTACTGACTTCAGGCATTGTTCCTTCCGGACCGCAAGCAGCGCTTGCGGTCCGGAACTGTTTTGTATACGGTTCGCGCTATGAAGCGTCCCACAGTCATCGTCATCGTAGGCCCGACCGCCTCCGGTAAAAGTTCCTATGCCGTCAAACTCGCCAAAAAGATTGGCGGGGAAGTTATCTCTGCTGATTCACGACAAGTGTACAAAGGGCTCGATATAGGAACAGGGAAAATAACGAAAATGGAAATGCAGGGCGTTCCGCACCATATGCTCGACGTGGCCGACCCAAAGAAAGTTTTTACCGCCCGCGACTACGTACGGCTCGCGCGGCCGATGCTCGAAAACATAATCAAGAAAGGGAAGACGCCGATCATTTGTGGCGGCACAGGCTTTTATATCGACGCGCTTGTTGGACGCATCACAATACCCGATGTGCCAATTAACAGAAAATTGCGCACAAAGCTCGAAGGGAAGTCGGCAGGGGAATTGTTCAAGATGTTACAAAAAATAGATCCTCGTCGCGCGCGCGAAATAGATCGTCATAATCCTGTTCGTCTTGTTCGCGCTCTCGAAATTGTCGTAAAACTTGGCAAAGTCCCACACCCGCATAACTTGGACGGTCGTCTGTATTATGCGTACGGCGTAAAATCGCTCCCCTATGACATCACATGGTTCGGCATGAAGAGACCCGAGACATCCTTGACCGAGAAAATTCATACACGCCTACTAGCTCGTATGAAGGCGGGAATGGTTCAAGAAGCAAAACGATTGCATGCAAATGGTTTGTCGTACAAGCGCATGCACCAACTTGGCCTTGAATATCGCCACCTCGCTTCCCTGCTGCGGAAAAAAGTGACGAAGGATGAAATGGAAAAAAAATTAGGACACGATATTGTCAAATACGCAAAACGGCAACTCACCTACTGGAAACGAAATAAAGAGATTAAATGGATACGTCCGTAATTTTGACTCACACATAGATCCAACATAGGATGCGCCGAGCCTACCGGAAGTATCGATCAACCTCTTTGGAGTGACGAGCATGCTTCATATCGCGAAGGCTAATCTTGATGCGCTGCGCGCCAAGAAGTACACCGGCCGTGGCATCGTAGTCGGATGTGGCGAGGACGGTTCCCTTCTACAGATTTGCTGGATGACTGGGCGCAGTCCGCCGAGTCGCAATCGTCTCTACGCGCGAGACGGTGGCCGCCTCTTTACGAAAACGCGGGACGGCTCACCTATGTCTGATCCAAACATCTTCTACGATGCTATGGACGAACGTGACTACGTGTATGTTGTCAGCAATGGCAATCAGACGAAGACGGTCTTGGATCTGAGGAACGGCATGCACAACTTCTACGCAGTCATGAATACTCGCCAGCATGAGGACGAGAAGTATCGCACCTCGCGCATTACGGGCGTATGGTCGCTGGAAGATGGTCTCAATTGCGTTGCGGCGATTGCACAACTGCGGATGAATCCGTGGCTGAAGCAAGATACGCACGAAGCGTGTGATCGCGTTGTACATCGCTACGAGGCGATCGGCCATGGAGTCGGGTACTGCGTCACCACCTACCAGGGTGATAATATGGAGCCAAGCCGATTTTACGGGGAGCCCTATCTCCTGCCGCTCATGGGCGAGCCTGTGTTCGTTATGGAGACACTCTGGGAGACACTCGACCCGGACACGCGTCTCGGAATTGCCATCAAGCGGATCGATCCGCTCAGTGGCAAGTCTGAAATCTGGTTCCGAAACTCCTAGCCGACATCTGGACGAGGAAGTATCAAAGTGCCTACCGACTTGTTTGCTGGTAGGTACTTTCTTTTTTAACTATCGCAATCGACTTTTTCGTCAGCTGACGAAACATACCTCCAGCTCCCGTTACCGGTCACACATAAATTGCCGCAGCAATTTTGCGCGACCCCGACTCGCGCTTGTGCCTGTTGGCACAACATCGCTCCGTCTCCCGCAACGTACTAAAAAACAGTGCGCAGGCACTGTTTATTTAGTCGTTGCGGGCCCACTAGGACTCGAACCTAGGTCTGCTCTTTTGGAGAGAGATATTCTACCGCTGAACTATAGGCCCAAATGAGAAGCAAAAAGAATGCTAGCATTCTTTTTCTTCGAATGAAGGGTCTATACGGATTTCGTGTATAGGCCCTTCGCGATGAGTATAACGTCAGCAAGCTACTTTCTCCAGCCCCACTAGTTTGCTAGTATCGAATGTAGGAAAGCAGCCAAAGTTGCTGCACTCCACAACCTTTTAAGGACGGAGGAGCACATGCTCTTTGTCAGACACATCGCCGCAATCGCCTATCTCGCTTGTGCGTCGACCGCATATGCTCAGCACAACCCAATCATGTGTCCAACCGTACACAAAGACTGGGCTGCGTACATCAAGTCAAAACAGCTCGACCCGAAGATAGCGCACGCCATTTCTACAGGCCAGGAGGAATTGCCAGGGTTGAAGGTGCTCTACAAACTCCAGCCCGATAACACATTCAAGATTAGTGACGAGGTTGTCGGTGGAGACACCAACGAGTTCGTAGGCACTACCGAGATCTGGTCCGATCTTCAGATGCTGTCGAAGGAACCTATCGGTCGCTTCTTCGCGTCTGTTGCGATTTACGATCATACTGAACGAACGAAGGACGCTCCAATGGCGTTCGTCACTCCGGCCGGATCAAAATATCACCTCTCGATTGACATCGGTGTCGCCAAAACCCGTGATTGGTGGGACTACACATTGATCCACGAATTCGGCCATGTGATGCTGGGTACCACCTTCCATCCGCCTATGTTTCGGCTTGTGCCGATGCTGCCAGGGACTATGGTGACACTGCCGCGATACGATCCATTGACGCTTGCGTATCAGCAAGCGTTTTGGTCGGACTGCAACAGTGTCGCGCTGCAACGTACTCGTCACTCGTTTCTGACATTTCATGCGATGAAAAACATCGACGAGGACTTGGCGGAAACGTGGGTTGGTTTTATCGTCTGCGATAAACCGACTGACAATGATGTTCGTGTCGTTGCGCAGAAAAAGCGTATGATGTGGAATAACGCCGACCTATTGGCACGACGGGAGCACATTCACGAAACGTTTGGCGCGGAACGACTGGCCGCGATCCGAAATGCGTTCGGATGGTGGTCCGGCGGACATTGGCTCTGTTCAGTGCAATAGCTGCGCCAACCCGTGCTGAACTGAAAACCCCGGCCTGTGCGATCCGGGGTTCTCTTTTTTCGATTATTTCTTCGCATCTTTGTGCTTCGTTGACTTTTTGCACCATTCGTCCTGGGAAACCCTCAGTTTTCCCAATCACGCGTATTCGCTTACTAGCGAATCGCGCGACCCCGCCTCGCGGCCAAGCCGCTCCGGCCTTGCGAAAGCGCACTGCGCTTTCTCACCTTCCTCCACGGGAAAACAACGGTGTTTTCCCGACCCCTTTCCGCTGCAAATGGTGTGAGTGCCATCTGCCGATTTCCAGACGAACTCCTATTTTTTCGCTTCTTTATGCTTTGTGCTCTTTTTGCACCATTTGCAGTACTTCTTGAGTTCAATTTTTTTGGTGACGAGCTTCTTGTTCTTGCGTGACCAATAGTTCGTGCGTTTGCACGTGTCGCAGGCGAGTTTTATGAGTTGGTCTTGTGACATACCGCGAGACTATACCCCATCCCTAGTGATTGCGCAATTGCTAGAAGAAGCCAGGGATCTGGGCCCCACTTGGCGGATTCTTTGACCAGTCCCCGCTGTCATCTCCAAAGAATTTACACATATCACTCCACGAGCCGCCAAATTCAGACCCTCCCACACTGCGCATAATGGTGTCCACGACGAGCCATGCTGTGAGAATGATGACGAGGCCGATGAGCACGTTTTTAAAGACGTTCTTGGCATCTTTCTGGCCTTGAATCGTCTCCTTGGTCATGTACAGCCAGCCGGCGTACACGAAGAGCGCGGCAGAGAGAAAGACGGCGATATAGATACCTCCGTCAATGATGTTCTGCGCCAAGTCGATCAGGCTTTTACAGGTACAGGCAGGTGTGGTTACTCCATTCACCGTTTCTGACATTGCCCCTGCGCACGGCACGATTTGCTTCGGCAGTCCCCTGCCCTGTGTTTGCGCAAACGCAAAGATCGGTAGCGATACGTATAGTAAAAGCAGTGCTCCAAAGTAGAGACGCGAGAGAGACATTACGTCTAAGTATAGCGCCGATGTGCTCCACTCATGCACCGTGTGGGGAAAAGCAGAACTCCCGCTGTCGACAGTGACAGTGGGAGTTGAGATGTTCAAGCATCAAGGCGAGCCTTGGCTAGTCCTTGGGACGATAGACGAGGCCGGCTGCCTTCGCGGCTGCAACGACAATCGACTTGGCAAAACCTCTGAGAGGCGCATCAACCGCCGCATCTGCTTCAATGCGGATCCAGCACTCGGCAAGTTCTGATTTTGGCATTCCCCCAACAATCAGCGCGGGGATTTCAACGATGATGCGCGCTCGTACCATCATGACACCCGAGTCTCCGTGAACGGTGTACTCGATCGAGCGAACGCGATCCATGAGCTTGTCGACGTGAAGTATCGCAGCAGCGACCATTCCATGTGTCTGTATCAGGGTGTGTGCCAGGGCGTAGCCTATATAGGCACCTACGTCTTTGCCGGCTACAAAGTCGGTGTCGATGATAACTCTCATTCTGTCCTCCAAGAGTTGTGCCGCACACCTCTGTGCTCCACCCACACTACCTCGCCTACGCAGCAACAGCAACATACGAAAACGACCTCCCGAAGGAGGTGTTTTCTTTTTGTGCGCCGGGAGGGATTCGAACCCCCGAAGCCGTGAGGCGTCTGGTCTACAGCCAGATGCTTTTGACCGCTCAGCCACCGACGCAGAATTCCACTTTACAGGATTTTATGAGATTTAGCACGTCCCAAAGCAACTTTTTATCACTGTACCGAATATGCACGACACCATACGGAAGTTTCTTGGCCGTCGGCTTAGGGTTCTGTTTCGCATATGGAGAACGAAAAGCTGTCTGAGGCATGTCTAATTTCTGTGCCCAAAACGCCGTAATTGCACCTATGTTTTGATCAGTATAGTAATAAATCTGGCAATAGAGTCTTGAAAGATCCAAAACATATCTCGTTCTAAGAAAGCGCAAGAATAACTGTGCCATGTCCGGATCACTATTTGCGAAATCGATACCAGTCGCCTTTGCGGTCTTATAGCCTTCGGCCCAGTACAAAGTTGCTCCCATCAATTCCATTTCTCGACGGCTGCGCGAGTTACCTTTGCGCAGCGAAAACGACGGTTTTTTATTAGCAAATGTGATATGGCTTGCTTCTGAAAATGAACGTCGTGGTGTCCTAGTCTTTCTCAAAACGTATACAACAGCGTCAATTGATACGCTGAATCTTTGAGCAACCTCACGCATCGGGAGGCCAGATAGGTATGACGCAGCAACTTCTGACCATTTCTCCTTTGGGACCGCTGGTACCCAGGACATTCACTAATGGTAACGCAAATGGAAGTAGTCAAAGTGAGTTATACACAGAAAGATAGACGTTGTTTATTATGTGAGCTCATTACAAAGAACCGGCCGGACCCGAAGGCCCGGCCGCTGGTGACACCCTAGCGTCATCACTCAGATCTGACGGCGAGACAGGAATTGTCCACCGGCGCCACGCTGAGGTGCTTTACGCACAGGCGGTGTTCGTCCCTCCGGCAACGACAACTTCTTTCGAGGTTCCTTTGTTGCAGTGACTGGATCCGGAAGCTTTCCATTTCCGAGTGCAACGTTCGGTTTCGGGTCCGGCGTGCGCTCGATCGGCGTGTCGATACGCGCAGTTGCCGGGACAATGCTGTACTCGGAGAAGCATTGCACGCGCACATGCCGCGCCGGCTTTGGACAGAGCGGTGCCTCAGGTACACGTCCGCCTTCTTGAAAGAACAGTACGCCGTTCTGCCAGAAGGTGGCCTTCTTGTGCAACCTCTCGGCCGCACGCCTGATGCGTCGTCTGCTCCAACTCTCGTTGGCGCTTGGTTCTGCCATGACTGCGATCAGTCCCATGTCACGCTCCTTGCTTCGATACGAACGCGCGTATTATATAGGCGCGTTCGCGCTACGTGCAACCTCTGTTATGCACCGACTCCTACTTTTGCGCGTGCACGCGCGCTGCGATTCTTTTCTGGAGCCTTACGCACATCGAAGGTAAACTCAGCATCTTTCACATCGACGCGAACAGAACCGCCTTCAAGGACACCACGCGCAACCATCATGTTGGCAAGCGGCGTAAGGATTTTGGTTTGAATGAGGCGTTTCAACGGACGAGCGCCATACTGCGGACTATGTCCCTCTGATGCGAGCTGTTCGAGCGATGCATCAGAGAAGCTGAGCGTGATGTGCTTCTCTTCCAAGCGCTTGACTACATGCTGTACCTGAATCTTCACAATGTCACGCATTGCCTCCGGTGTGAGGATATTGAAGAGGACAATTTCGTCGAGACGATTCAAGAATTCCGGACGGAAGAAATCTTTAAGAGCACCCATCACTTTTTCTTTCACTTGATCGTACTTTTCTCCTTCTGTTGAATGCGCGGCACTGGCAAAGCCAAGGCTCGTCATTTTGTCGATATGTTCGGCACCAATGTTCGAGGTCATGATGATGACAGTGTTCTTAAAGTTTACCGTGCGCCCCTTCGCGTCTGTAAGGCGGCCATTGTCGAGAACCTGGAGGAGAATATTGAATACTTCAGGATGCGCTTTTTCGATTTCGTCGAAGAGAATCACCGAATACGGACGATGCCTTACCAATTCCGTAAGACCGCCGCCTTCGTCATGGCCGACGTATCCTGGCGGAGAGCCGATCATCTTAGAGACCGAGTGACGTTCCATGTACTCCGACATGTCGACACGGATGAGCGACTTTTCGGTATTGAAGAGAAGTTCGGCAAGCGCACGAGTGAGTTCGGTTTTACCAACGCCTGTTGGGCCCAAGAAGAGGAATGAACCGACTGGGCGATTCGGATCAGAGATGCCGGCACGGCTACGCTTGATCGCGTCTGCAACTTTCTGTACTGCCTCGTCTTGGCCAATGAGGCGCTTCTTAAGTTCGTCTTCAAGACGCGAGAGTTTCTCCGCTTCTTCTTCGAGCATGCGAGAAACCGGTACACCTGTCCATCGCGAGACAACTGATGCAATGTCTTCTTCTGTGATCTCTTCTTTGAGGACACGACGCGTCTGTTGCAGTTTCTTCAAGCGCTTTGTCGCAGTGTCGAGTTCGCGTTCCAACGCTGGAATGCGACCGTACCGAATCTCAGCGGTTTTCGTGAGATCAGAACGCGCCTCAGCGCCTTCGGCGTCGATGCGGGCAGTTTCCAGTTCGTTTTTGACGCGCTTGATCTCCGTCAAAGTTTCTTTTTCATTGCGCCACTTCAATTCGAGTTCGTGAGTAGAATCCTTCAAGTCTGCAATTTCGCTCTCTATCGCTTTGACACGCGCCTTGGCTTTCGGCTCACCTTCTTCTGACTCTTTCTTAAGCGCTTCGCGTTCAATCTCAAGGCGCATGATCTTGCGGTGGGCTTCTTCCAAAGCCGGCGGCTTGTTTTCAAGAGAGAGACGGAGGGCGGATGACGCTTCGTCGATCAAATCTATCGCCTTGTCCGGCAAAAATCGCTCGGTAATGTAGCGGCTCGAGAGCTGCACAGCAGCTACGATAGACTGGTCGGTGATGTGTACGCCGTGATAGAGCTCGTATTTTTCTTTAAGTCCACGAAGTATTGCTACGGTATCTTCGAGCGACGGCTCGTTCACATAGACGGGCTGGAAGCGGCGTGTAAAGGCAGGGTCGTGTTCGATGTGACGCTGGTATTCCTTGAGCGTTGTAGCGCCGACAACGCGGATTTCCCCGCGTGAGAGCGCTGGTTTGAGCATGTTTGAGGCATCAAGTGCGCCGTCAGCCGCTCCCGCGCCCATGAGTGTGTGGAGTTCATCGATAAAGAGAATGATCTTGCCTTCCGAGCGTTCAACTTCTTTCATCACTGCTTTAAGGCGTTCTTCGAATTCGCCGCGATACTTAGTACCTGCTACGAGGAGTCCGAGATCGAGCTGTACCAACTCTTTGCCGCGGAGAGATTCAGGCACGTCTCCTGAAGCCATACGAGAGGCGAGACCTTCTGCAACGGCAGTTTTCCCAACACCAGCTTCGCCGATCAAGATCGGGTTATTTTTGGTGCGACGTGACAAGATCTGGATCACACGAGTAATTTCCGTGTCGCGACCGATGACTGGGTCAAGCTTGTTTTCGCGTGCGCGTTCTGTGAGAGAACGTGCAAAGCGCACGAGCGCGCGCGGCTTCTTCTCGGTTTCAACATCGCGAATGCGTCCTTCTTTAATGTCGGCGAGCACCCGCGCGAGCGCGGCGCGATCAATGCGGAATCGCGAGAGCGCTTCTGATGCCGGCCCCGGATGCTCGATCACACCAAGCAGCAAGTGCTCTGGCGAGACGAACTGGTCGTTGAAGCTTGCCGCAATGCGCGGAGCACTCTCAAAAACACGCACCAACTCTGGCGTAAGGTACAGCTGGAATGAAGGCGAAACTGTGGATCCGCCACCGCCTTCTATTAATTCCATTACGGAGTCCGAAAGATGTGCGGTATCTATCTCGAGCTGGTCTAGCATCGGCAGAACCATGGTCTCTTCCTGCATTAAAAGCGCAGCAAGGAGGTGTGCCGTCGAGACTTGGTTGTGACCACGCTCTACCGCTAATTGGTGAGCTCGGTGAATTGCCTCTTTTGCTTTAGTTGTGAAGTTATTGAATGGGGTCATAGGTATTTATGGACGCGAACTCGTCGCCGCAGCGCCATCGACTTTATTACTATACGATAAGATACCAGATGACGCAAGGAATAGAGAGCCAGTCTCACGCGTGCCGCGGGTCGCCATCCCTATGACTTCTCCGTTGAGGTTCACCAATGGACTCCCAGCGCCAAAACTGTCGATTGCCATATCTGTTTCGACGGTTCTCTCAGACGAATCTTTCCCATGAACGTCTGAAATTGCTGTGATGATGCCCTGTGCAATCCGTAATGACGTTCGTCCGGCCGCAGTAACGACGCTTTGCCCCAATTCAGGCGTTGCAGCACTAAAGGTCGCCGGAATCCACTCGATCTTTTCACTTTTTGTCGACGTTGCCCCTTGAATGCGGATGACCTTGGCACCTGCTGGCCTCTCGAGCACCTTTCCGGTTGTCTCGGTACCATCGCTGCGGATAATCGTGAGAGGCGCATCTGGTGTTCCCGCGTCAGCAAGTAGTATGCCGTCTGAATTCGACACGACGGCATAGCCGACAAAGAGTTGAATGTCCTTCCCTGCCTCGTCTTTACCTGGCGTATACATGCGCACAAGCGATGGCGAGATTTTTGCAACCGCCTTGGCGATAAGATCCGCTTCACGAACAACAACGGTCTTCTCGGTGATAGTTGTTGCCGCAGCAACCTGCGAAGCCGGCGCCACCTTCTCGACGGTGCGCTCGACAATACGATTCACGGTCTGCGTTATGGCTGGTGGCGCCTGTTCCATCAGTGTAATAGTCACGATGCCGGTTGCGATCGACGTAACAAAACTCACGAGGAGTGTTAGGAGAACGATCTGTGACTTATTGAGACGCTCAAGATCATTCATACAGCATTATCCTATCATCTTTTTGTATGAGAAAGAATATCTACGAGCGCTGTAACAACACGATTCAGATCGCGCCCTGTTGTTGCGCGCCCAAGCGAAAAACGCAGGGTATTTTGTGCACGCCATCCGCCAGCCGGCGGAGTCTCCCCAAGCATTGCAACAACGTGCGAAGAGCCCTCTTCACCTTCGCGACATGCACTTTTGGTTGCGACGGCGATCCCTACACTATCGAGCGCGAGCGTTGCGTACTCACTCTGTATGTTCGGAATTGAAACATTGAACATATGCGGAAGTGATCGTTGTGTATCGGTATTGACGACGAGACCCGTAACGCGTGTTGCGAGATTCTTGGCAAATGTATCGCGCAGCGACTGTAGACGCTTCCGCTCACTCTCTCGTTCTGACTGTATCTGTTCAAACGCAGCAGCAAACCCTGTTGCAAGCGCCACGTTTTCGGTACCGGCACGCAGTCCGCGCTCTTGGGAACCTCCGAGCATCGTTCGAGCAATCTTTGCGCGATGCGACACGTAGAGAGCTCCTATACCACGAGGGCCATAGAGCTTGCCCGAATCAATGGAAAACAAGTCAACATCGAGCGTGTGCACCTGCGGAGAAAGATAGAGAGGTGCCTGCCCCGCATCGACATGCACACACACATTCTCGTTTATTGCGCGCACCGCGCGAACAATATCGCGAATAGGTTGCACAACACCGATTTCGTGATTTGCCCATCCAATTGAAATGAGTACGGTGTTTTCGCGAACTGCCCGCGCGACAGTTTCAGGCAGGATGACGCCGCGCGCGTCAGGGTCAACAAAAGTAACGTCCCCACCAAGTCGTTCTACTTCTGCAAAGCACTCAAGCACAGACGGATGCTCGATGCTACTCACTACCCAGTGCGTGTTGGCCAAGGCGTCGCCTTGGCCAATTTGATACATGCGCGCACGAGCAGTGCCAAGAATCGCTAGGTTGTTCGCTTCTGTTCCTCCGGAGACAAAAACTACTTCGCGAGCTTTGCATGAAAGAAGCGACGCAATCTTTTCGCGCGCACCATTCAGCGACGCCTTCGCGACAACACCCTCAGAATGAATAGAACCTGGGTTGCCAAACTGTTCAGCGGCACGCGAGACCGCTCGCGCCGCTTCCGACAGCACAGGTGTCGCGCTCGCATAATCTAGATAGATACGTTTTTTTGCGGGAAAAATATTTCGAAGCCACATGTTCGGCATCCTAACAGAAGCGGCCCGGGGGTGCACCCTGGGCCGCTGCACCACCTGCCAATCTCGTGCACTACTCGAGTTTGAGCAAGCGGTTGATAAAATCATCTAGAGAGTCGAGCTCTTCGTCGCACAAGCTGTAGATCGCGACGAGGAACTGCTCCCTTTCCCCGCCATTGGCGAAGAGAAACGCGGCGGACTGCACGTCTTGTGGCGCAATACTCTTGAAGCGCCACACTTGAAGTGCTTTGTGCGCACGAGCCACCCTCAGCACGTAGTACGCTTCTCGCTGCGTCGCACGCGCACGCGAGAGGAATGCATCAATTGTTTCTTCAGATCGCATGGTTCACCTATCTGGCTGCAGCTGCCGCGGATTATTCATCGTATTCGCCATCTTGGCAAGATGCTGAAAAAGAGTATACTTCCCCAATCCTGAGCCTATGGCCCTCCGCAACTACTATGAAAACGCCTTCCTCACCTATCGAACGTCCGCCTATCGTTTCCGTGCTTGGACACGTCGATCACGGTAAATCGACACTCCTCGACTACATCAGAAAGACCAACACCGTCGCTAAGGAAGCTGGCGGCATTACGCAGCACGTCGCTGCGTATGAAGTCGAACATGAACGCGCAGGCGCAAAAAAGCGCATTACGTTTATTGACACCCCAGGTCACGCGGCATTCCAAGCGATCCGTGCGCGCGGTGCTCAAATCGCGGACATCGCGATTCTCGTCGTGGCGGCGGATGATGGCGTGAAGGCGCAAACACTTGAAGCATTGGAGAGCATC
>Ga0207952_1000641_pt1 | contig 23318 bp, 24 predicted proteins | sample SubbioR12Aug_8Ca_FD_184831 | JGI IMG/M metagenome (GOLD analysis project Ga0207952, IMG submission 184831) | Serpentinite rock and fluid subsurface biosphere microbial communities from McLaughlin Reserve, California, USA - CR12Aug_8Ca (SPAdes) | ecosystem: Environmental > Terrestrial > Deep...
AATTCAAAAAGCAGGATGGGATTATTCAGCTGTTAAGGTAATTTGCAAACAAGGAAAACTAGTTGAACTAAAAAGTAAAAATGGTAATGCTTGGAAATTTTATGAACATATAACTGCTCATACCATGAGAAGAACAGCCATTACAACATTACTTATTTTAGGAGTACCAGAAATAGTTGTTAGAAATGTTTCTGGTCATGCACCAGGAAGTAAAGAGTTTTATAAATATGTATCCATAGCACAAAGCTACTTAAATAAAGAAGTGAAAAATGCTAATCAAAAACTTATGCTTTACACACTAGAAAAAGAAAATAAATGCTAGTGAAATTGTTCAAAATATTCACTTTTTAGCTAATTTCACGATGTAGATGAGTTCTTTGAAACTTTCAATATTTTTAAATTGTATTGTGTTTTCGTTATTATCCGTTCGGACTTACAATGAGTGGAATAAGTTCTAAATCTGAAAACACACTTGCCAATAAATATAAGTACAATGGTGGTAATGAGTTACAAGCAAATGAATTTAATGATGGTAGTGGGTTGGATTTATATGATGCCCATTTTAGGTTCTACGATGCACAAATAGGGCGATTTCATCAAATTGACGCTTTTGCAGGGATTACACTTAGTATATCAACATATGCCTTCTCGAATAATAACCCTGTTTCTAATAATGACCCATTAGGATTAACTCCAACAGACCCTAATGAAAAAAATGAAGCTGGTAATAAAATAAGTGTTCAACAGCTTGATGAAGTAGTGGTTTCTAATAAATCAAAAAAGCAAAGTAGTAGTGCTGGATTAAGGTTTACCAATGGATTTTTTAAAGCTTTAGATAAGTATACACCCGAACAAAGAAGAATAGATGAGTATCAAAATGACCAATACTTGAAAAAAAATTACGCAAAGGTAGATCCAATGCATATGAAAATGTATGATTTGAGAGCACAAGCCAATCGGGAATGGAAACAAAATTCAATAGGTGCTTTAGTGGCTCTGGCTTCGCCAGTATTGATTATGGGGTGTCTACAATCGGGGGTCATTAGCCCAACTGTTCAAGCAATAAAATGGACTTTTCAAAAAAAAGCACAAACAAGTTTGGTGGGTGGTTTGGCAGATTTAGCTGTTCAGTATGGCACAAATGGTAATAATTTATCAGATATCAATGTGGTATCAACTGCTGCAAATATTTTAACAGGCAATCCTTTTTTAAGTGCGTTTACTGGAGCTACAATAAATTTATCATGGAATACATCGCTAGAATCAATTCAAACAGGAAGTTTTATGCCATTTATGCCTAGATCTGCAGGTGATTGGTTATTAAATACTGGAACAAACACAATTGGTAATCATATCGGCAATTATTTAGGTCCTGCTATGAGTAGTGATTTTGGTCATATAGGCTCGTTTTTAGGAAATTCTTTTGGAAATATATTTGGAACGTCAAGTTATAATATTCTAAAATAAATTTGTTGTTTATGATTAATAAGAAGATTTATTTAATGCTTTTCTTTGGTATTATTGCAATTTTTTTTATATATAAAATAATAATGCTAAAGGAATTGAATAACAAACATTTGGTTACTACTTGCACAATAACTAATGTGGTTTGGGGAGCTAAAAATTCAAGATTTATAATTAATGCTGAATTTAATGTAGGTGATAAAATTACATCTGCATCAACACAACCTAGCTGCACCAATTATAATATGAATTATTTATATAATAAATTAATTGGTAAAAGAGCAATAGTAATTTATGAACCTACTGATATTAATAATAATGTACTTCTTCTCGAAGAAAAAATGTATAAATCATTTAATTTAATTATGCCAGATTCTTTAAGATGGATAGACAGTTTAGTTAGTTGTAAGTAGTTCCAGCTCGCTTTGAAAAAGCACCCCTAGCTCTACGAAGCATGTTGCTTCATTAGTTTTATTATTTTTACATTGCCAATAAAAAAATTATACCATATTACAATAATTTGTAATTTTAATTTACAAATGTTCTTTGAAAAAGTGGTTGCATTAAAAGTCGTTCGGTACTTACAATGAGTGGGATAAGTTCAAAGGCTGAAAGTACACTTGTGAATAAATATAAATACAATGGCAAGGAACTACAATCAAATGAATTTAGTGACGGTTCTGGTTTAGAATTATTTGATTATGGTGCAAGGATGTACGATGCTCAAATAGGAAGAATGCCAACACAAGATAGATATGCTCACGCCTTTTCTTCAATTAATCCTTATCATTACTGTGCAAATAATCCAATAAGTTATGTTGATGTAAATGGTGACTATATCAGTAAAGAGATAGAAGGGAAAGATGGTAAGTCATCTACATATATTTATGGTCAAGGTGCAGATGGTTGGGGTTTCTATAATGATGGGAAAAAATATTCTGGTGATGATGGGCAAATAAACTCACTTGCTGCTTCATTAGAAATGTTAGCTACAAATGAGAATGAAGAAATAAGTGGTCGTTTTAATACTTTGGCTTATGATGATATTCAACACAATATCAACTTTGGAGATGGGGATAAAATAAGTAGTGATAAACTTAAAGATGCTTCGGGTAAGCTCATTGGGACAAATACCCCTTTTAGTACAGTTGCAAATAATACCTCATTTAGCCAACTAGGTAACATTATGGGAATAAACAATGGGACTAAAAATGCACAAGCACAATTTGCATCAAATCTTCTTAGCATAACATATTCAGAAACCACTCAAGGGGGCAATATAAAAGGCAATCAAATATTACCTAATGGATATTTAGCTAATGGTGGTGTTTATATGTTTGGACCTTCCAATGAAAATGAAATTAATAATGGAAGACCTAGCTTTACAACACCTCAATATACAGGCTATCAAGGGGCAACAATCTTCTCAGATAGGGCTTATATCCAAAATCTGATTCTTGCCCAAATACCAGGAACATCCCCTATTTTATTTTACTCATCTCCAGTATTTTATGGAAACAACTGTAGTAAGGTTGTTTCAGGTGTAACAGGTATATTTAGTATAAAATGGAACAATGTTCAAATACCTTTTATAAAACTTAAATAATACAATATAAATTATGAGAAATTTTATTTTGATAATATATTTTATTTTGAGTTTTATAAACTTAAATAACCTTTTTTGCCAATCAGTTACGACGGATAGTGTTGTTAAAGTTAAAATGATAAATAAAGATAAAATTGACTCTGCATTTAAAAGTTATGGTGACAGAACATATAATCTTGATTCTTTGTTGGAAGCCGATAGACTAGAAAGAGAGGGTTATCAAAAGCAAAAGGCTATAATAAAAATAGACAGTTGTCAAAAAAAGTTTATTAAATCAATATTTAATGATATATATTACGGCAAAGAAGAGTGGATTGTAGTAAAGATAATTAACTGGAAAACTACTCAGGAAGAACTAATATCTAGCAAATTATTTTACGATACTTATCTAAGTCCATTTAGAAAATCTTATCGTGATACAGCTATAAAAAACTACAATGGCTATATGTTGAGTACTGAATTAAGTTATTTTACTAATACAGGATTTGATAACGACAACCTAAAGTTTAAAGACTATTATAGAGGCTACAAAAAAGACATAATGCAATACAACAAACTATCTAAGCAAGGTTTACAAGTTGTATTAAAAAAATACTTCGATAAAAAGCAGCAATTACTTGATAAATACAAGCCAATACAAATGCAATTATTTTGGTATTTATTTGATAATAGAGTAAGAGTAGTAACACCCAAAACAGGTAAATCTTATTACATTTTATATGATTGTGCTACTACCTTTTTTCCTAAAGCTTCTTATGCTGCATATTTTTAAAATCATATTGCAAAGAAAATAACACTAGTTCTACCAAGCATGTTGCTTCACTTGCTTTATTCTTTTGGCTTCGCAATAAAAAAATAAAAAATCACATAAGAATAAACTTGTATTTTTAATTTACAAATGTTCTTTGAAAAAGTGGTTACATTAAAAGCCGTTCGGACTTACAATGAGTGGTATAAGTTCTAAAGCTGAAAGTACCCTAACCAATAAATACAAATACAATGGTAAAGAAGAACAAAGACAAGAATTTAGTGATGGAAGTGGTTTAGAATGGACTGACTACGGAGCAAGAATGTATGATAACCAAATAGGACGCTTCCATACCCAAGATAGATTTGCAGATAAGTATTTAGAAATGACACCATACCATTATTGTGCAAATAATCCAATGCGTTTCATTGATGTAAATGGTGATTATATTGAAACAAGCTATACAAAAAAAGGAGAAGATGGAAAAGAAACGACGATTAACTTGACATATAGGCACGGAGCTACAGAGAAGGAATGTGGTTTTTATGATGCAGATGGTAATAAATACAATCAAGGTTCAGATGCAACAGGATTTGTAGATGAAGTATTGAATGCCTTACTAACAATATCCTATATTAATGACCCTCAAATAACTGGACGTTTTTTAGATGTTGTAAATGATAAGGACTTTAAACACGTTATACAAAAGGGTGGTGAAAATCAAGGAGACAATCCGATTGTTAATGCGGATGGTAAAACAGTCGGTAATATAGTTACTTGGAATCCAAATCAACGTGGTGAAGATGGAGTTTATAATAAATACGGATCTTTAGGTCACGAGTTATTAGGACATTCTTTTCAAATAAAAAATGATATAAATAATCTTAATAAATTGCCTAATGGTTTATGGGAAACAGAAGCTGATGCCAGTAATATACAAAGTATAATTAGATGGAGAACTAATCAAGATAGACGAAGAGAATATTATTCCATCTTAGATGAAAAAAATCCAATTAAATCATATGATGTTAATGGCAAACCAGTATTTAATTTAATTCCTTTGAAAATTCCTGAAAACTTTTTTCTTTGGTATCCTCCTATTAAAAAAAAGAAGTAAAATGAAACTAAAATTATATATACTGGTAGTCATTTTTTTTGCAGGTTCTAAAGTATTGCTAGTAGTCGGTTGTCCTAAAAATGACACTTGTAGAATAAAATATTTTAAACAAGTCCTTTTTAGCCAGAGTCATACCTCACCATTTTTGGTGGTGAAGGTTAGAGATAATAATCTCATTAAGACTATATTGATAAGAAACTGTTATTTATTTGATTATTATAAGTTGAAATTTAGTTACAATATTAAAGAATACGAAGAAGCATTAACTTTTTTTCTTTTAAGCGATTCTACATTGCCAATTCAAATTGAAAGCCTATCATCTTATAATTTTTCTATTTTAAATACAAACTCAGAAGTAAATAAATTTTATTCCAAAAAAGGCTTTGATAGAGCTAAAGAGTTTTACTTAAAAAAGTCAGGAGATAGTTTAATTGGACGAATCTCTTTATTTGAAGGTCTTGATATATTTTTTAAAAACAAGTACTTTTTAAAAACAAGTGATGAAGGTGGGTATCTTTACTTTGAAAAATTTGAATGTAATTAACATAATACAATGATTACCCAGCTCTACCAAGCATGTTGCTTCGCTAGTTTTATTATCTTGGCTTTGCAAGTTAAAAAAAATAAAAAACAACATTACAATAAATTGTATTTTTAATTTACAAATGTTCTTTGAAAAAGTAGTTTTATTAAAAGTCGTTCGGACTTACAATGAGTGGAATAAGTTCTAAGGCTGCAAACACACTTGCCAATAAATATAAGTACAATAGCAAAGAAGAACAACGCCAAGAGTTCAGTGATGGTAGTGGTTTGGAATGGGTGGATTTTGGGGCTAGGATGTATAATAATCAGATTGGGAGGTGGATGGTTGTTGACCCTTTAGCAAAAGAAAGAAGTTGGTTAACACCATACAATTACGTACAGAATAATCCTTTGAATAGAATTGACCCCGATGGGAGGTTAGATGACTGGGTAGAAAGTGCGGATGGAAAAATTTATTGGGATGAAAACTCAACTTCTCAAGAAACAACCAAAGAAGGAGAAAAGTATTTAGGTAAAAATGTTCTTGTTGGAACTCATAATCGTGATGCAAACGGAAATGAACTAATTAATACCGCTCAGTTTGACCTTTATCTTGAAAGTAATAAAGAAGGTCCTTCTGCAAAAATAATGGGTAATACAGTTCCTGCCGATAATACAAAGGCAGGGACATTGGCAGAAGGGCTTTATAGTGCAATATTCGGACATAGAAATGCTGAAAAATACAAGAATGAATTGGCAATAAGAATTTATAACTTAGATGGAACAGACGGATTACCAACACTAAATGGTAATCCTAATCCAGTAAGTGATGGAAAAACATTAACTGGAGTTCTATTTCATATGGGAAATAATTATCAAACTTCACTATTTGACTCTAAGGGAAATGCATATAGTAGTGGATGCCAAACGAGTGGGTGTTATCCCAATTCACGAGCTGCACACAATGAGTTTATGAAAACGGTTGGAACAGACTTTAAAGGAATTTATTATTTACGCTCTAAACCTGTATCTACCTCACCCTAAATTGTATGAGATGTCATTAAAACAATAACATTATGAGAAATTTATTAGTGCCGTTATTATATTTTATTCTTTGCTTTTCCTTCAAGGCTCAGGAAAAGCAAAAGAGAGAATTAACATTTACAAAGTGGGAGTGTAAAATAGCAGAAGATTGCATTAACACCTATGAGTTTATAACTGACAGCACGTTTAAGTTTTTCAGTTGTGAAATGGAGGATGTGTACTTTAGAGATTACTATTTCAAAGATGGGTTTTTAATGCTTGATGAAAAAGAAAGTATTTATGATAAAAATCTTACTGAATCTTCGATACATAGGTCGGAGAGAAAATTATACAAAGTGATTATTGAGAAGGATAAATTAAAACACTTATCAATGAGTACTTGGACAAATGATAAATGGGTTCAATCAGACTTTAAGTTTGATAGTAATTATATTTATATCAAAAAATGAAAGAGTTAGCTCAGCTCTACAAAGCATGTTGCTTCGCTAGTTTTATTATATTGGCTTTTTAAAAAAAAATAATATCACATTACAATAATTAGTATTTTTAGTTTACAAATGCTCTTTGAAAAAGGCGGTTACATTAACAGTCGTTCGGACTTACAATGAGTGGCATAAGTTCTAAGGCAGAAAGTACCCTCCAAAACAATAAGAAATATAATGGAATTGAGTTTGATGAAGATTTAGGTTTAAATATTTACGAAGCCTTTTACAGACACTTAGACCCACAAACTGGAAGATGGTGGGAAATAGACCCCAAGATTGAATGGGAAATGGAAAATTGGAGTCCCTATAATTCAAATTTTAATAATCCAATTATTTATAGTGACCCAAAGGGAGATTGTCCACTTTGTATTATACCAATACTTATTGGGTTACTTACTACTTCAACTCCAGCTAATCCACCCTCATCATTACCAATACAAAATAGAACTGAAGCAGCTACAAAGAGTTGGGAAAATGCAGTACATAATCGAGATGTGCAAATTGTTGGAGCATTGTTAACTGGTGGTGCGAAAGTTATTGCCAATGCAATAGATAATACTTATAATAAAGTTGAAGAGTCGGTTCAAAAAAATAATACTCAAGAGTCAAAGGCTAAAGAACCTGAATTAAGAGTAAAAGAGATTGGAAAAACCAAAACAGGGGAAACAAGAGTTAAAGCAGAACGTGGTGAAACCAGGTTAGATATTACTAATGATAGAGTGAAGGAATATGTTAAGGAACCAAGAAATCCTAAAACTGGTGAAAGGCAGGTTAATTTTAAGAAAGAAGGCCTTCCTGATAATAGTCAAATTATTCCCGGGTCTAAAGGGTTAAAGCGTACACCAACTCCAAGTGAACAAAAAATTCTTGAAACAAGTAAAGTTAAAACAAATCCATAATAACATGAATATTGATACTGTAGTAAAAAATTTTAGGCTTTTTATTTTGTCTTCTTGGGATTCCTTTTTACTTTTTAATGAACCTGAAAGTACAAGAAGATTTGAAGAGAATACAGACAATTGGCTTCAGGCAAATTGGGAAGTTTTAGTAGAAGCTAAGCTTACTGGAGTAAATGAGTTTTTAGAAGCTTATGGTAATGGAGCAGATTGTAATTCTTCAAGCAGTAGAATTTGTTATGCTGATAAGCTGCCTACACATAGAATTAAATGTGCAAATACAACAATTAGAGATATAATTAAAAATAAAAAAATTGTCATAGAGAATATGTATTTTGACAGATTTATCAGCATCGAAAATAAATATCCTATTGTTGTACCCCCATTTGATTATGTGTTGTTAACAAGTGATGACGACACTGCGATTGTTAGTGTAAATGAAGTGATTTTTGAGCTTGAAAAAATATAAAGCAGTTTGGCCTTGATAAGCATATAAATAAGTTCATTCAAGCAAGTTGCTTCACTAGTTTTATTCTTATGGCTTTGCCAATAAAATAATTTTAATTTCACATTACAATAACTTGTATTTTTAATTTACAACTGTTCTTTGAAAAAGTGGTTCCATTAAAAGTCGTTCGGACTTACAATGAGTGGCATAAGTAGTAAGGCAGTAACTAATGCACCTGAAAATAAGTATAAGTTTAATGAAGCCACAGAATTTAATAACACGTTTGATATTAGTCTGTATGAAACTAATTTTAGATTATTAGACCCACAAGTGGGAAGGTTTTGGCAAATAGATGCACTGGATGGATTATCGATGAGCCAAAGTTTATATCAATTTGCAAGAAATAATCCTTTGAGTAGAAATGATAAATTGGGTTTGACCGATTTACCAGTCACCGATCCAAATTATATACACGATGATAAGCCTTTACCAGAAGTTGTTGTTACTAGTAAACCAAAAGAAAAAAATAATTTACTAGGTGGTTGGTATTTTGCCAAAGCATTAGATAATTACACACAACAACAAAGAAAACAGGACCAATACGAGTATCAACAATATGGATTGGGCAATTTAAAACAAGTAAGTCAACAAAATCAAAAAAACTTTGCACAATGGAAAAAGGCAGATAATGAATGGAGGCAAATGTCTTTGGGTATTGTGTGCTTAATAGTTGCACCTGTATTTGTTGCAACAGCACCTGAGGCAACTGTTGGGGCAATAGTTAGAAAAGTTGCATTCAGTTTAAAACAAACTTTTGCCTTGAAGGTAGAATCAAATATTGCTAATGGCTTGGCAGATTTAACATCCCAACTCACTTTTAACGGATTTAAATTTGGAGAAGTTAATATAACCTCTGTTATTTCAAATACCTTAATTGGAGGTAACCTAACAGGTTCGGCAATTACAAATTCACTTCTTGGTTCTACGGTAAACTTAAGTTTTAATTCTGTTACCGAATCTTTATCAAGTGGAAGTTTAGCTCCACTTGGTCCTAATAGTTTAACAAATTGGGGAGCTAATTTTGTTACTGGTTCAATAGGTAATCGATTAGGTTCAACATTTGGAATGGGGCTTTTTAATGATTTTGGCAGCGGGTCTTTCTCAAATTATTTTGGCAATTTATGGGGGAACAATGTTGGTTCAACTATAAACTATATTTTAACTCAGTAATATATGAAAAATAATAAAAAATACTTATATATTTTTCTGATATTGTTAATTATTTTTTTCTCATTTTGCATTTTTAGAGTGTATCTAATTTCAAAAAACAAAACTATAGTTCAAGCAATAATTAAAAATGTCTATGTATCAAATAGAACATCTCCAATTATTGATGCTGAGTTTTATTATAAAAACATAAAGTATAAATCAAGCACTCGTATAAAAGGTTATGATTGCACGTTAGAGAACTTTTATAAAAGGGCTTTCATGAGAAAAATTTACGTAATTTTTGACTCATTAAACCCAAATAATAATATTCTAATAACCGAAAGGAGTGATTATAAAAAATATAATTTACCTTATCCTAGTTATATCGATAGCTTGAAGAATTGTAACAAATAAGAGTAACAACGTAAATAGTATTAGAGATTCTATAAGTATTGTTCAAGGCAAATCAGATAGCATTTCTAATATTCAGCCTGAATGCCAAAAAACAGTTAGAGAATTTTTGAAATGGTAAAAGGTTCATCCCAGCTCTACGAAGCATGTTGCTTCTTTAGTTTTTTACTTTGGCTTTGCAATTAAAATAATTTAAACCACATTACAATAAATTGTATTTTTAATTTACAAATGTTCTTCGTTTGGCATTAGATAATACACCAGAAGTAAAAGTTACAATGAAAGTTCCGAAGGGAGCCTTTTCAAAATCAACAATAATTGATGCCGCAAACAAAATGCCTGGGGGAGGTTTGGAAAGGAAAGCATCAGGCAATATTCCTGCTGAAATTATTAAAGTAAAAGAATTAAAACAATAAAGTAAATATGGAGTGTAGAGTTAATATACTTGAACCATGGGAATCAGGAACAAACAAATCAATCAAAGGGGAAATATTGCAAAATACTGGAAATCAATTTTTACTTTCAGTTGTAGAAAAAATAAATGTAAAAGGTAATTTAGCCCAATTCTTTGTTTGCAAAGTAAAAAATGAGGTACTAAGAACTCAATTTAATAACTGTACAAATGGCATTTATGAAATTAGTATGGTATATGATAAAAACATTAATAATGCATTACAATTAGTACCTGACATTAACGACTACCGAGGCAATTTTTTAACGGGAGAAATAATAATTTAAAGTAAAATCTTTACTGGATTTTCTTTCCCAACTTAGCCTAGCCTATCCTTAAAAAACGTAGGCTAGGCGTATGTATTTGCTATACTAACAAAATCAACACTTGCTTTATAAAGCATGTTGCTTCGCTAGTTTTATTACATTGGCTTTGCCAATAAAAATTATTTTAAACATCATTAAAATAAAATTGTATTTTTAGATAACAAATGTTCTTTGAAAATGGTGTAGCATTATCAGTCGTTCGGACTTATAATGAGTGGGATAAGTGCGAAAGCTGAAAGTACACTTGTGAATAAATATAAATACAATGGCAAGGAACTACAATCAAATGAATTTAGTGACGGTTCTGGTTTAGAATTATTTGATTATGGTGCAAGGATGTACGATGCTCAAATAGGAAGAATGCCAACACAAGATAGATATGCTCACGCCTTTTCTTCAATTAATCCTTATCATTACTGTGCAAATAATCCAATAAGTTATGTTGATGTAAATGGTGACTATATCAGTAAAGAGATAGAAGGGAAAGATGGTAAGTCATCTACATATATTTATGGTCAAGGTGCAGATGGTTGGGGTTTCTATAATGATGGGAAAAAATATTCTGGTGATGATGGGCAAATAAACTCACTTGCTGCTTCATTAGAAATGTTAGCTACAAATGAGAATGAAGAAATAAGTGGTCGTTTTAATACTTTGGCTTATGATGATATTCAACACAATATCAACTTTGGAGATGGGGATAAAATAAGTAGTGATAAACTTAAAGATGCTTCGGGTAAGCTCATTGGGACAAATACCCCTTTTAGTACAGTTGCAAATAATACCTCATTTAGCCAACTAGGTAACATTATGGGAATAAACAATGGGACTAAAAATGCACAAGCACAATTTGCATCAAATCTTCTTAGCATAACATATTCAGAAACCACTCAAGGGGGCAATATAAAAGGCAATCAAATATTACCTAATGGATATTTAGCTAATGGTGGTGTTTATATGTTTGGACCTTCCAATGAAAATGAAATTAATAATGGAAGACCTAGCTTTACAACACCTCAATATACAGGCTATCAAGGGGCAACAATCTTCTCAGATAGGGCTTATATCCAAAATCTGATTCTTGCCCAAATACCAGGAACATCCCCTATTTTATTTTACTCATCTCCAGTATTTTATGGAAACAACTGTAGTAAGGTTGTTTCAGGTGTAACAGGTATATTTAGTATAAAATGGAACAATGTTCAAATACCTTTTATAAAACTTAAATAATACAATATAAATTATGAGAAATTTTATTTTGATAATATATTTTATTTTGAGTTTTATAAACTTAAATAACCTTTTTTGCCAATCAGTTACGACGGATAGTGTTGTTAAAGTTAAAATGATAAATAAAGATAAAATTGACTCTGCATTTAAAAGTTATGGTGACAGAACATATAATCTTGATTCTTTGTTGGAAGCCGATAGACTAGAAAGAGAGGGTTATCAAAAGCAAAAGGCTATAATAAAAATAGACAGTTGTCAAAAAAAGTTTATTAAATCAATATTTAATGATATATATTACGGCAAAGAAGAGTGGATTGTAGTAAAGATAATTAACTGGAAAACTACTCAGGAAGAACTAATATCTAGCAAATTATTTTACGATACTTATCTAAGTCCATTTAGAAAATCTTATCGTGATACAGCTATAAAAAACTACAATGGCTATATGTTGAGTACTGAATTAAGTTATTTTACTAATACAGGATTTGATAACGACAACCTAAAGTTTAAAGACTATTATAGAGGCTACAAAAAAGACATAATGCAATACAACAAACTATCTAAGCAAGGTTTACAAGTTGTATTAAAAAAATACTTCGATAAAAAGCAGCAATTACTTGATAAATACAAGCCAATACAAATGCAATTATTTTGGTATTTATTTGATAATAGAGTAAGAGTAGTAACACCCAAAACAGGTAAATCTTATTACATTTTATATGATTGTGCTACTACCTTTTTTCCTAAAGCTTCTTATGCTGCATATTTTTAAAATCATATTGCAAAGAAAATAACACTAGTTCTACCAAGCATGTTGCTTCACTTGCTTTATTCTTTTGGCTTCGCAATAAAAAAATAAAAAATCACATAAGAATAAACTTGTATTTTTAATTTACAAATGTTCTTTGAAAAAGTGGTTACATTAAAAGCCGTTCGGACTTACAATGAGTGGAATAAGTTCGAAAGCTGAAAGTATACTTTCTAATAAATACAATGGAAAAGAACTGCAATCGAATGAGTTTAGAGATGGAAGTGGATTAGAATGGACAGACTATGGAGCAAGGATGTATGATAATCAGTTAGGCAGGTGGCATACAATAGACCCATTAGCAGATTTATACAGTTCCATTTCTATTTATTGCAATGTTGCCAATAATCCAATAAATGCTTATGACTTAGATGGTAGAAGAATAATATATGTCAATGGTTATTGGAATAGATTACTAAATCACTTTGGATGGGCTCCAAGTTCTGGCGGAAAAAATTATTGGGAATATTTCTCCTCTACTTTTTTAGGAGAGTCAAGAAAATTTTTTAATATAAAAAATACTGAAAGTGAATTGTTTATAGATGGTTCTAGCTTATATGCTGGAGATCAATCAGGAAGTGATAGAAAATCACTGGGATATAATTATGCTCAAGAACATTTTGAGGAGTTGACACTAGGCTTGAAAGAAGGAGAATCGTTCTCATTTATTAGTCATAGCGAAGGTGGAGCTTTTGCAGCGGGGATTGCCACTTATCTTTATTTACATGGTTATAATATTGATAAAATATTGTATCTCTCTCCAGATGAAGCAGACGAGTTTGTAGGAGCTCCAGCAAAATTTAGTATTCAAGCTCATTATGATAATGACCCTATTTCACCTGCAATAAGGCTTAAAGGTGTAGATGTCTTTGTAAATTTTAATTATCAAAATGGAAAAGCAACTGGAGCAAAATCTTCACATGGATTAACGCCAACATCCTATACACTATCAAAATTGAGTGATGTACTTAATATTTTACATAAAGCTTTAGGAAATAGTTTTTTTACAAGCGTATTTAGTGTTAGTGGTGAATGGACAATAACAGAAACCCAAAATGGTTATATTTTTACACGTATTGACAGTATAAAAACACCTGAAGAAAAAGAAAAAAATATTGAATAATGATAATAAAAATATTATACTATTTATTAATTATTATTATTAATAGTATTGGGTTTATTTTTGTCGGAATAGCTTTTATCGGAAGTCCTCAAACTAATAGTGAGGCAATTAATCATATTAGTGATTCTCAATTATCTTTAGGGAGCTTATTATACATAGTTTTCATTTCTTTTATATTTACTTTGTTCACATTATTGATAAATTTTCTTTTCAAGAAAAAATTATTATTTTCCTCGAAATACATAACTTTTTTTGCAGTTACTCAATTGTTGGTTTATATTTTAATTTATTATATAATTTATTTGCTTATGTATATAAAATAATTACATGAAGCAGATTTTGTTAAAAAATAAGAATAAGAAGTTGAAATTAACATACGGCAATGTGAAAAAAACAGTTGGTTTTTAGTTTAAAATATTTTTATGTTCAAAACAATGCCTAATAAAAATAGCGAAGCAACATGCTTCGTAAAACTGGTATTCACTTTTGGAGCTCTTCAATTTGGTTGGGTGTAGAAAATGAAAGAAGAAAGAAAAAAGAAAAAAGAGTTTGAAAATTTTAAAGTTAAACAGCCATCTAAGGTTTATGAGGCTAAGTAAAATAACAAAATAAACAAAGCCCACGTAAGTGGGTATTAGTAATCTCCTTCCCAACAACTTCCCTTTAACTATTCACATTAGCTTGGCAAGGAGAAGTTGCTAGGAAGGAAAAAAAGACAGCCACAGCCAGTTCCGTGTGCCTTGTATTCTAAAAGCGTACCAATATTAGAACGGTTTGTATAGTACGCTCCGTGAAGATTCCAAGGCTGTTTTTTATTATATCATTCAATGATATACTTGTAATTGTCGAAACGATAAAACTTTATAATGTCATCTAAATATCTTGGTCGTGGTATTAATGGGTCTTTAAAACGATGTATGTATATTTCATTTTCAAAATTGATTACTCTAAATAAAAAATCTTCAGCAGTACATTCTGTTTTAGTTTTTCCAAGAAATTTTCTTGTCCAAGGATTAAAACTATAAGCATTATAAACAACTCTTTGCTTATTTACTGTAGTATCAAAATTTAAAATCTCAATAAGGTTTAATTGCATTTCACCACAGCATTTGTTTTTTCTATTGACTAAACAAGGATTAGTAAAATTATAAGTAATATAGTCTTTTGATTGAACTAAGCCGAACTGTTTAGCTTTGTTATAATAAAAGTTAATGCTATCGCAAAAAACATTTTTTGTAAACTCCGTGTTATTAGTACAAGCAACTATTTGTTCCTTCCCTTGTACTGCATCATAAAAATAAGTATTAAGAAAGGCATTAGTTGTGTTGCCATCATTTAGTATAAGCTTGAACCCTTTTGTATAATACTTGCTTTTGTTAGATTTTGTAATAGTTAGACTTTCGGTCAATGTATCTAAAAACCCATACCCAAAATAATCATTAGGAAAGTATCTAATATGGTTTTTAACAAAATGTTTACCATACTTTTTTATTAGTAACTTTTCATCATCTAAAACAATTTTAGGCTTATTTAATAAAGTTGTTACTCCATTAGATGTCATAGTGTATGCCTTTCCTAATTCATTATCTGCAACATACATTACATTACCCAAACTATCATAACGTGTATAAACTCCAACTTCTGTATGATAGGCATTAAAGGTTATTGAAGTATATTTCTTTCCACCTTTATCATACGAAGTTTCACAGATTGTTTTATTGATTCTGTTTAATTCCAAAGTGGTTAGAAAATCTCCATCTGTGTAATTAAGTAAAATAGTTGTATCTGTAAATATTCTTGATTGTAATTTCATTAATTGAGATAAGCTACTTGATTGGCTTATGAAAAAAACAATTACGAAAGATAGAAAAAAATTATACCATTTCATGTTTTCATATTTTAAGAATCACAAAAGATATTATTGTACATTTATTACTAAATAAGGGTTTGCATCAACTACAGTTTGTAAAAAATCAGCAGCTCCACCACCCATAGAAGACCTAACATCATCTATCTTTTTTCCATTCTCTTTTTTAAGATTACCCAATACATCTTTTGCCCAAACCATCATCTTATCAAAATATTTCTTCCCATCACTTTGATTTAACTGAAGTTGGCCAGTTGTATGAGGTAAGGTAGAGTATTTATTCCAAAATTGACTTTCCCAACCTTGTACCAAAATTTCAGAGCCAATTTGACGCCAAGCTCCATTTTTAGAATCCCTTCCAGTACTGTGTAAATATTCATGTACAATAGAATGAACTAATATTAAAAAAGCAGCATCTTTATCTTCCTTAGCAGCAGTAACATAATTATCGAGCATATGATAATCAATAGTTACAGACAATCTACCACTACCTCCATCATTGGATGTTGCATTAGCGATAACTCCTAAATCTCCTACATCAATTACAGGATGGTATTGTACTTCTGTATTATTTAAATAAAATTTTTTTCTATCATGATAAATTGCATCATTGAAATGAGACATAAATGTTTCGCTTGCATTAGCATTATCGCAAAAAATAGTCATAAGATGCTGATTGTGTATTAAACCAGCCATATTATTATTTCTTAGTCGAGTTACTATTTCCTTATATTTAGGGTTATTTTGTAAATTGTAACCAATTTCAAACATTCCTTGTACATCAACACTTTTTATTGGATTATTACTTACATAAACATATGCAGATTGGTGAGAATATGCCTCACTCATAATATCTATACAACCCCATCTTCCTATTTGTTGGTCGTACATCCTTGCTCCGTAGTCTGTCCATTCAAGTCCTGAGCCGTCACTAAATTCGTTTGATTGTAGTTCTTTACCGTTGTATTTTTCTTTATTGGTAAGGGTACTTTCTGCCTTAGAACTTATTCCACTCATTGTAAGTCCGAACGGCTTTTAATGTAACCACTTTTTCAAAGAACATTTGTAAATTAAAAATACATTTTATTATTATGTATTATAAAATATTTTTAGTGGCAAAGCCAAAATAAAAAACTAGCGAAGTAATATGCATGGTAGAGTTGGGCTTTATATTATTTACATTTCGGTTTACAAATAACTTTCTTCTTCTTACTGTCCCAGTATAATTTCTCTTTATTCTTATCGTACCAGCCTTTCCATCTTAAATAATCCTTCTCAGTTGGATCTAATTTGCCAATCTGCCCCCACGTGTCAGATTCAGACTGTATTTTAGTCAACTGTTCTAAAAAATCTATAGCACCTACTCGTTTTAAAGTAGAATCTGGGTCGATTTCCTTGACATAATTATAGATAAGCTTTAGCTGATTTTCTACCATAGATTTTGCTATTGCTTTATTGTCTTGCTTTTGAGAAAAAAGCAAACTACTTACCATTAGGTTAACTATTATCAATATCAACTTTATACTCTTCATACAGATTAATTACCCTGATAATTTTGAATCACGTTTTGAACGTTGTTCCTTTCTACCATTATTCGTATCGTTCTTGTATCAGTTCCGTTTGTTACTTTAATATCATAATAGCCACTATAGACTTTAGTTCTTGATGATGTAGCACCTACTTTGTGTAAGGTGCCGAATCCTGGATAATCACTCATATAAACAGGAGCAAAGGGATCTGTTCTTTTCCAACCTGTTATTTTAGCTTCCGAATCACATGCAGCAATATGGTCATTACGATAATCCTCAGAACCTCTTCTTTGTTTTAATGTCTGTTCTTTTATGGTATGAGCTAAATGACCAAAAGAATTAGTTGTTTTATCCTGACCTTCTCCAGGATCATGGTTTTTAATATCGCCTATATCCATAACTCCAGCACCATATTTATCCATAGTAACTTCCTCTGAGTTATTAACAACATCAATACCAACAACTCCTTTTTTCAAATCGGCAGCGTCATTTACAACACCGAAAAATTCCTTTTGAGCATCTGTCATTTTACCTTTGGCTTTCTTATTCTTTTCTAAGGTCACTAATCCAGTTTCACTATTTCGGTTTGCTGTATAGAATCCGCCTAAACCCAGATTAATCATATCAACAGCTTCTTGTGCTCCTTCACCATTAAGCACCAAGGAATCTCCATTTATATCAATAAAATTAATTGGATTGTTAGCCCCATATTGATAAGGGGTCATATCCAAATATTTCTCGGAAAATCTATCTTGAACAAAGAATCTTCCTATTTGATTATCATACATCCTTGCTCCATAGTCAAGTAGCTCTAACCCACTACCATCGCTAAACTCTTGTCTTTCTTCTTCTTTGCCGTTGTATTTGTATTTATTGGCAAGCGTACTTTCAACTTTAGAACTTATCCCACTCATTGTAAGTCCGAACGACTTTTAATGTAACCACTTTTCAAAGAACATTTGTAAATTAAAAATACTGTTTATTTTAATGTGGGTTAAGTTTTTTTATTGGTAAAGTCATATGAATATAACTGTAGAAGCAACTTGCTTCGTAGAGCGGGGGAAAAGCACTTGATATTTACACTAAATGTAATAATACTGTTAACTAAGAGTTGTAAAAAATCTTAGATAATTTATCAATTAATAATTCCAATCTTAATCCATATCCATTAGGTTCATCATTTTCATCAAAACCCTTAGTGGAAAGTTCATTACCTACATAGTCAAGTATTTCTTCAATATCTTTTTTTGATATTTGCAGATGTACATTTCCAAATTTTATAATTGCATTTTTATTGATTGATTCAACTAATGAAGTACTAAGCTTACTTTCAAGTAAAAAATAAAAATCTTCTTTATCAATAATTAAGTTGTCCATATTGTTTAGTGAATTTTTTTAGGGTCATACTCTAACCCCATTGATTTTGCCCTGTTTAATGCTGCATTTCCTTTACCAGTAACTGTAATTTGTGGTCCTCGACTTTTACCAATATTTGTAATAACTTTTCCTTCACTATTTAATACTACTTGAGCATTCTGTCCAACATATTTTGTTTTCCCTCCTGCTTGTGCTATAACTTTAGTAGGATTTGTTACAGCATCTAATGTTGCCGATGCACTAACACCACGACCGCCATCTCTTCCAATGGTCTGATTGATTCCGTGTCTAGTATAACCTGTAATTGGATTGCTACTTTTAGAGGTTGCCACTTGGGCATCTGTAACTACATTTGTTGCGGTTGCGGTTTTTGTACCACTTGCAACAGAACTTGCTCCTCCAGTTAATGCGATGCTTATAACACCATCTGTATATCCTGCAACAGTATTTGAAGTTTGTGGAGACACTCCCGCAGCTTGCAACCCTGCACTAATACCTTGTTCTGTTAAAGTTTGCGATTGTGTACCATTCCACATCTGTTTAAAACCAGATACGGTAACATCTGCTCCGTGAACAACTGCTGCTCCGCCTACTACTGCCCCTACTCCTGTCCAAGATGTTACAGCTCCTCCAACAGCCCCTACACCCATTTCAACAAGTCCACCAACAGCCTTCACACTACCCCAAATTCTTGTACCCCAATCTCCTCCACCATCTCCATCATCTGCTATATCTCCTAATGGGTCACTTTTTAAAATTGGGTCATTTGCCATTGAATTGTATGGCGATAAGCTTTCTTGGTCGTGTTCTATTTTGGGGTCTATTTCCCACCATCTACCAGTTTGTGGGTCTAAGTGTCTGTAAAATGCTTCGTAAATATTTAATCCTAAATCCTCATCAAACTCAATTCCGTTGTATTTCTTCTTATTCTCTAATGTTCCCGCAGCTTTGGAACTTATACCACTCATTGTAAGTCCGAACGACTTTTAATGTTATCACTTTTTCAAAGAACATTTGTAAATTAAAAATACAAATTATTGTAATGTGGTTAAAAAAAAAATTATTGGCAAAGCCAAAATAAAAAACTAGCGAAGTAATATGCATGGTAGAGTTGGGGCTGCATGTAAACGGAATTGGCTGTGCCTGTTCCGGGCGTCTTAATTTTAAAAAGTGTACCAATATTAGAATGGTTTGTATGGTACGCTCCGTAAAGTTTGCAGGGCTTTGTTGTTAGTTATTAATTCTGGCTATTCAGTTGCTTAGGAACATGCCACCAAGTATTAGTATTGTCATTAAAAAACAATAACCCTTTACGTCTTATTTTGATTTTCTCGTTGTTAAATACACGATAATTAAAAAGGCTATCGGCAAAGGAAACGCTTACATCTAAAGCGGTATTCTTAAATCCTAATGAAGAAAAATATTTTTCAGTTTGCAAAGGCTTTCGGCTTAGGTAAGTGCTATTAATCTCGTACTTTATAATTTTATAAAACAAACTACGTATAGGAATATTTAATCTCAATGATAACAAAGAATCACATCTGGTATATCTAAAATAAATATCAGCAACATTCACTTCCTTTTCAAATTCTTTAATCGTCAGTCCTGTAGGAACCATTAAACCTGTTCCGTTAAAAGAATAAAGTGTATCGTTTATAAAAATTGCACATTTATAATTTTTCAAGTCCAACTCTGTTTCAAAATTTAATTTAATGTCTGAACCTGTATTAATTGTGCTGAAGTCCTGATTAATTTTTAAAGGTATATCCCTACTTTGTATTGAACTATTCAACACAATTTTTTTCCCTTTAAGTTGAGTCCATCTGCCAGAAGAGTATTCTTTGACATGATAGGCGTTATACTTGTAATCAAATGTAGAGTCCGCATTAAACTGGAAAAAATCAGGATTTGACTTTGATGTATATTTTCCAACAACTTTGATATTAGCGGAACAGCCACTAAGTAAAACTGCTGTATAGATAATTGCAATTACTCTCATAGCTTTTATTTAGTTTTCTTTTCTTCTTTCAACCATTTTTCAATGTCTTTCGATGTCATCCCACTCGGGGCATAAATGTAATTCCACTTACTATCATGTATGCCAAGTACCCAAGTATTTATAATATCGCTAAAACTGTTAACAGAACCCCAGTAGGATGGAACAGTTGTATTAAATGTACCTGGCTCAAAGGCATATTGTCGTTTGTAGGGACTAAGTTCCCTATCTAAAGAATTTGAAGACATTCTTCCTTTGAAAATATCATATCCATGTGCAGCTTCATGTACTGCATTTGCATCTTTACCTATTTCCATTGTAATAACACCAGTCTTTGCATCTTTCGAAGTGCCTCCGACCTCCTTGCCCTCCTCCATTTCTTTAAAAGTAAAGACTTGCTTTGTGTCACTACTTCCCATCTCTGTAAGTTCATTGGATGAGGCGGTTAATAATGAGATTGATTCAGTTGCACTTGCTGCATCAGCAGTAGCACTCTTTAACTGCCGTTCTAGTTTCGAAGATGTACCATCCTTTTCTATTTTACCTTTTAATTCAGCAACTCGTTTGTTAGCTTTATCAAGGCTGCCATTTTCTTCTTTTAACCTTTCACCTATACGGTCTTGTAATCGCTTTGCAATCTTTCCGTCTTTTTCAGGGTCTCCCCAAACCATTCCATCAGGGTCAGTAAATCTTATTGGATTATTTGCACAATAGACATACGGTGTCCATCTTCTGCTTACTTCTGCCAATGGGTCTATCGTTGATAGTCTGCCAATTTGAGGGTCGTACATTCTTGCATGATAATCATACATTTCTAAACCGCTTCCATCACTGAACTCATTGCTTTGTAACTCTTTGCCATTGTATTTATATTTATTGGCAAGTGTACTTTCTGCTTTAGAACTTATCCCACTCATTGTAAGTCCGAACGACTTTTAATGTAACCACTTTTTCAAAGAACATTTGTAAATTAAAAATACAATTTATTGTAATATGATTTTTTTATTTTTTAGATTGGCAAAGCCAACCTAAAAAACATACGAAGCAAAATGTTTCGTGAGTTGGCTAAAATGCTATAATTCCTAATTTAGTATCAAGATAATATTTCAATACTAGCAACTTAGTCTTTTCAGTAATGTATTTCTTAAACTCAGTAAAATAACTAATTATTATTGCCAATTCTTCTTCAACAGAATTGTTTCCCAAAATTGTATATTTTAAGGATTTTTTTGAAGCAAAAATCAACATCAAAAAGTTTTTTTCATGGTCTGATAAAGAACCAAACTTTATAAGTTTAATTTCACAAGAATCCTTGTATAATAAATATTTATTCTCAATAAACCAACTTTTCACAATTTGTCTGTTTCCATTCAGCTCTATTGTATCAAGTTTCATATCTTTTTTATAATAATCTTTAAAGTAAAACTTTATTATAGAGTCAGAATTCAACTTATATAAGCATTGTCCTACTCCTACTTTACAAAAGGAACTAACAATTAAAAAAAATAATAATTTAAATATCTTAATTTTCATCATTAATATATTATTTGGAGCTTTTTGGTAATTCATCTAAATACTTTGATTGATTTTCTTTTGGCTTTATTTCCCTTTCTTCACTAGTTGAATTAGGGTTTTGAACTTTGTTAGATTTTTTATCGGTTGCATGTGTTAATTCATGAACAACAACAGATGCAATTAAATCTTCCAAATTAAAACTTTTAGGATCGACTTTCGTATTTCCAAAATCAAGTGTTTGCCCCTCATACTTTGATATATAATCAACCATATCTTTGATGGTGGCTTCATAAATAACAACTTCTGATTTGACTAATTCTTGAGATGTAGGATTTTTATATGGGGTAGTTACTCCAAACTCTGGATTCGTTTTAAACTCATTATTCTTTATACTTTCTTTATCAAAACTTATAGAAATGGCATTTTTTGAATCATGTGCATTATTTAAAATTTTTCTTCCAATATCGGTTTTTACTAACATTTCGCCAGTCCTCTTTATATCTTCTGTAACATTCTTTCCCCAAGTTATTTGATTGTTTTTATTAATCGAAAAGTCAATCTTTTGATTTTTTCCATCAACAAAATATTCTCCATTGATTTCAACAAAACGGATAGGATTATTTCCACTAAAATGATAAGAAGAAAGTGAAAAATATTTATTTGCAAGTGGGTCAATTACTGCCCACCTTCCAATCTGCCCATCATACATCCTTGCTCCATAATCCAACCATTCCAACCCACTTCCATCACTAAACTCTTGCTTTTGTTCTTCCTTGCCATTGTACTTATATTTATTGGTTAGTGTACTTGCAGCCTTAGAACTTATGCCACTCATTATAAGTCCGAACGGATAGTAATGTGTTTCTTCAAGCAAAGCACTTCGTGTTCTTTCAATAAACAAATCATCGAACCTCATGGGTACATTAGCACTATTGCTAACGAAGATGTAAATATAACCACTTCTCGTGATTTCAATATCTTCTCCATCTTCGGCTTGTAATAAATATTTTTCTTCTCCAACATCTATCATAGGTACTTTAACAAAGCCACTATTTTCCTGTACCAGTTCTAGGTTCTCGCCATCTAACATCATCCAATTTAAATGTGCTAATGTATTATCGGAGTTCGCCATTTCTCCTTGATGAC
>Ga0207952_1000642_pt1 | contig 23268 bp, 27 predicted proteins | sample SubbioR12Aug_8Ca_FD_184831 | JGI IMG/M metagenome (GOLD analysis project Ga0207952, IMG submission 184831) | Serpentinite rock and fluid subsurface biosphere microbial communities from McLaughlin Reserve, California, USA - CR12Aug_8Ca (SPAdes) | ecosystem: Environmental > Terrestrial > Deep...
GCCGAGGCACTCGGCGTGTCCCGCCAGTCGATCAACGAGCTTCTGCGCGCCCGCCGGGCAGTGAGTCCGGAGATGGCACTCCGGCTTTCGTGCCTCTTCGGCAACTCGCCGGAGTTCTGGCTGAACGCCCAGCGCGCGGTCGACCTTTGGGAGGCCGCACAGGCAATCAAAGGCGAAATAGGGCGCATCAAGCCGTTACGCGTCGCGTAGCCGGCGCTTCCAGGTCGCGCGCGCGCATCAGTCCGGGCATCGGAGCACGCTTGGTCATCGTAGGCCAACACAAAACCTCGGCAGTTGGACGCAACTGCCGAGGTTTTACTGTCTATCGAGGAGCGCTCTGGCGGCGTTCTGTGCGATGGGATCGAGCGCCGAGTTGCGCGAACGATGGTGGTCGCTACCTGTCAGGCCGCAGCCGCCGCAGGCGCCGGCCCCGCATCGACGAGTTCCTGCCGCATCGGATCGACGCGCACGTTGAGCCCCGACAGAGAGCGTGCACCGAGCACAATCGCGTCGCCGGCCTCGGCGAAGACGACGTCGTCGAAGGTCGAGGTGCCAGAGGCGTGAATGCGCGCGCTCCCCACACGACGCTCCAGCACACGTCCATCGGTGAGCTGAAAGCGACGCACCTTCACCGGCTCGACTCCCAATGACGCCAGATCGGCAGCGGGGAGCCATGTGCTCGGCGAGCGCGTGTCGACAGCGATTGAGGAGATAGTGACCCGCCGGCCAGGGGCGGCGGGATTCTCGATCTCAATGTCGGCGCGGAACGCTTCCATCGAAAAGGAATCGACCGGATTCACACGCGGTCTCTGACGCGAGGCACTGAGGTATCGATTCCCCTCAGGAATCCGCGCATGTCGCGGATGGACCGGACGGGGAGAAACTCAATCCGATCATGATACCGGAGCGCCTGCAACTTCTGCCCAGGTGCAAGGCGCAGCGCCTTCCGGATCTCACGCGGAATGACGACCTGGAACTTGGGCGACACGGTAGCAATCGACACGCTTGCCTCGCTTGTACGCTCATTGTCCACCCACAGCGAACTACGCACCAGTCGGATGATCTCGAATCCGCACACGCCCCGGTTCGACGACCCACAGACTCGCCGGGAGGTTCTCGTCGAGCTTGAACCGCATGCGCTACACGGGAATAGGTATTACGCGTTCGTGCGCGAGCTCAGCGGCATACGCGATGGCTGTCGGAATATGCTCGGGACGAAGACTGGGGTACTGCTCCAGGATCGCCTGAGGGGTCTCACCTGCGGCGAGGTTGTCGAGGACCACGTGAACCGGAATACGAGTACCCTGAAGGCACGCCAATCCGTGCATTCGGTCAGGGTCGATCCAGATGTGCTCGCGCCAGTCCATGCGATCGCCTCGGGTGGTGTCGAAAAATAGCGCTCGCAGGTCGGCGTGCGTAGGCATTTGCAAATCTCTCGCCCGACCAACTCGGAAGGAACTCGGAAGCTGTGTGCTACCGAGTCGGGGGCAGCCATCGACTGTTCCGGGTCCGGTATCAATCACCACGTCGCGGGCTTCACGATCCGTGTCCCCGTCCCCGTCACCATCACGCTCGGAAACTGATGGGCGCCATCGCCCTGCCCTTCCGCCAACAACTGCAGAAGCTTGCAGGCGATCGCCACATCCGTCTCTTTCTCTTCGTACGTCGGAAATGACAGCCGGACCGCGCGAACCTGAAGCGTGTTCCCCGGGCCAAGCGAGCTGTTAACGAGCGTCTGGCACATGGCGCGGATATCGAGCCATCGCAGCGCACGTCCGGGCAGGTGACGCTCGGCGCTTCTGACCGAGTGGTAGAGGTTGAGGCCGTCTACCAGGAATCGGACCCGCATCTAGGGCAAAAAATACCCCGGGGCCGTAGCCCCAAGGGGGCCCGAGGTCAGCTGCCGCTCGGGGGGGGATTTTCAAGGAATTCTAGTCCGCCAGCGGCGTGAGTCAAGACGACCGGTGCCGATGTCAAACGCCATTAGAAATGTCCCCGTGGTTACGCCAGTAGAACTGTCCCCGGGTTAAGGGTTGCGGGGGGGAAGGATTTCAATGGGTGGTTGGTGTGTGGTGATGCCTTGGCGACGGACGGCATCGCGCATGGCGCGCTGGCTCTCGCGGCGCCACGCGGCGGGCATGCGAGGCTTGGGACGGAGGGCGCGAGGGATCGGCGAAGTGGAGCGGACCCGCGGGACGGGCGTCGGCTTCGGCGTGCGCGGCGCCGCCGGGGTCCACGGGAGGCGGCGGTGGTGGCCGTCGCGCGCCACGTGCACGACCGCCAGCGTCCCGTCGCGCTGTTCGCGCACGAGCACGACGCTCTTCACCGGCACGCGCGCGCTCGGCTGGAGTTGGAGGCCGCGCCCCTCGTACTGCACGACGTGATCGGGACCCACCTTGCGGGGGGTCTCCCGGCAGAAGACGGCGGCATCGGGCCAGTGCCGGCGATCGCGCGCGCGGTGGTAATCCACGGGACTGGACGGCGGGAGCGCGAAGCGCGCGTTGTGCTCGGCGAGATAGCGCGTGTCGAGGAACGTGTTCGCCGCGTCGATCGTCGCGATCCGCGCCAAGCGCAGCTTCTTGATCAACCGATCCTGGTGCGTGCCGTGGCCGCGTTCGACGCGTCCCTTCGCCTGCGGACTGGCGGCCCCAATGATTTGGATCCCCAGCTTGTGGCACATCCGGCCGAAGTGGGTGAAGGGATGGTCGCCCCGCACCGCCTCGTTGAGCGTCGGCGCCCGGAGATAGACGTTCTTCCAGTCGGTGTACAGCGCGCGCGGCACGCCGTGCGCGGTGATCCAGGCCTGCAGCACCTCGGCCGCGCCCCAGATGGTCTCGTGCGGCGCGAAGCGGATCAGTGTCGTCCCGGTCGCATCATCGACCATCGTCATCGCGCAGGCCTTGGGCCCGCGGCCCTCGAACCAGTCGTGGTCGCTCCCGTCGAGCTGGATGAGCTCGCCGAAATGCGCCTTCCGTTCGCGCCGCCGATGCGCCGGACGCCGGCGGCGCGCGCGATGCCAGAGATCGGCCTCCCGCATCCAGCGGCGCAGCGTGGAGATGGGGACGAGGCACCCGTGATCGGTCCACAGGTGCTCGGCGACGAGGGTCGGCCCAAAGCGCTGCCCCGCGCCCCGATCCGCCCCGCCGGTGTACTCCGCGCGCACGCGCGCGAGGACCTGCTCCCGAAACGCCGCGGGCGTGCGCCGGTTCGACGGCCGCCCGCGCGCGCGATGCACCAGACCCCGGGCGCCGTCCGTCCGAAAACGCGCGACCAGCCGCTTCGCGTGCCGGTAGCTCACCGCCAGCAACGGCGTCGCCTCTCGAATCGTCAACTCCCCAGCGATCACACGCCGCAGCACGGCCCCACGCTCGAACTCCTGAGCACTCATGACGGTCCACTCCATCCGACCTCCGCGAGGAAGATCGAAAAGGGGACAGTTCTATCGGTCGCTCAAGGGGACATTATCACTGGCGCTCAACACTCCTGAGTCGGCCCGGTCCTATTCGACCCTGATCGCCGCTACTTGGCCGGCAACGTCCGCACAAACGCGCGGCCCGCGTCGATCCACTCCGCAAGATCCCCGTCGGCTTCGATCCCCGGTGGATCCACATACACATATCCCTTCATCGGGCGTCCGGTAAAGTCCATCTCCCGCACATGCCGGCGTTTCAGCGCTGCCGCGTATGCCGATGGCCCGACGCGCGCGATCAGGGTGTCGCCGATGATTCCGACGAACATGTACCCACGAGAGAGAATAGCGACACCGCCAAACATTTTCTTCTCCGTCACTCGCGCCGACGCCAGTGCTTCGCGAATGCGCTGCGCCAGTCCTTCATCGTACGCCATGCGACCTCCTGACAGGGTTGGAGATTTTCAGGCCTGTCGCCACGCCCGACGAATTCGATCCAGCACGCGGCGCCTACTCTGCCGCATCTCGCGCACCGTCCCTTCGGGAGCGTCGGTGGCTTCGTGCTCCGCCGACCAGAGGACCATCTCGACCAGCATCGGTGCAAGCCCGATGCCCTTCTTCGTCAGTCGATACCTCACGCGGCGCCCATCCTCCGGATCGGGCCGACGGTCAACGATTCCGCCGCGTTCCAACCGCGCCAGGCGATCGCTGAGGACGTTCGTTGCAATTCCCTCCCCCGCGGTCAGAAATCCGTCAAACGTGTGCACCCCCTTGAACATCAGGTCTCGCACGATGAGCAGCGACCACGGGTCGCCGACGAGTTCGAGGGCGATGCTGATTGGGCATCCCGACCGGCGGACGGTGGACGACCGTTTCATCCTGGGCTCTCCGTGGAGTCTACTTGCAATTCGCAAGTAAGATAGTAGGTTCGTCCTGTCCCTTGCACTGTCCCGCCTCCGGAGTCACACGTGGATCGCGCATATTGGCTCGCTTTTGTCGCGTATCTGATTCCCACGTTTCCATTGGGATACATCTGGCATCTCGTGGCACTCAAGGACCGCTATGATCGGCTGGGCATCTATCGCGATGACGTGATCATCCCGCTCGGCTTGACGTCCATGCTGGTGCAAGCGGCCCTCTTCGCGTGGCTCTATCCGCGCATTTTTGACACCAGTCCTGATGCGTGGCTGGGGAGCGCGGCGAAGTTCGGTGCGACATTCGGACTTCTCGCCTGGTCGTTCGCGGTGCTCCCCGTGGCCGCCAAGTACCGGATGGCATCGGTGCGCGAGTTTCTCAGGCTCGAGACGGCGTTTACCGCCGTCCAATTCGCGGTGGTCGCGCCGCTGATTGCGCTCGCTTGGCGGGGACGAGCCTGATCGTTACACAGCGACCAACCACTCTCGACTGTTTTGCAACAGATTCCATCCCGCTCACGTCAACGGAGAAGCACAATGGCGAAGTATCTGGTGCTGTATCGCTCAACGACGTCCGCTATGGAACAGATGGGCTCGATGAGCGCCGCCGACAAGTCCGGCGAAATGCAAAAGTGGATGGCGTGGGGTGCGGGCGCGGGGCCGGCGCTGCTGGACTGGGGAGCACCGCTCGGCGCTTCGGCGGCGATTGGCGGTGCCGCTGCCACAGGACATGTCACGGGCTACTCAATTGTGCAGGCGGACACCATAGATGCGGCCAAGCGGCTGTTCGACGGCCACCCGCACCTGGGCCGCGCCGGCGACACGATCGAGATTCACGAAGCGATTCCGATGCCGGGGCAGTAGCGCGGGAATGTCCGGGTGCGCCGCCGCACTGGTACGCTACGCTTGATCTGGCTCGAGGAGCACAACCCAGAACCAGTCGCGTAAGTCGGTCCAACGGCGGCGCACGCGGAGACCTGCACCCTGCACCACTCGGTCGAGGCGCTCGGCGTCGTACTTGTACGAGCATTCGGTGTGAATCGTCTCGCCTGCCGTGAACTGGATGGTCACCCCTGAGACGACAACCGAGTGCGTCGCACGGGCCACCAGGTGCATTTCAATCCGGCTCGTGGCGTCGCAGAAATGTGCCCGGTGGGCGAAGCGCGATGGATTGAACGCCGCGCCGAGTTCGCGGTTGATGCGCCTCAGCACATTGAGGTTGAACGCCGCTGTGATGCCGGCGGCATCGTTGTACGCCGCGTGCAGCACGCCTGGGTCTTTGCGCCGGTCCACGCCGAGGATGATCGCACCGGTCGGCCCGATCATTCTTCGCAGCCGCCGCAGGAAGGCGGTGGCCTCGGTCGGATGAAAGTTGCCAATGGTGGAGCCGGGAAAGAATGCCACTCGACGCGCGCCCGACGGAAGGGTTGGCAGCGAAAATGCCGCACTATAGTCCGCGCAGACCGGGTATACCGGAATATTCGGATACTCCGCCTGGCGCTCGGCAGCCATTCTGGCGAGTTGCTCGCTCGAAATGTCCACCGGCACATAGGCCGTGGGATCGCGAAGCGCATCCAACAGCAATCGCACTTTCGTGCCGGCGCCGCTGCCGAGTTCGATGACCGCTGCGTGCGGGCCTGTTGCCGCAGCGATGTCGTGCGCGTGCTCGGCGAGAATCTGCAGCTCGGTGCGCGTCACGTAGTACTCGGGCGTATCGCAAATCGCTTCGAACAGGCGCGCGCCATCGGCGTCGTAGAAGAGCGACGCCGGCAGCGTCTTCACCGGCGCCGTCAGGCCACGAAGCACGGCGTCGCGAATCGGGGGCGCCTGCCTTCCAGACTCCTGATGATGCGCTGCGTACATCGCGGCGCTCACGCGGCTGGGCTTTGGAGTCACGCGCTCGCCGCCAGCCTGATGCCGGAAAACTGCCATCGGGCCGTGCTCGGGAAGAAGTTGCGATAGCTCACCCTGGCGTGTGACGCAGGCGTTGCGCAGGACCCGCCGCGGAGCACCCACTGATCCGACATCCACTTTCCGTTGTATTCGCCGATGGCACCTGTCGCCGGCACATATCCTGGATACGCGGTGTATGCGCTCTGGGTCCATTGCCAGCAGTCGCTGTAGAGCTGCGCGGCGCCGTAATCCCTCGCCACGGTCTCCCATTCGGCTTCGGTCGGCAGTCTCGCTCCGGCCCATCGTGCAAATGCGTCGGCTTCGTAGTACGACACATGACACACGGGTGCGCCAGGGTTCACCCCGCCGTCGCCGGCCAGCGTAAACTCGCGCCAGCCTCCGCCATCCGCCGCCTCCCAATAGAGGGGCGCTTGCCAGTTGCCGGCCTGCACGGCGGCCCACCCTGCAGATAGCCACAATTCGGGTCGTCGGTAGCCGCCCTCGTCAATGAACTGAAGAAACTCGCTGTTGGTCACCAGCCGCGTCGCCACGCGACACGGTTCGAGGAACTCCCGATGCTGCGGCAGCTCATTGTCGAATGCGAACCCATCGCCGTTGTGCCCGATCTGCTTCACCCCTCCGGCAACGTCCTGCCACTGCAGGGGCTGCACCGTCCGCTCGGCGTCGGGCAAGCATCTGTACGCGGGTCGCATTGGATTCATCCAGAACAGGTGCTTGATGTCGGTCAACAACAGCTCCTGGTGCTGCTGCTCGTGCTGGATGCCGAGCTCAATGATCGCCCCCGCCGGGTGCGTTGGATCACCGTCCAGCCGATCACAGAGTGCAACCACCGCTTCGTCCACATGGCGCCGGTACTCGAACACCTGGCGCACGGTCGGGCGTGTGGCCAGCCCACGCTGCGCGCGGCAATGTCGCTCGCCGGCCTGCACGTAGTACGAGTTGAACAGGAACGCATAGCGGGCGTCCGGACTGCGGTACGCAGGCGCGTGCGGGCCGAGGAGAAACGTCTCAAAAAACCAGCTGGTGTGCGCGAGATGCCATTTGGTCGGGCTCGCGTCCGGCATCGAGCTGACGACAAAATCCTCAGGCTCGAGAGGCTCGCAAAGGTGCTCCGTATGCGCGCGCGTCACGAGGAAGCGTTCGCGCAGCGCTGGAGGTTCGCTCGTCTCGCGTCGCGCCACGTCGGAAGCTGCTTGCATCCGGGAACAATGCACCGGAACGGCAAAAAGTTCCCGGTGTCGTTACACGGCAAGCTGTGTAGTAGGTTGAAATGATGCACGAGCGGACCGCCCGCGGGTTTTGTCCATGTCGCTGAGCCTCTCCGCGCGGGAGGTGCGCCATTCCCACGGCGGCGTGCTGGCGCTCGACGATGTCTCGCTCGACGTGAATGCGGGCAGCATCACGGCACTCGTCGGTGAGAGTGGGTCGGGCAAGACCACGCTCCTCAAGACATTCAATCGGATGATCGATCCGGACGCGGGCTCGGTGTGGGTCGGTGATGTTGACGTGCGCGATACCGATCCCGTGGCCCTGCGACGCAGGATCGGGTATGTGCCCCAGCATGGTGGGCTGCTGCCGCACTGGACGGTACATCGCAACGTGGCGCTCGTGCCGCGTCTCGCCGGGGCAAACGAGGCTGGCGATGCCGCCGACGCGGCGCTGCTGCTGGTCGGGCTCGACCCCGCACGGTTCGCTTCGCGCTATCCGCACGAGTTATCCGGCGGACAGCGCCAACGCGCCGCGCTGGCCCGGTCACTCGCGGGTAAGCAGCAGGTCATTTTGCTCGACGAACCGTTTGGAGCTCTCGACGCAATCTCGCGCGCGGAATCGCATGAGGCGTTCGAACGCGTTCGGCTCGCCCGCGCCTTCACCGGGATTCTCGTCACGCATGATCTCTCGGAGGCGGCACGCCTTGCGGACCGCGTCGTCGTCCTTCGCGGTGGCCGCGTTGAGCAGGCGGGCACGATGGCCGATCTTCGGCAGCGCCCGGCCACCGACTACGTCGAGAACCTCCTCGCCCGCGCAGTCGCGGCGCATGCGTCGTTGGTCGGTGCGCGATGACTGCTCACCGGGTTCGGGTGATCGCCTACGCCTCACTGCTCATCTCGCTCGCGGCCAACACACACCTCGCGGCACAAGGCGCCCCGGCGACCGCGTCCATCGCCCGGCAGCGACTCGATTCACCGATCGTGGTGGCCTCGAAGCCGTTCGGGGAATCGTACCTGCTGGCGGAGCTCTTCTCGCAGGTTCTCGAGGCCCGAGGGCGCGCCGTTGTCCGTCGCCCCGGCCTCGGTGCCACGGAAATCGCGTTTGGCGCACTGCGCACTGGCGCGATAGACGTCTACCCTGAGTACACCGGCACCGGGCTGATCGCCATTCTTCGCGACTCGCTCACGCCGGAGCTGCGGCGCAATCGGAATGCGCTCTTCGCGCACCTTGCCCGCGAATCGACAACGCGGTTCGGCGTCGCGTGGCTTCCACCGCTGGGCTTCGCCAATGGGTACGCGATCGCTGTCCGGCGCGAAACGGCGACGCGGTTGAGTCTCCGGACGATTTCCGATCTCGCCAACCGCGGTCGTGCGCTCCGCGCGGGCTTCACCGCCGATTTCATAGGGCGACCGGACGGGCTCGTTGGGCTCCGGCGGATCTATGGGCTTGCACTCAGCAGCGTCCGCCCGCTTGCCCCGGCAGTCAAGTATTCCGCGTTGGCGAGCGGTGCGGTGGACGTCATCGACGGATATGCCACGGATGGTCTCCTGGAGAAATTCGATCTGATCACGTTGACGGATGATCTGAATTTCTTCCCGCCCTACGACGCCGCGCCGCTGGTGTCGCGCCGCATGGCGGAGCGCGATTCTGATGCAGTGGCCGTGCTGTCGTCGCTCGCGGGTCGGGTCGACGAGCGGATGATGCGTACGGCAAACCGGCGGGTCGAAGTGGACGGCGCAGACGTTACCTCAGTCGCGCGCGGGATGCTGATGGAGCTTGGCGTTTTGGCGCCACTGGCCGCGGGCGCGCGCGTTGACGCGCGCGACTCGACTGCCCGCGCGTCAGGGAACGTCATGCACTATCTGTGGGCACAGCGCGCAACCATTCGGGATCAGGCGATCCGCCACATCGCACTCGTCGCGGCGGCGTTGCTTGCCGCCATCGTGGTGGCGATTCCGCTTGGCGTCCTCCTTGAGCGGTCGCGCCGCATGGCCGAATGGGTGGTCGGCGGACTTGGAGTTTTGCAGACCATTCCGAGCATCGCCCTGCTTGCGTTCATGATTCCGTGGCTAGGGGTTGGCGTGTGGCCTGCGTTAGTCGCGCTCTGGGTGTATGCGCTCTATCCAATTGCCCGGAACACCTATTCCGGCGTGCGCGATGCGGATCCCGACGCCGTCGCCGCTTGCGAAGCGATGGGCGCAACGCCCGCGCAACGCCTCTTGCGGGTACGATTGCCGCTCGCCGCCCCGGCCATCATGGCCGGCGTTCGCACCGCGGCTGTGATAACCGTTGGCGCCGCTACCTTGGCCGCCTTCATTGGTGCCGGCGGTCTCGGCGATCCGATCGTCACGGGCTTGGCACTCGCAGACTCACGCATGGTGTTGAGCGGAGCGGTTCCCGCCGCCGGTTTGGCTATTGTCGTTGACGCGGTGCTTGGCTGGATCGAGCGGAAGATCGCGCCAGCGCATCTACAACGTGGAACGCCGCGCGGGCGACGTGTCTTGCCTTCACGAGCGACCACTTCAGCATCGAGCGCCCATTGACCTGGCACGATCTTGGACCTATCGAGGCTTTCTCCGCCCGCCCGCTCACCCGCGCCACGATCGGCGGGGCCCGCGTGGTGGTCACCTTCGCCGATGGGCAGTTCGGCGTGCTTTCCGGGGTTTGCAATCACGCGGGCGGCCCGTTGGCGGATGGCCGCGTTGACGGCGAATACGTGGTCTGCCCTTGGCACAACTGGAAGTACCATTGTCGCACCGGGCTTGGCGAACCGGGATTCGAAGCCGACGCGGTGCCTCGCTATGACGTCAAGGTCGAAGCAGGCCGACTGTTCGCGTCAGGGGAACCCGCGAGCAAACGCACCCGCGGCGTCCACGAACCGCACCCACTGGCACGAGCCGTTGTGCGCGCGCCAGGGGCCGTGCGCGTCGTGGGCCTGTCGTGCACCAATATGGATGTACAGAATCCCCGATACTCCACCAGCGATGCACTCTTGGCGGAATCGCTCCAGGCAGCGACTGAAGTGGGAGCGGAAACTCGCCTGCTCCGACTGGCGCAACTGAAATTTCGACCCTGCGAGGGATATTACTCCAAGAGCGCTCACGCCTGCACCTGGCCCTGCTCCATCACGCAGATGGATCCGCACGACGAGATGGATCAGGTGTACGAGGCGCTGGTGCACTGGGCGGATGTTGCGATTGTCGCCACGCCGATCAGATGGGGCGCCGCGAGCTCGCTCTACTACCGAATGGTCGAGCGTCTGAACTGTGTGCAAAATCAGGTGACGATCGCGAACCGCGTGCTGATCCGAAACAAGGTGGCCGCGCTGATCGTGACCGGCGGCCAGGACAACGTGCAGGCCGTAGCGGGACAGATGCTCGGGTTTTTTGCCGAGGTGGGTTTTCAAATGCCGCAGTTCCCCTACATCGCGCACTCGCGTGGATGGTCGGCCGAGGATATGGAGCGAAATATGGAGGTGGTCCGCACCAGCACGGAGCTGCGCGACGGCGCGCGCAGCCTCGCGGCTCGCGCGATCGATCAGGCACAGCTGTTGCTCGACCACGAATCGGCGCCCCACGCGCTCGACCGCGGCGGACGCAAGGCACATCACCTCACGATGTCAGATCTGGGAGAATGACCGGCAGGCGGTGACGGCAGAGTCGAGGAACGCGCGCACGTGCGCCTGCTGCGCGGCAGGATCGGCAGGCAGCCGCGAGACGGGAAGGACGGCCCCCGTCCACTCGTGTGTGTGCCACGTTCCGCCACCGCCGAGCGGCATCGTGAGGCGCGCGGCATCCGGAGCCGGATATGCGTTCACGTAGAAGTACGGTTCCGCGTAATAGGCGTCACCGGGCTCCATTCCCGCGCCCACCGACCTGCCGCCAGGCAGAGTGATCAGTGTCGCCATATCGAAATGGTGGGGCCAAACCCGAACCTCAGACGCCTCAGTCTCGCGGGACGCCAGCGCTGTCAACTCCAATGCGGCGTTCGCGAACCAAGTGGAGAGCTCATTGAACGCCGCGGCATCTCCCGCGTTGAACGGCAGGCCGCCAGCCACTGGGTGGGTGGGCAATGTGAAATGCCGCTCAAGCGTGTAGCGGCCTGAGGCCAGCCCGGCTGCGCCGAGCGCATTCCGTAGCAGGTCGGCGGCCACGCCGAGCGTTCGCGCGTGCAGCGCAATCTCGGCGACGTGATGGCCCGCCAGCGAAACGAAGAGGGTCAGATCACGAACCCGCAGCCCAACGGTCACAGCGCCACCGGCGCTTGGAACGTCGCGGCTGATGAGCGCGGCATGCACCGGGTTCCACGCAAGATTGGTATGGCTGTCGTCTGAAGCCGGCGGCAGATAGGAAATGCCGAACGCGGAGGCAAGTTGGGCGGCGTGGTGGACTTGCAGGCGAGCGTCCTCCAGGCCGGTTGCCATCGTGGGCTGGGCCGTCTGCCAACTGACTGACTGCGATTGCGACGTGGCGTTCATGGCGATGTCCGGTTAGTGAAGCTGACCGACTGGTAGAGTCGCAGCAGCGCCGCGAGCGCCGCAAGCGGTGGTGCGACGCGCCACATATCGCGCCAGGCCCGACGCCCCGCCCTGTCGAGCACGGGCGCGACGAATGGCAGCATGCGGACCATCGCCAATATCGTCCCTCCGGTCTCTCGCCGCGGAGGGGTCCGGCCTTCCAACGCCGCGTCGAGCGCCTCGGAAATTGCTTTAATGTCGTTGGCCCAGTGTGCCCGGAAGAGAATGGTTCCGTCGGCGCCGAGCAGGTAGACGGAGTTTGGCTTGGGTCCGAATGCGCGATGGAGCGTACCGTCGAGGTCGTCTACCGCGACCGCAAATGGAATCCGGTGCAACGCGCGCATCGCGACGGCGTGCGCTCGCTTGTGGCTGTCGGTCTGCGCCTGAACGATCCGCTCACCGGGATGCGCCTCGCGGACGCTGACCATCACGAACCGAATCCGCTGGCCGAAGCGGGCATGCAGCTCGCGAAGGCCTGGCATCGCACTGTCGGTGACCGGACAGGTGATCGAACCGAACACGACCAGCATCGGCCCGTTCGCGGCCAGGTCGGCAGATCGAATGCGATCGCCCTCAATGGTGGGAAGGTCGAATGCCGGTACGGCATCGCCAGGCCGCGGGTCGGCGGCACGAAACGTCATATCGTCCAGAATCAGATTCAGGGCGAGCCGCTGAAACCGATACGACTCTCCCGCACTCGCGCTGCGCATCTCACACTCGTTCTCTATAGGACCGATTACCGTCGTGCTGCACTCTCGTCTCGAGAAAGCCGAACGCCGGCGGAAACGTTCCCGGAACTTTTCGGGGGTGGCTGCGCCTTGCTGTGGATATGGCACTCGTTGCAATCGCGACAGACACTGACGTGGACAACATTCTGGGGGTTTCGCAGACCTGCGTGCTGTTCAAGCACAGCCCGGCGTGCGGTGCATCCGCCCGCGCGCTGGGTGAAGTGCAGGCCTTTGGCCGGGCGCATCCGCGCATTCCGGTGTGGTGGGTCGATGTGCTGAGCCACCGTGACGTGTCGAACCGGCTGGCTGCCCGACTTGGCGTGCGTCATCAGTCGCCGCAAATCATCGTGGTGGCGGCAGGGATCGCGAAATGGCATGCGTCGCACTTCGGAATTTCGGCGCAACGAATAGCTGCAGCCTGCCTTGTAGCTACGACTCAGGCTCCGGATTCGAGTTCGACTCCCAACCCCAGCGCCACGCGATTCACATAGTTGAAGTACGCAATCACATTCACCGCGTCGTGTACGCCGCGATCGGTGACACCGGCAGCGCGCAGGGGGGAGAGCGACTCTTCCGCAATCGCGCCCGGCGACCGGGTCAAGGACAGCGCAAAGTCCACGAGCGCGCGACTCCGGGGATGCAGCGGAGCGGCGTCCGGATCGGCGGCGACTGCCGCGCCCAATGAATCATTTCCCGTCAGGCGGCCGACCGCCGCACCGTGATGGCTGATTCAATATCGACAATGATTGGCCGCGGAGACAGCCACCGCCATCGTCTCACGTTCCAGCCGCGTGATCTCCGACTCTCCAAACATGATCTCCTGGTAGAGGCGGAGGTGCCTGAGCATCACCTCCGGGTGCACGCTGTGCACGGCGAGGATATTGGCTACGCGTCCGCGCGCGCCCGCCACCTCGCCGTACGCGGCGGACAGGCTGGAATCGGCATCCGCCGGGGGCACCACCCTGATAAAGCTCATATCGGCTTCACGCTGTTCATCAAGGCAAAGAATCCCTCGGTGAGGGTCGGGTGCACAAAAACCGCCTGATAATACGTGCGCCACGAGGCACCCGTCATCATCAGCGCCATCAATGTCTGCACCACGTCGCCCCCTCCGTGACCGAGCACCGTGGCGCCGAGGAGGCGATCCGTGTCGGCGTCGATCACGACTTTCATCATTCCACGCGTGTCGCCGCGCTCGATGGCCCGCGCCACGCGCCCCATCGGTATGGTCCCCGCGAGCAACGGTCGCCCCGATGCGCGCGCCTCACGTTCGGACATGCCGACGCGCCCGAGTTCGGGATCGGTGAAGAGTGCGTACGGCACGATTCGGCCAGCGGTCGTCAGTTTCGCGTCCGTCGTGAGATTGTTGAACGCGATTTGAAAGTCATTGTAGGCGATATGCGTGAACGCCGGACCGCCTGTGACATCGCCAAGCGCGTAGATCCCCGGCACATTCGTCTCGAGGTGCGCGTTCACCGGAATCCACCCCTGATCGGTGCGCACACCCGCAGCGTCGAGGCCCAGCGTGGCGGTGTTCGGCTCACGCCCCACGGCCACGAGGAGATGCGAGCCTGCGATTGATTCGGCCGTGGCATTTTCGGTAGTCAGTGCAACTTCAATCGCCTTCCCTCGAGCACTGACCGTGCGGACCGTCGCACCGGTGCGGAACGTGAGTCCCTCCGCTTCAAGTGCGCCGCGGAGCGCCAAGGCAACGTCATCATCCTCGCGCGGGATGATCTGCGGCGCCCGTTCGATTACCGTGACGCGGCTGCCGAAGCGCCGGAACATCTGACCGAACTCCAGGCCGATGTAACTCCCTCCCAACACGATCAGGTGGTCGGGAATCTCGGTGAGATCGAGAATGCTGCGGTTGGTGAGGTAATTGACGCCAGCCAAGCCCGCAATCTGCGGAATGCGCGGACTCGTGCCGACGTTGATAAATGTGTGCCGACCGCGAATTGTGGCATCGCCGATGCGGATGCCACCGTCGCCAACGAACTGCGCATCGCCTCGTATCAACGCGATTCCCGGGCGCGAAGCGGTGTGCCGCTCCTGACCCGACCTCCATTGCTGCACAAGCATGTTTTTTCGTGCGACGATAGCAGGCAGATCGATGCGGATCTCCCCCGCGTGTACGCCCAGCGCGGCACCGGCCCGTGCATCGTACGCCGCCTGCGCACTCGCCAGCATGGCCTTCGTCGGTGTGCAGCCGAAGTTGACGCACGAACCCCCAAGATGTTCGCGTTCGACCAGCGCCACACGCCACCCCTTGTCGGCCAGACGATGGGCCAGCGGACTTCCTGCCTGGCCGGCGCCAATGATGACGGAATCAAAATCGCGCGATGCGGTGGAGTGGCCGGGGGTAGGCATGACCCTTAGAAGACCGGAAGCTGCCAATCAGTTCCCGGAGGTGCATTGCCGAGGAACCAACCGGCGCCGGCGCGGCTTGTCGGCGAAGAGCGCGGAGCATTTGCCCCCGAATCAGAGAACTTCGATGATCGCTGACACACATGCACACACTCGCTGGCTGGTTGGCGCTGGGGCGTTTCTGCTGCCTGCGGCGCACCCGTTGGTCATGCCAGCGATTGGGGCACCCTCGCACCTCCTCTGGTTTACGCTGACGCTCGCCGTGGCGATCGCGTCCTACAACTTCGGGACTCGCGGTGCGTTCTGGTCACTGGTTGCGTCCGGGGTTTGGGTCGCAGCGGGCGAGTGGCTCTTTGGCCGCGGCTACGGTGTCGCGGCCGACGATGCGACGATTATCGCGCTCACCTCGGCCGTGGTCTTGACGGGTGCGCTGATCGCGGGATTTTCGCTTGCCGCGCGGGCGGAGCACGCGCGGGTACGGTCCGTTGAGTTGCAGCTGGCGCAGGCCCAAAAGATGGAGGCGGTCGGTCGGCTCGCTGGCGGCATTGCGCACGACTTCAACAACCTCCTTACCGTGATCCTTTCCACGGCCCACGTCATTCGCGACGATGCGCAACCGGGCACGGTCGTGCACGACGACGCGAGCGCCATCGCTGATGCAGCAAAGTCCGCCGCCGATTTGACGCGCCAGCTTTTGGCGTTCAGTCGGCGGCAACCACTGGCGAAGCGGGTGCTGAATGCGGCGGACGTCGTGCGCGGCGTGGAAGGCATGCTCCGCCGGCTGATTGGCGAGGACATTCGGTTGATTGTGGAGACGCCGACTCAGCCGCTGATGATCAATGCGGACGCGGGCCAGATCGAGCAGGTGGTGATGAATCTTGCGGTCAACGCGCGCGACGCGATGCCGGCGGGCGGCGTCCTGAAACTCTGCTTGACGCTGCGGCGTCTGTCGCCGAGCCACGTCGTGAATGGATTGCCGGAAGGCGACTACGTGGCGCTGGAAGTCGTCGATTCGGGCATTGGAATGGACGAGGCGACCCAGGCACGCATCTTTGAGCCTTTCTTCACCACCAAGCCGCTGGGCCAGGGCACGGGGCTGGGGCTGGCGACGGTGTACGGCATTGTGCGCGATGCGGGTGGTGCCATTGTCGTCACCAGCCGCGAGGGGGCTGGCGCGGCATTTCGTGTGTATTTCCCGGCAGCGACCGCTCCGGCGCCAGCTACGGCGCTTCCGCCCGCTGCCAGCGCGCCCGTGGCAGCAAACCGGCGCACGATTCTTCTGGCGGAGGATCAGGATCTGGTCCGCGAATCAACCCGGCGGATGCTCGAACGCCTCGGGTTCACAGTGGAGGCGGCTGCCGACGGACTCGCTGCGGCGGCGGCCTTCGATCGCGATCCGAATCGCGTGGATCTGGTGATTGCCGATCTGGTGATGCCGACTATGGGCGGACTCAAGCTCGCCGAGCACGTGACCGCGCGGCGTCCCGGTACGCCGATCCTGTTGGTGTCCGGCTATACGGATGACACATCGGGGCTGCATGCAGCCATGGCGCGGGGATACGCGTTCCTGCAGAAACCCTACGATCTGGAGACTCTCGGCGCGAATGTCGCCTCGGCGCTCGCCCGCTGATCACCCGCCGCGGCCAGGCCCCTACCCCGCACAGCAGGAGAGGGTCGCGACATCGCGGTCAAATGTCTGTGCGGCCAGTTTGATCCCCTCGGAAAGCGTGAGATAGGGATGAAAGGTCGCCACCAGATCGTCAATGGTGAGCCCAAACCGAATCGCAAGGGCCGGCTCCATGATCATTTCGCCGGCGTCTGCGGCCAGAATCTGCGAACCGATAATTCGTCGCGTGTCGGCGTTGGCCACCAGGGAGATGAACCCTCGTGTATCACGCGCGGCCAAGGCGCGCGGAACGTGCTCCAGCGACAACGTCGAGATCGCGACGTTGATCCCGGCGGATTCGGCGTCTGCTGCCGACTGGCCGACTGAGGCGACGGCAGGATCGGTGAACGTGACGCGCGGGAGTGCGGACAGATCGAGGCGACGCTGGGGGCCGCGCAATGCGTTTTCAGCGGCGAGCGTGCCCGCATGAGCAGCCACGTAGACGAACATCGGCCCACCGGTCACATCACCGGCCGCAAATACATCTGGGCGAGAGGTGCGAAGAAACTCGTCGACAACGACTGCACCGCGACTTCCGAGCTTGACGCCTGCCGCGACGAGATTCAGCCCGGCGGTGTTCGGGTTGCGCCCCGTGGCTACCAGCAGCTGGCTACCGGTCACGGCGTGCTCGACCGAACCTTCCGTGAACACCACGCGCGCACCGTCGGCCACGGATTCCACCCTGCCAATCCGTACTCCAGTGTGCACGCTTATCCCTTCGCTGCGCAAATAGTCGGCGAGCGCGCGCCCAACTGCAGCCGACTCTGACGGGAGCAACGTCGGCTGCGCCTCGAGGATCGTCACCTCAACGCCCAACCGGAAAAACATCTGCGCCAGTTCCAGGCCAACTGCGCTTCCGCCGATAACCACCAACGACTCGGGAATCGCCTCGAGGGCCATCGCCGAGGTGCTGTCGAGATACGCCACGGAGTGGAGTCCAGGGATCGCGGGTGCGGCCGGAGTCGCACCGGAGGCAATGATGATTTGCGCGGCCGTCAGCAATCGGCCATCGGCCAATCGCACCCCTTCCCGTTCGAGTCGCCCGTGTTGATCGATCAGTTCGATTCCGTGGTGGGCACGAAGCACGGATTCGTACTTCGCCGTGCGAAGGTGGGACACCAGTTCGTCTTTCGCCGATTTTATGGCACACCAGTCGGGCAACTCGGTGGCGGTGGCAACGCCATCGAATCCGTGATACGTCCGCTGATGGTGCGCGTGGGCTGCCCGCAACAACGTCTTGGACGGTACACAGCCGACGTTCACGCAGGTACCACCCAGGACTCCGCCCTCTATCAAGGCGACCCGCGCGCCAAGGCCACTCGCGTGAATCGCAGCAGCAAATCCAGCCGATCCTGCGCCGATGACGGCGAGGTCAAACTCGGCTGAGCGATGATCGTGTGTACCGCCGCCGCCGTCGCCGGTACTCATCCGCCCGCTCCCCTGCCGCGCCCCTTGTTACCGGCATCGAGCACCTTCGCTGCATAGCCCGTGCGGCGTGTGAGCTCCGATGCGATCGTAGCCGGCGATACGATTCGCGGGTTGTAGCGGACGACGCCGAGGCTATCGCTCAGCGTCACGGTTGCCTTGAGAACGCCTGCAACCTTTCCGAGCGCGAGTCGCGCGGTCGCCGGGCACGATCCGCATGTCATTCCCGAGATGTGCAGACGCGCGGTGGCCGTGTCAGCACTCACTTGGCGCGTCGCCGACACCTGCTGCGCCTGCGCCGTCGTGGGGCCCGAGCCGCACAATGGACAGAGGGATGCCACCCAAATCCCGAGACCGATCACGGGCAGCTGATACCGAAGTCTTGCGTTCATGGTTCCTCGCTGAAAAGAGTCAGAAGATGACTGCGGACCACCAGGGGAATGTGAGCATCGGAAGCGCGGTTGCGGTCGCCGTCCAGAGCGCGATTTTCATTCGTCGCCGGGCAACGGGCGAGGCGCACATGCTGCCCGGAACACAGGCGCGTTGCTCTTCGCGGCGAATCAATGCAAAGCCCCATGTCAATGCAACCACCGTTCCGGCCACGAAGTACGGGCGCAAGGGTTCAAAGGTCGCGGCGAAGCCAGCACCGCTCATCCCAATGGCGACGGCGACGAGTGGACCGGCGCAACACAGCGCCGATCCGATCGCCGCGAGAACACCGCCTGTGGCGGCGACCGCCACCCTAGCCGTCGGATTTGCCATGATCCAGCACCTCGAGAATGGGGCAATGGTCGGTGAGACGGCGCGCGGCGCATGATGCTGCGAGCCGACTCAACGATCGTTCGATGCGCCGCAGGTCGCTAATGCGCTGGCGCACCAAGTCGATCTTTTTCCGGGTCTTCTGCTCGACGACGCGACAAGCGGTGGCGGTCTGCACCCGCAACCCGAGCAGTTCGCCGATCTCCTGCAGCGTAAACCCGAGCGTCTGTGCGTGGCGAATGAACTGCAGCCGCGGCACTATCTCGCGCGTAAACTGGCGGTACCCGCCGCGGGTGCGGGTTGTCGGCCGTACCAAACCGCGGCGCTCGTAGTACCGAACCGCCTGCACACTCAGGGCGGCGGCGCTGGCGACCCTGCCGATTGTCATCCTGGCTTCCATGTGTCCTCCTGCGGGCACCACGGCAATCTTCACTCTGTACCATGGTATAGAGTCAATCCCCTCCCGCACGGCCAGGTGCCGGCGGCCAGCGGCACATTGCGACTACGGCGGTCCGAACCCCGCCGACCCGGGAAGTTCAGGCCGGCGCTGGTCCCAGCCAACGCGATAGCCAGCGCTCAGCCCCGCACCAGTTGGCAGGTTTCGCCCCGCCGCAGGGAGCACCACGGTGAATTCGAGGTCACCCGGTCCGACTTTTCGCGTCATGGTCGGAGTCAGTTGAAAGAGTTGACGGCGCGCGGCTGGTACTGCAAACCCAAGCTGAGTGGGATCGCCCGCGCGGAGGAGGTCTACGCCGAGCTCCACGCGGGTACCCGCGACGGCGGTGCCGGCCGCCAGATGTGAGAACAGCTCGTTGGCTGGTCGCCGAGCGGCGGCACGATTCGCACTGCGCCAGCGGTACCCCACCCATCCCATCATATAGAAGGCGTTGTTGTGAAAGGTGCGGCCTGACTCGATGCTCGTTTCGGCATCCCGCTGCCCTTCCGTGAGCGGGATGACCGTGGCGTCCACGGGAAATGTGCTGCCAGGAATTTTTACGCCGGCGCGAATCGCGACCGGCCACGACCGGCCGACCAGATCGGACCCCACGCGCAGGGCGAAGCGCGCATCTCCAAGGCCGGCGCGCTCCCGCTCGCCGCCGACGTCAGCATACCGCATCCGATGCACCGGAATCTGCGCCCACGCGTCCACCCCGCGCGCGAGCCCGACTCCGCTGGAGAGATACAGCGACCGGACGACAAACTCTCCGTCGGCCAGCAAGGGACGGCGATCGCCTTGGGAGTCAAAGGTTTTCCGCGTGGATACCTGCAGTGCGGAGACCATCACCCATCCCGTTCGCCGAGGAAGGGTGCCGATACTGTTGCCGGCTGCCAGCGTTGGAGAGGAATGGGGTGCGCTGCAAATCGCCTGTGCATTGGCGTCAGCGCTGCCGGCCACGCTCGCGAGAAGCGCAAGAACCGTGTGGGTCATTCGCTTGTAAACGCGGTGGTGCGCTGCGTAGCTCATGGCGCGCTCCAGACTACCGTCTCCGGATAGAACGCGGCCCACGCAAACCAATACGCGACGAAGGAATCGGCAACGGACGTGAGGCGGGCGCCGGCACGCGGACCCGCCACGGCACGCCCATCAGACGCCCACTCGGATCCGGTCTGATCATCAACAATGCGGCCTTGGGCGACGCGAAAGGTGAGCGCATCGGTACCCAACACCGGATTAAACGCAGCCGCACTCTCGCGTGCGGAATCCCAGAACACCACCGCACGAATTGTTCCGACCGAGACTGAGACCGCTGAGATTGCGCCTGCCGCCCGCAGCAGGCCAAAGGGGAGCGCCACGCTTGGCCCCTCGGGCGACACAATACCAAGCACCCGCTCCTTGGGCGGGCGACGGGAGTTGAGCGATGGGATCGGCGCGAGCAACTGTGCGTTGTCCTCGCGCGCATAATCGCCGTAGGGGTAGAGTTGGTAGTTCCGCGCATGCCCCGTCGCGGACGATACGACGCGCGTGCTGGGATGCAGTGAACGCCAGCCGTCCCACCGCATCTCCACCGCCTGGTGCATCGGAAGCTGGACACCGTCGCGCCGACCGCAGCGTGCCCCGCGGAGCATCTGCGGCCACAGTGATTCCGGCGTCGCCCGGTCATACATCATCAGGTTGTTCAGATAGAGCAGCCCCGATACCCCGAACTCCGCTCCCTCAACGGCCGAGCGATTGAACACGAGGCTGGACCCCGTCAACGGGCAGTGCGTGACGGCAAGCCGCGCCGCACCGCCATTCAGGTTCACCACCTCATGCCACCAACCGATATTCAGCGGCACGGCGATGAACTGTCCGTCCAGTTCAAGCCCCACCACGCGATCATCGGGCCGCAGGTATGCTGCGCCCGCGTCCGTGGCGGCCACAAGCAGTGGGTTTGTGAGGGCGGGAATCCCATCCTTTCCGGGCCCACCGTCGGCGACGTAGGCCCGGGGAACGGAGCAGGCGAGATCGCCCAGATCCGCCGATGCGTTGGCCCCGAAAATCGGAATCCCGCAACTGACACTGAACGCGACGCTGGCAAGTGGCACGCGCACGGCGCGAATGAGGTGGTGCAATGGCGTGTTGGGCATATGCCGGCGCTAAGCCGTACCCGGGGCGGAAAGTTCCCGGGATCCATCACGGGAACGTTTTCCGCAGGCACCGTCTTGAACGCCTCACACGCACGGCGCTGCGGGCAGATCAACCGGATCCAGCCCACCCGTGCCATCATGAGGTACACCAACATGTTGTTGTTTTCGCACACGTTGCGGCGCGCTGCCATTGCCGGCGTTGCGCTTGCATTTGCGGCGACCGCCGCGCTTGCCCAGGCTGGACGTACGCCGACGAACGTCGATGCGGCCGGCGTCATCCTCAAGGGGTTCGACGCCGTCGCCTACCAGACGGAGTCGCGCGCGGTGAAAGGCTCCGCGCAGTTCACCGCCACGCACGACGGGGCAACCTACCATTTCGCGTCTGCCGCGAATCGTGATCGGTTCGTGGCCAACCCTGCAAAGTTCGAGCCGATGTACGGCGGCTACTGTGCGATGGGCGTGGCCGTAGGCAAGAAGCTCGACGTGGACCCGACGGCGTTTACCGTCCACGAAGGTCGGCTCTTCGTCAACGTGGACACGAAAGTGCGCGGCATGTGGGCCAAGGACGTGAACGGTAACAACACCAAGGCCGATCGAAACTGGGCCGAGGTCAGCACGCGAACCACTTTTGACAAGATGTAGCGCGCCAATGCATGCGCTTGAGCTGGGCGTCCCGTGTGACGTCCAGCTCAGCGCATGATGCGGAACCAGGCGGCCAGCACCTTGCGAACAAACGGCGTCAGCTTGCCCCGCCTCCACACATCCGACGCGCGCCGAAATGCTTCGGCGCGCGTCGGATAGGGATGGATTGCCCGCCCAAGCGCCCCAAGCCGCATTCGATTGGTAACCGCCACACTCGCCTCGCCAATTAATTCCCCGGCGTGTGCGCCCACAACGGTCACTCCGAGAATCCGGTCGCTGCCTTTGCGGAGGTGTACGCGCAGGAAACCGGCGGCGTCGCCGTCAAGCCGCGCCCGGTCATTGTCGTGAAAAGGCACGGTCACCGTGTCGAGCGGCACACCCTCGCGAGCCGCCGCGTCAACCGTGATCCCGACGTGGGCCAGTTCCGGACTGGTGTACGTGCAGCGCGGAATTACCAGCGCGCTGTTCCTTCCGCGCCCAAAGAAGAGGGCATTCGCCACCACCAATCGCGCCTGGAAATCGGCCGAGTGGGTGAATTGATGTCGTGAGCAGACATCGCCGACCGCGAACACACGCGGATTGGCGGTCTGCAGGCGATCATTGACCGTGACCCCGGCCGCGTCGAACTCCACACCGGCGACGTCGAGATTCAGTCCGTTCACATTGGGCGCTCTGCCGGCAGCGACCAGCAGTTCCGCACCGCTGACGGCGAACGACGTTCCCTTGCGCACGCACGAAACGAAGCGGCCATTCGGCACCGGCGCCACGCCTGTGATCTGCACGTCCAGCTCTATCCGGACACCGTCCTGCTCCAGCGCCGCGTGGACTGCGGCGGCCGCGTCGGGATCTTCGCGCACGAGAATGCGGGGCGCCGAGTCGAGGAGTGTAACCGACACGCCAAACCGCGCAAACGACTGCGCGAGTTCACACCCAATCGCGCCGGCACCCACGATGACCATTGACTCCGGCGCCGAGGCCAGATCGAACACCGTCTCGTTGGTCAGATGTCCCGCCTCGGCCAGCCCGGGAATTGGCGGAGCGGCCGCACGCGCACCCGTTGCAATCACGGCGCGACGAAACCGCAGCCGAGCACCGGCGACATCGATCTCGTCGCGCGTGGCGAATTTGCCGTGGCCCAGGTACACATCAAT